>Ga0247823_10003708_pt1 | contig 12310 bp, 9 predicted proteins | sample 13C_PalmiticAcid_2_FD_192426 | JGI IMG/M metagenome (GOLD analysis project Ga0247823, IMG submission 192426) | Soil microbial communities from agricultural site in Penn Yan, New York, United States - 13C_PalmiticAcid_Day30 | ecosystem: Environmental > Terrestrial > Soil > Agricultural land...
CTTTACACAGGAAGGACCTAGCATGGCTACAGCAGAGGTTAGATAACCCCTTTGACGGAAAAACGGTGGTTGTGACTCATCATGCGCCGCATCCAAAGAGTTTGGCGGATCGATATGCGACCGATCGTGTATCGGCTGGCTTCATTAATGATTTGACGGATCTTATGGGGCCGAGAATTTCGTTATGGGTTCACGGGCATACGCATGATGCATTCGACTACGAGATCAATGGCGTCCGTGTGATTTGTAATCCGCGCGGATACGTGAACCGAATGAACGGTAAAACTGAAAATGCCGAGTTTGATTGGGCGCGAATCATCGAAATCTAAAACGGCATTTTTTACATTATCGGAAAACATTACATCTTCATCGGTATTTATTACATTCACCCAACTTTTATTCATGTCGTGTTGGGACGACAGAAATAATCAATATGTAATAAAGACTTGGTTGTGGGCGCGTTGAATGTCGTCGTGCTTGGGCAACAAAATTTCAGTTTCTTTATGGCCCCCCGTTATCAATCTTTCAAATGCGATTTTTTCTCGCCTAACCAACTATCTGAAATTCCGTTGTTTTTTATTCTGGCATGACACTTGCGTTACAAGAGGGGCGCAAACTCGTTACGAGTGACGTGACGTAGCGTGTTTGCAGCAGCGATTACTTATAAGAAAGATCAAACGAGTTCTTTGAGGGAGTAACGTCGACTCACAAGGGGAAGAAATGCGGCGTTGAATTTTTTGAAATAGTTTTCAACGCCCACGAATAGAAACGGAGTGGACGCCGTAATGGGCTCGGAAAAAAACACGAAGGTACTTGGCGCCTTTGTGGATGGGGGAACCAGCGCTTCATTGGCGCCGGCAAATAGCTTTCTGGAAAGTGGACGGCAGCCTTTTAAAAGTCGTGCGCATCAAAGAGTGTTTGTCGGAAATGCGGAGCCGCCTGTGGTGGCGTTGGTAAAGCAAGTGCTAAATCCCAGTGTGATCGTGTTTAGCTTATTGCTATGCGCACTGGCATACGCACAACCATTTACCCCTCCATATATTGCGCTCGCACTACTAGCATTCATCATTGCCTCGCAGGTATTCGGCGAAGTTGAGTTGATTCCTCTTCCCCGAAGACATCCGCTTAATTTTATCGGTCGCGGTATTTTGTTGGAGTGGATGCTCGTTATCGCCATCCTGCTCTTAATGGCGTTTGCGATAAAAGTATCCGATCTGTTTTCGCGAAAAGTTCTTTTGACTTGGTTTACGGTCACACCGCTTGTGCTTGTCGCATCGCATGCGGTGGCAAGGCGCACGATGTGTTGGCTTGTAGATAACGGTAGTGTTGTTCGCACTCACTTAATTGTTGGCGCCAACGAAGTCGGATGTGAGTTGGCGAGAAAGCTGAATGAAGATCCGTGTTTCGGAACAGTGAAGGGTTTTTTTGACGACAGAAAACTGGATCGATTGGCCAGTATTAAACAGAATCAATTGTTGGGATCGTTGGCGGACATTGCCAACTACGTGAGAACGCACTCCATCAACGTTATATATATATCGTTACCCATCACGGCGGAGCCGCGAATACTGAAGCTCCTGGATGAACTCCGTGACACGACTGCGTCAATTTACTTCGTACCGGACATCTTCATGTTTGACTTGATTCAGGCGCGATTCGTTGACGTAAATGGAATTCCGGTTGTCGCAATATGCGAGACGCCGTTTTGTGGGATGAATGGCGTGCTTAAGCGAACCAGCGATCTTGCATTTGCGGGCGCAATGATTCTTTTGTTATGGCCATTGATGTTGGCCATCGCGATTGGCGTCAAGCTAAGTTCTCCAGGCCCCGTGTTTTTTCGCCAACGACGTTACGGTTTGGATGGAGAAGAAATTGTTATTTATAAGTTTCGCACGATGACGGTGTGCGAGGACGGTGGGCCGATCGTACAGGCAACGAAGGGCGATCAGCGCGTCACTCGATTTGGGGGATTTCTACGTCGAACATCGCTGGATGAGCTCCCGCAGATTCTCAACGTTTTGCAAAACAAAATGAGCGTGGTTGGCCCGCGTCCTCATGCAGTGGCGCACAACGAGCAGTACAGAAAACTTATTAATGGCTACATGCTGCGTCATAAGGTACGACCTGGAATTACGGGCTGGGCGCAAGTCAATGGTTTGCGCGGTGAGACGGAGACCATAGACAAAATGAAGGCGCGCGTTGAATACGACTTGGATTACTTGAGGAACTGGTCCTTATGGCTTGATATAAAAATCATTGCGAGGACGGCGTTAATCGTTCTGCGGGATCGAAATGCGTACTAAAACTAAGTTAAGGGATGATGAACGTTAGAGGGCCACTGTAATACTAGCGAAGCTAGGGGATCGCGAACGGTCTTTCAAAATCGGTCACTTGTAAGGGCCCGTCAGAGACTTCCTAAGAATAAGGACATGCTTATGAAAACAAATAAAGCGGCGCTGATTCGCATCGTAATGGTAGCCATGTGTTGGCTATCGATGGCGACGTATGCGGCGGATGAATACAAGCTGGGCGTCGGGGATGTGGTGCGAGTAAACGTTTACAACAATCCGGATCTCACGACTGAGGCGCAACTCGCCGAGGACGGATCGATTTCGTTCCCGCTGGTTGGTAAAGCGCTGCTTGGCGGGCTTAGCAAGAGCGACGCCGAAGCGCGGCTGGCGAAGATGTTGACCGATGGCGGATTCCTGAAACAGGCGCAGGTGAATCTGTTGATTCTTCAATATCGAAGCCAGCAGGTTTCCGTTTTAGGCGAAGTGCATAAGCCTGGTAAATATCCTATCGGCGCAACGAGCACCGTCACTGATCTTATCGCTCAAGCCGGGGGAATAAGCGAGAAAGGATCGCAAGTCATTACCGTCGTGCGACGCGACAAGGATGGCAATCAGACGAAAGAGAAAATCGATCTTGGCAATTTACTCGACGCGGGTAACGTCGGTGAAAATCTTCAGGTAAGCGCCGAAGACATCATCTTCGTCCCGCAGGCGCCAGTATTTTATGTATATGGCGAAGTGCAGAAGCCGGGCGCCTATCCTCTGGATCGCAATATGACGATTCGTCAGGCGCTTTCCGTGGGGGGCGGGCTTACCGTGCGGGGAACAGAACGAGGTTTGCGAGTGACGCGGCGGGGACCCGATGGCGTTATGCGCACCGAGCGAGTGGACCCCAGCGATCTTGTGAAAGAGGGCGATGTTGTGCAGGTAAAGGAAAGCCTCTTCTGATCGCCTATTTAACATCTTATTGCGGGGCGATATAGAAGTTCTGGCGCGCGCCACTTTACGCGCCAGTTGTTTGCTCCGTTCGCGACTGATCCTCAAGGGACTGAGAGCATGTTTTAAAAGTTTCTGCGTCGCTAATCCAGGAATTGCGAACAACCAGCGATTCCGTTGCTGACCTTTCTCGATTAGACCTGGGGCTATGCAAAAACTCTTGGAAACAGCTCTGATGGGGCGCCGCCAAATTGGAGGCGCGGCCCGATTACGAATCGCTCTACTGTGGGAATAAGCCAATGAACTTTTCTCAATTCGTACGCATATTGCGTGTGCATGCGGGATTGATCTTCGCAACATTAATCGTTGTCATCGGTATCGCGACGATCGTGAGCTTCATGATGCCGCGTCAATACTCCGCCAGTAGCAGTATTGTCATCGATTATCGCGGGAATAACCCCGTCGCCCTAAGCCCAATGCCTGCTCAGCTTTATCCAAGCTATCTTGCGACGCAGCTCGACATTATTTCCAGTCAAAACGTTGCGCTTAAGGTGGTTGATGACCTGAAGCTCCTGGAGGATAGGCAAGCTCGCGCGCGATATCTTCCTAACACTGGCGTCTTCAGTGGTTACGTGGCCGACTGGAGAGAGAAGGCGTACGACACGCCGCCCAGCTGGCTTCCCAGCGTGGTTGTGGATCTGCTGTTTGGTGAACGAGAGGACGCGACTGCTGATACGCAAGCGCAGAAAGACTCCGCGCTGATGCGTCATCGGTTGGCGGAGCAACTGCTGAAGCGTCTGGAGCTTAAGCCTTCGCGCGATAGCAGCATGGTTAAAGTGGGTTATCGCGCGAGCGATCCAAACGCCGCGGCGGAGGGAGCGAATGCGTTCGTCAATGCCTATATAGCGACTAGTCTCGAAATGAGCGTGAATCCTGCGCGCGATTCTTCTGTTTGGTTCAACGATCAAACAAAGATCCTGGCGAGCAATGTGGCGAAGGCGCGGGCCAAGTATTCCGAATATCAACAGCAAAGCGGCATTGTGGCGCCGGAAGAACATCTTGATGTTGAGAGCTCTCGACTCGTGGAGTTATCGAGCCGTCTCGTCGAAACGCAGGCTGATAACCATCCTGCCCTTCAGGCGTTGAAAGCCGACTTGGCGCGGGCGGAGGCGAGACTCAATAGCTTGCCTCCACAGTTCGGAGCCAATCATCCGCAGTACCGTAGCGCGCAGGAGGAGGTATCCATACTGCGTAACAAGCTGCTGCAACAAACCCAACAGGTTACTGGTTCGATTCAGGGGCAGATCGCAACGCAAAAATCAAAAGTGTTACAGATGAAGAAGCAGCGCGCGGAGTTGGCGACGCTCAAGAATGAGGTGGACAGCGCGCAGCGCATGTTGGATGACGCTATGCAGCGATCGAATCAAGTCCGTATGGAGAGCCAAATAAATCAGACGAATGTGTCGATACTGAAAGAAGCCGTCCCGCCTCTTAGGCCCGCCAGCCCCAACGTACCCCTCAATGTAGCGTTGGCCGCCTTTGCTGCTAGCGTGCTCGCCGTGGGTTTGGCGCTGTGGCGGGAGCTTGCTTACCGATATGTTCGGTGCAAAGAGGATCTCAAGGGGCTGCTTGGCGTACCCATACTGGGCGTCCTGCCTTCAAGCGGAGGCGCATCGGTCCGGCCGCACGCGCGAAGGCAACACAGCGCGGCCCGTCTTACTTTTAATAACTAGACCACGGCGCATTCATGAACCATTTTATAAGCAACTTCGATATTGAGGCCGAGGCGTCTTTAGGCGTTCTGGATGATCGCACCATTGGTCGCATTCTCGTTGATCATGGGAAATTGAAGCGCGAGGATGTCGATAGGGTATTCCGTTTGCACAAGGAAAAGGGAATGCGCTTTGGCGAGGCGGCGCAGAAGCTGAAGCTCATAACCAAGGCGGATATTCAGCAGGCGCTGGCGGTGCAATTCAACTATCCGTGTCTACAGCCTGGCGAGGCCATACTGGGCGCGGAGCTTGTTGCGGCCTATCAGCCATCAAGCCCGCAAGGCGAGGCGGTGCGCGATTTGCGTTCCCAACTGCTATTTCGTTGGTTTGATTCGAGACAGAAAACGCTTTCCATCGTTAGTCCCAAGCGGGGCGATGGGCGGAGCTATATCGCCGCCAATTTGGCGGTTGCGTTCTCCCAGTGGGGCGGAAACACACTATTGATTGACGCTGATCTGCGCGCGCCGCGGCAGCACCAAATATTTAGCCTCCCCGGTCAAGTCGGGCTATCCAGCGTCCTGAGTGGTCGCGCATGGACAGAGGTGATTCAGCCCATTCCGTACTTCGGCAACCTAAGCATCCTACCTGCCGGCACTGTGCCGCCCAATCCGCTGGAGCTTCTCGGCCGGCAAGAGTTCGTGCGCTTGCTAAGCGATGCGGCGCGCAATTACGAATTTGTTTTGATCGATACGCCCGCAAGCGAAAAAGGGTCGGATGCGGTGACCATCGCGGCTCGCACGGGCGGGGCGATGATGGTGGCTCGGCAAGATCATTCGCGTTTGCCGGAACTGCAAGAATTGATGGATGGCGTCACCGGTTATGGAGCGCAGCTAGTAGGCACGATCCTTAACGAGTTTTAAAAGTTTTAGGACTTACGCAAAACCGCTCCAGCGGCGTTGCGCTTCCTTGCCGTACAAAGCAGTACTGTCTGCGTCGGCGCGCCTTGCTGGAGCGGTTTTGCGTAAGTCCTATTTTTAGAGGAGAGCGGAATGAAGAGAGCATTGATCACCGGCATTACAGGCCAGGACGGCGCCTATCTCGCGGAGTTTCTTTTGAAGAAAGGATACGAAGTTCACGGCATAAAACGCCGCAGTTCGCTTTTCAACACGGATCGAATCGACCACCTTTACCAAGATCCGCATGAGAAGAACCGGCGGCTGGTTTTGCATTATGGCGACATGACCGATTCAAGCAGCCTGGTGCGCATCATTCAGATGGTCAAGCCCGATGAAATCTACAATCTGGCGGCGCAAAGCCATGTGGCCGTCTCGTTTGAAGAGCCGGAATACACCGCGAATTCGGACGCGCTGGGCACGTTACGAATTCTGGAGGCGATTCGCATTCTTGGCTTGGAAAACCATTCGCGTTTTTATCAGGCTTCGACATCGGAGCTATTCGGTAAAGTCCAAGAGATTCCCCAACGTGAGACCACGCCGTTTTATCCACGAAGCCCTTACGCGGCGGCCAAGCTGTACGCGTACTGGATTACGGTGAACTACCGCGAGGCTTATGGGATGTACGCCTGCAACGGAATTTTGTTCAACCATGAATCGCCATTACGCGGAGAAACCTTCGTGACGCGGAAGATCACGCGCGCGCTGGCCCGAATCAAACTCGGCCTTCAAGACTGCCTCTATCTCGGTAATCTCGACGCCAAGCGCGATTGGGGGCATGCCCGCGACTACATCGAAATGCAATGGCTGATGTTGCAGCAGGATGTTGCGGACGATTTCGTTATCGCCACTGGCGAGCAATATTCGGTCCGACAGTTCATAGACCTTGCGGCAAAAGAGATCGGTCTTCGGCTGCGTTGGGAAGGAACGGGAATGACTGAAGTGGGCATTATCGACTCCGTGGCCGATCGTCGTTCGTCATTCGCCACCCCAGGTAAATGCATCGTGCGAGTGGACGAGCGATATTTTCGTCCGACCGAGGTCGAGACGCTGCTGGGCGACGCAAGCAAGGCGCGGGACAAGCTTGGCTGGGAGCCGAAGATCACATTCCAGGAGTTGGTGTCGGAAATGATGCGAGAGGACTTTGCATTGGCGAAGCGAGACCAGTTAGTTCGTGAGAATGGATACAAGGTGCTCGATTATCATGAATAGTCCAATCAATCACGACTCTCGAATCTATGTCGCCGGCCACAGGGGCATGGCCGGATCGGCGCTGGTGCGTCGGTTGGAGCGAGGCGGTTACCGAAACCTGATTACCTGCGGTCGCGAACAACTGGATCTTTTGAACCAAGCGGCCGTGCGTCGTTTCATGATGATGCAACGGCCGGATTACATATTTCTGGCGGCCGCGAAAGTTGGCGGCATACACGCCAACAATACGTATCGAGCGGACTTTATTTATCAGAACCTGATGATCGCCGCCAACGTAATCCAGGCGGCGCATCAAGCCGGCGTGCAAGACCTGTTGTTCCTTGGCTCCAGCTGCATCTACCCGCGAGATTGTCCGCAGCCGATGAAGGAGGAGCACTTGTTGACCGCTCCGCTGGAATCAACCAATGCGCCTTACGCCATCGCGAAAATCGCCGGCATTGAGCTTTGTCAGGCGTTCAACGAGCAACATGGAACTCGATATATCGCGGCGATGCCCACCAATTTATACGGCCCGAACGACAACTACGATCTAGATAACAGTCATGTATTGCCGGCGCTTCTGCGCAAGGCGCATGAGGCCGTGATGGGAGGCAAGAAGCGTTTGCAGGTATGGGGATCTGGAAGGCCGCGCCGTGAATTTCTGCATGTTGACGACATGGCGGACGCCTGTGTATTCCTAATGGAGAACGGCGTGTCGGAGGGCATTTTCAACGTCGGAAGCGGAACGGACGTCACCATTCGCGAGTTGGCCGAATTGATCGCCGATATTGTGGGATTCAAGGCGGAACTAACCTTCGATCCGGAAAAGCCCGATGGAACGCCGCGCAAGCTACTGGATGTCAGCAAGCTCAAAGCGCTTGGGTGGACTGCGAAAATTGGGCTACGCGAAGGCATTGAGATGGTCTACGAAGACTATCGACTACGCTACGCCGCGTAATAGCGCTATGGCCATCCCTTTGACAGAAGAAGCGCCCTCAAAACGCCGGCCCCGCTTCGGACGTGGAGGCTTCTTATGGAGCCTTACGGACCAATCGGTCATGAGCGCGGCGAACTTCTTGTCCATACTGTTACTCGCGCGTTTCATGTCGGCGGCGGAGTTTGGCGTTTTCGTTCTGGCGCACACTGGCTTGCTGTTAATGACCAACTTGCAAAACGCGTTGGTCACACAGCCTCACAACATACTGGGCGCGAAGCGGGAGGCGGGCGACTACGCCAGATTCACCGGCGTCCTGGTATTGGTGCAGATTCTCGCCAGCTTTGTTTTATGCGCCTTGATCGCCATGGTCGGATACATTGCGTGGCGCTATTACGCCGAGACATTCGGCGGCGTGTTGATGGCGCTCGCGGGGGCGGCGATGCCATGGATGGCCCAGGAGTTTGTTCGTCGAGTGCTCTATACCCAGAACGAAACCCGCGCCGCCGCGTTGAATGACGTTGTTTCCTATGGCTTGCAATTGCTTGGGATAGTCGCGCTCATGTTTTACGGGCGGGAGAATGAGATCACGGCGTCACTCGCGCTTTTTGTCTTTGGCGCCTCATCCTTTATCGCCGTCCTTCTGGGCGTTTGGCAATTACGCGAACACGTCTCTTTTGGCTGGCGCGATGGATTTCGCGACCGATTTAGTAAAACAGTCGCCGAGGTATGGGGATTCGGCAAGTGGCTGGTGGCGCAAAGTATCACAACGTGGATGGGCGCCAACGGCCATGCGTGGGTGGTTGGCGGAATGCTGGGTGCGCAAGCGGTTGGCCTTTATCGCGCGGCAATCCACTTGGTTAATGTGATAAATCCGTTGCGTCAAGCAGCGTTCTCCTATCTTCCATCGCGAGGCAGTGTCGCGTTCAAGACTGGTGGTTACGACGGCTTGTCGGCATGGGTGAAACGCATGTCCTCGTGGCTATTCCTGCCGCTTTTCCCGGTTGCATTCGTTTTGATCGTCTTCCCCGAGCAAATCCTTGGACTTGTCTATGGCGATAAATTTTCAGGGCAAGGGTTAGGGATCATTCTCGCGCTGGCGACAGTGGCCCAGATCATCGCCTTTTTCCGATTTCCCATGGAGGTGGCTGTGCTCTCCATTGGCTCTTCCCGATCCTTGTTCTACGTCAATCTACTACCGGTCGTGTTGTTGGCGACGGTAGGCGTTGCGCTAATCGCATCGTTTGGAATCGTTGGCGTGCCGTTATCCGGGATGGTGATCGGCGTCGTTCTATTGATTGCAACGTACGTCGTTTACCGCCGCTTGATGCATGTTGGTGTTCTTTCGATAGCTCATAACACGTTGTAGAGGCACTTATGACAACTACTCAAAACAACTCTTCATTACCGACTGTCGCGGTATTCGGCGAATGGAGCCAGAACAACATCGGCGACCACGCCATTCATGAGGGTGTGCAAGATTTTTATGGCGACCTCGGGTGGAGCGTTAAATCGTTTGATTGCGGCGCATTAAGGGCTTCGACAGCGCCCGCCGAAGGGTTGCGTGCTCCCGCTCGCGCGGTGGCCAGCTTGGGAAAGGCGCCGTTTGGCGATCAACTGATTCCCATCGCCAAGCGAACGTTGCGCGGTATGCGGCAACAGATTTTGATGAAACGGCTCATGCCGCAGCTGGCCGAAGTGGATGCCATCTCCGTTGGCGGCGGCGCGCTTCTAACGGATAGCAACCTCCATTTTCCGCAGTCGCTGGTAGAGCTGACATGGGCGGCCAACACGCTGAACAAGCCGCTGTTATGTCTTGGCTGTAGCGCCGAGGGATCATGGTCCAGACGCGGCGAGGAAATCATTCGACGATTCGTTTCTCGTTGCGACTTCATCGCCACACGGGATCACGAAAGCGCGCAGCGCATATCCCGGTTATTGGGTAGAGACGTTCCCGTGTTCGGCGACTTTGCGTTGCCTGTTCCATCGCTGCACGCCATTCCTACCTGGAAGCGTCGGTATGGATTGGCGATCAACGTTACTTGTGTACCTGCGCCATTCAGCTTGCTACAGGATCAGTATGAAGATGCGTTGGTTGAAATGGTGCGAGCCGCCTTGTCGCAAACACTAACGGCCAGAGGCATTGCGTTATTCACCACCGGCGCCGCGCAGGATGTGGACCCAGCTATTCGCGTGCACAGTCGGTTGGCCTCGTTAGGCGCTGAACTGCACATTGGTAAAAGCCTTGCGCAATTGCGGGGGATCATGCGTGCGAGCGACGTTGTCGTGGCGGCGAGACTACATGCGGCCATTATCGCGTTGGCGGAAAGAGTCCCGGTGATTGGATTTTCCGCAACGCCCAAGATCCGAAGCTTCTTCGAGACTGTCGGTTTGGATCAACACAGTTTCGGTTTGTCGGATTCGCCAACACGCATCGCCAACGAAGCGTTTCGAGTTATCGGCGGCGCGGAGCAAGCGCCTTCGACGACCCGATTGACCACTATCATCGAGACGCGGAAGAAGACGCAGGATTACCTGCATGCCCTATCCCAAGAACGACATTATCCAAAGGCGGCTAGCGCATGATGAATATTGCACTTTATCTAAAGCACTTCCCAGCCAAAGGCGGACCGCTCAAGGTGGGCACAAACAAGGCGGTGCACGGCATGGCCATGGGGCTTGTCGCCAATGGCGCGCGGCCGACGATTCTGTGCGAAGGCGAGCAGGACAGTCGGTTCGAGAGCGAGCACGGATATCGCATTCAGTGCTTCCAGACTTCGGCGAGGTACCGATCGTTTTCCGTGGCGCCTGGCTTGCGCGACTACGTGCGGGATTTCAAGTCGGGTGGACTGGTGGTGTTGAACGGAATGTTTCATCCCGGATTGTTTGCGGTTTCTCGCGTGTTGGTTGAGAACAAAGTCCCTTATGTGGTCGCGCCGCATGGTTTTTATCACCCACGGCTGTTCAAAAAGAACGCCTATCTGAAATGGCCATATTGGTACTTGGTGGAGCGGCGCTTACTCAAAGGCGCCAAGGCGGTCCAGTATCTGGGTAAGAGCCAAGCCAAGTGGTCCGAGAAACTGGGCGTCAACACACTCGCGCTTGAAGCGCCAAATGGCTATGCCCCCACCGACGTAGTTCCCGAGTCGCAGTTGGAATGGCGAACGCAAGGTCCCGTGCGAATACTTTATTGGGGGCGACTGGATGTTTACATGAAGGGGCTGGATCTTCTGCTGAAGGCGTATGCGGCGTTAACGAAAAACACGCAGGCGAAGCTCGTGATCCAGGGACCGGATTGGCGAGGAGAGAAAGGCTATCTGGAATCGCTTGCCGGGGCCATGCTCAATACCGGCAATGTGCAAATCCTGCCGCCGGAATTCGTTAAGCCGCCTCCTCTCCAAATGATCCAGCACGACATTCTTTGCTTGCCATCGCGCTACGAAGGCTTTGGCTTGTCGGCGCTGGAGGCGATGTTGGCCGGACGCGTGCTATTGGTTTCGGATAGCACCGGCATCGCGCCGCATGTCGAAGCGAGCGGCTGCGGCGTCGTGGTGGAGCCGACCGAGGAAGGTGTGGAGGAAGGTTTGCGCAGCCTGATACGTCGCCGCGCCGAATGGCGCGAAATGGGACTTCAGGGACGTCGTTATGTGCTCGAACGTCTCAACTGGGACACCATCGCGTCCGAATTGTTGACGCAGTACAACCAGTTATTGAACTAGGAACCCACGTTCAATATGAGAAACGCCACAACACTAGCGCTTGAATTATTCCGCTTCCTGGACGAACAGAGCATTGCCTATTGCGTCGTGGGAGACAGCCGCACGTTTCCCCACCAGATCAATAGCGATATCGACATCGTCATCGACCAGCGGGCGTTGCCGACGCTGCCGGAAAAGATGCTTCGATTTTGCGCCACGCATGACATCAAGTTGGTTCAATGCCTGCAACACGAACACAACGCGCGTTATTTTGTGTTGAGCTGGTTGGATGCGCATGGCAATCCCGCTTTCTTGATCCCGGACATTTGCGGCGATTACTACCGGCGCGGCAGATTGTTTCTCAATGCCGAGGAACTGCTGGCGGGACGTGTCGCGGCCTTGGATGATCAGGGCCGACCAAAGGGGTTTTTCGTTGCTTCCCCCGCGATGGAATTTATCTATTACCTGTTGAAGCGAATAGATAAGCAAAGTCTTGACGATTATCAGGGTAGTCACTTAAGCGCACAGTGGCGTATGGACCCCATTGGGGCGGTAATGCAGGTGCAGCGCTACTGGATTGCTGGCGCTGGCGCCG
>Ga0247823_10003709_pt1 | contig 12307 bp, 8 predicted proteins | sample 13C_PalmiticAcid_2_FD_192426 | JGI IMG/M metagenome (GOLD analysis project Ga0247823, IMG submission 192426) | Soil microbial communities from agricultural site in Penn Yan, New York, United States - 13C_PalmiticAcid_Day30 | ecosystem: Environmental > Terrestrial > Soil > Agricultural land...
GTCGAAAGCGACCCCGACTATTTCCGCCGCCTGCATTTCACCGAAACGCATCCCGACGCGACGACCGCCGACGCGCTGGCGGAGGCCGCGGGCAGTATCATCACCACGATCGCCGCCGATGCGATCATCTGTTTCACCGCATCGGGTTCGACCGCGCGCCGCGTGGCGCGCGAACGCCCCGACGCGCCGCTGCTCGTGTTGACGCCGAAGAAGGAAGCGGCGCGGCGCATGGGCCTCTTGTGGGGGGCGCATGCGGTGCCGACCAAGGATATTGGCAGCTTCGAAGAGATGATCGCCAAGGGCAAGCGCATGGCGCTGCGCCACGGCATCTGTAAGGCGGGCGCGAAGCTGGTGATGATGGCGGGGGTTCCGTTCGGTACGCCGGGGTCGACCAACGTGCTCCACGTCGCGACGCTGACCGGCGACGAGCTGCGCGGGTATAGCTGACCGAAACGCGAGACCGCGATCATCAATAATAATCCGTCGCCCCCGCGAAGACGGAGGGCCGCCGTCGTCATTGCCTTTCGCCGCTTTGTAAACCTCCAGCGGCCGCGTTCAGAGGCACGTGACTTTGAAACGCCCTTCGCGGGGACGACGATGTATCTCTGATTCAATTCGGCACAACAGTTACCGGCCGATTCAGAAAATTTTGGGGTTGATTCAGATCGGGACGTCCAAAAATGGTAAATGCACTTTGCACCATTGACGCCGCGCGGCATAGTTGGTGCAAGTAGCGCGTCGGACCCGCGTCGGGGGGATCCGCATCGCCAATCGGAGGTCCATTTCGCGTGTCCGCACCGTTCCGCTTTCCGCGTTTTTTTGTCACCAGCCCCGCGCCTTGCCCCTATCTGGCGGGCAAGACCGAGCGCAAGGTGTTCACCGAACTCAGCGGCAATACCGCGAACGAGCTGAACGACGCGCTCGGCCGTATCGGTTTCCGGCGCAGCCAGTCGGTCGCCTATCGTCCAAGCTGCGCCGATTGTTCGGCGTGCGTGTCGGTGCGCGTTTGCGCCAGTGAATTCACGCCCAGCAACTCGCAGAAACGCAACATGCGCCGCAACCGCGACCTCGTCGCCACGGCGTGCAAGCCGTGGGCGACCGAGGAACAATATGCACTGCTGCGCTCCTATCTCGCCTCGCGACATCCCGATGGTGGCATGGCCGACATGGACGAGCAGGATTTTGCCGACATGGTCGAACAGACCCCGGTCGACAGCTATATGATCGAATATCGCGAACCCGCGGCCGATGGCGGCAAAGGCCGTCTCGTCGGCTGCTGCCTGACCGACCGGCAGGGCGATGGCTTGTCGATGATCTACAGCTTCTTCGACGCCGCGCATCCCATGCGCGAGGGCCTCGGCACCTATATCATCGCCGACCATATCCAGCGCGCGGCGCGCGCGGGGTTGCCTTATGTCTATCTTGGCTATTGGATCGAGGGGTCGGCGCGGATGGCGTACAAGGCGCGCTTCCGGCCGCTCGAACGGCTCGGCCCCGATGGCTGGTCGCGTTTCGAGCCGACCGCTTCGGATCGTCTTGCGGCGATGTTCGAGCTCGCCTGAGCCATCTATCCTATCTATCGTCAAAAGAGGTAGAGCTGCGAACGCCTCGCAACGGCCAGAATCTCACGCCCGCCGGTTGACCTTTCCCCGCTTTCAAGGGCATAGCTTTGCACCCAGGATATAAGTCCGGGTCGCATCCATTGTGAATTCGCCGGGGGGCTGGCGAGAGGGGAAAAGGATGCCCGTGCGCGAGTTCGTCAGCATCATGGCCAGCGACAGCAAGTGCGGTTTCCGCCGTTCGGTGACGCGCGCATGAGCGATCCGGTCAAGGTCGCGATCATCGGCTCCGGCCCCGCGGGGCTCAGCGCGGCATCGCGCGCCGCGCAGCTCGGTCTCAGCCATATCCTGCTCGAAAAGACCGACCATCTTTCGGATACGATTTTCAAATATCAAAAGGGCAAGCGCGTCCTTGCGACGCCGGAGCGGCTCGACCTGCGTTCCGATTGCCGCTTTGCCGAGGGCGCGCGCGAATATATCCTCGGCAATTGGGACGAGGACGCCGCGAACAACAAGATCAACGTGGCGTATCACGCCGACGTCGCCGAGGTGACCGGCGAAAAGGGGGCGTTCGCCATAAAGACCGCCAAGGGCGACGTCTTTCACGCCGAGAATATCGTCCTCGCGATCGGCACGCAGGGCAATCCGAACCGCATGCGCTGCGAGGGCGCCGACCTGCCGCACATCATCTACCAGGTCGATGATCCCGAGGATTTCAAGGACAAGCATATCACCGTCGTCGGATCGGGCGACGCGGGGATCGAAAATGCGCTCGGGGTCGCCGAGGAAGCGCTCGAGAACACCGTCACCATCCTCAACCGGTCGAAGGATTTCGCGCGCGCCAAGGCCAAGAATGTCGCCGACATGACCGAGGCGGGCGAGGATGGCTTCATGTCGATCCGCACCGAAACGCAGCCGAAGAAGGTCGAGCCGGGCTGGCTGACGCTCGAAACCCCGACCGGCGAGGAGCGGATCGAATGCGACGTGATCGTCGCGCGCCTCGGATCGGTCGCGCCGCGCGGCTTCGTCGAATCGATGGGGATCGAGTTCACCGGACCCGACCGCGAAGCCTTTCCGAAACTGTCGCCGACCTTCGAGACCACGGTCCCCGGCCTTTATGTCATCGGCGCGCTCGCGGGTTATCCGCTGATCAAGCATTGCATGAACCAAGGCTATGACGTCGTCGAGTTCCTTAATGGAAACAAGGCGCTGACCCCCGCCGACGAAAAGGATCTGGCGGCGATCTTCGAAAAGCTGCCGCAGAAGAAATCGGTCAGCGAATGGCTCGAGTTCCTGCGCACGCGCATCCGTATTTTCGCCGATGTGTCACCGCTCCAGATGCGCGAATTCATGCTCGATTCCAAGGTCGCCTTTTATTCAAAGGGCGATGTCGTGTTCGAAAAGGGCGAGCCGGGTTCGTCGCTCTTCGCGATCGCCGACGGCCATGCGATCGTCGAGGTCGGCCCCGACATCAATGTACCGATCGAGCAAGGCTCGATCTTCGGCGAGGTCGGCCTGATTTCGGGCCGCAAGCGCGGCGCGACGATCCGTGCGGGCGAGGACAGCATCTTTGTCGAAGTGTCGCGCACCGCGGCGCTCAAGCTGATGAGCTCGGTCCCGGGGGCGAAGCGTGTCATCAACCGTATTTCGCTCGAACGCCAGCTCTTGCAGATTTTCAAGGGCGGGCTGACGGTCGAGGATCTCGAGCCGATCGTCGAGGATCCGGCGATCGAGCGCGTTCCGGCGGGCAAGGTCGTACTGTCCGAGGGTGACGAGGGCGACGACGTCTATGTCATCCGCTCCGGGTCGATGGTCGTCGAAAAGGACATCGGCGGCAAACCGATCTTCCTCCGCTACCTGCCCGCCGGCAGCTTTTTCGGCGAAATGGCGGTGCTCAGCGGCGCGCCGCGCAACGCCACGGTCAAGGCGGCGGTCGCGAGCGAGGTGATCCGGCTGAAGGGCGAGGAATTCAAGGCGATGCTCGCCAAGCGGCCGCAAGTACGCGAGGCGACCGAAGCGGCGGTTGCCGAGCGCGCGGCGATGAACAGCTTCATCGAATCGCGCAAGGCGAGCTATTCGAGTGCGGTCGACCTTTATTCGGACACCGCCAGCTTCATCATGATGGAAGGGCTGGGCGAGGCGACCGACGCGCTGCTGATCGACGAAAATCTGTGCGTCGGCTGCGACAATTGCGAAAAGGCGTGCGCCGACAGTCATGAAGGCCTGTCGCGGCTCGACCGCGAGGCGGGCAAGACCTTCGCGCACCTGCATGTGCCGACGAGCTGCCGCCACTGCGAGCATCCGCACTGCATGGCGGACTGTCCGCCGAACGTCATCCATCGTGGTCCCGATGGTGAGGTGTTCATGGAGCCGGGCTGCATCGGTTGCGGCAACTGCATGCGCAACTGCCCCTATGGCGTGATCCGCATGGAAGCCGCGCCGCCCGAGAAGCCCAGCCTGCTGCGCTGGCTGCTCACCGGTTTTGGCCCCGGCCCGGGCGAGCCGTCGCCCAAATGGACCAAGAAGCAATTGGGCGATGAAAAGCCCAAGAAAATCGCGGTCAAATGCGACATGTGCAAGGGCATCGCCGGCGGCCCCGCGTGCGTGCGCGCTTGCCCGACCGGCGCCGCGATCCGCGTTTCGCCCGAAGAATTCCTGTCGATCGCGCGGCTTCAGGAAGACGCCGACTGATGGCATCGCTCTTCCAGCGCCGCCGCACCAAGGCAACCCAGACCGAGCGCGTCCGCGAGCGGCGGCACGAGGGTTTCCTTCGCTATGCCGGTTTCCGCTGGGCCAAGATTTCGGGCGGGCTCTGCCTGCTCATCATCGTGAGTTACGCGCTGGTCGATGTCACACCGCGGCATAGTGGCGGTAGCTGGTATGGCTATACCCTCGGTGCGATCGGTGCGGGACTGATCCTCTGGCTCACCGCATTGGGCTATCGCAAGCGCAAGATGACGAACGATGCCTGGTCGCTGAAGGCGTGGACCTCGGCGCATGTCTATCTCGGGCTCAGCCTGATCGTCATCGGCACCTGGCACACCGGGTTCCAGCTCGGCTGGAACGTCCATACGCTCGCGTGGGTGCTCATGATGCTGGTGATCCTGTCGGGGCTTTATGGCGTGATCGTCTATGCGACCTTGCCCGCGGCGTTGTCGAATAACCGCGACGAAATGACGCAGATGCAGATGCTCGAGGCGATCCGCGCCTTCGACCGCCAGCTGCACAGCGCCGCGCAGCCGCTCACCCCTGCCGATACCGCCCCCGTGCTCGCGGCGCTGGGCGAAGATCCGTTCGCGGGCGGCGTCACCGCGCGGCTGAGCGGGCGCTATCCCGATTGCGCAACCGCGGCGGCGCTCCGTACGCTGTCCGCCTCGCACGGCAGCGATGTCGAGGCGCGCGAGAAGGTCGTCGGGCTGCTCAAGCAGAAACAGGCGGCGCTCGCGCGCCTGCGCCAGCATCTGCGCATCCGGGGGCTGCTCGAAATCTGGCTCTATGTACATGTGCCGCTGACCTTTGCGCTGATCGCGGCGCTGTCGGCGCACATCATCAGCGTCTTCTTCTACTGGTAGGGCGGGGAGGGGGACCATGAGCTTCATCCTGCGCCGTATTTCGACGACGAAGACCGGCAAACAGATCATTCGCGACACGCCGCTGCCCGGCGACACGATCACCCTCGGGCGCGAGGGCAGCAATGTCATCCATGTCGCCGATCTCGCGGTGAACCCGCATCATGCGACGATCAGCAGCACCGACGGCCGCCACGTCCGCGTCGCGGCGAGCGAGGGGCTTGGCTTCGATTTCAACGGCCGCTCCGTCGATGCCGCGGAGGTCGATGGCGCAGCGGGCGCCGAGCTGCGCTTTGGCGGCCACCGGCTGACAATTGCGCGCGAGGGCGACAATATCATCCTGCTCGTCGAGCGGATCGACGAGCTGTCGCAATCGTCGAAGGACGTCGATGAGGCCAAGGCCTTTTCGCTGCAGGGGGTGATGCTCGGCAAGCGCATGGGGGCGTGGGCGTTCGGCCTGTTGATGCTGCTCGCCTTCCTGATCGGGCCGATCTGGGCATGGTACAGCTATAAAAATGTCAACGAGCGTCCCGACGGCTATCATGCCGACAGCGCGTGGCTGTCGGGCCCGTTGTCGAGCGCGCACGCCAGCCTGAAGAAGGATTGCCAGTCGTGTCACGTCGAGCCGTTCGTCGCGGTGACCGACAAGGCGTGCGTCGGCTGCCATACCGGCGAGCACAAGACGATGAGCATGGCGCACGCCAATGCACCGACAGCGATGCTGCTCGCCGCGCGGCATCCGCCCGGCGTCGGCGAGCGGATCCTCGATGGCTTTGCCAAGACCTTCAACAAGCCGCAGGGGCGCTGTGTCGATTGCCATACCGAGCATGAAGGCGCGGGGCCGATGCCCGCGACGCCGCAGAAATTCTGTGCCGATTGCCACGACGGCATGTCGGCGCGGCTCAAGACGGCGGGGCATCCGACGACGCTGGCCGACGCCGCCGATTTCGGCACGAGCCATCCCGAATTCCGCCCGCTCGTCCGCCCGGCGCCCGGCGCGAAGTTGGTACGCACGACGCTGGCCAAGGGAGTGGTCGATTATAACGGCCTCAAATTCCCGCACGACCTGCATTTGCAGGCGACCGGCGGGGTCGCGCGCATGGCGGCGAGCTTCCGCGGCCGCTATGATTTCGGGAAGCAGCTCGAGTGCCAGAATTGCCACCGCGTCGAGGCCGACGGGGTGCGCGTCAAGCCGGTCGAAATGGAGCGCGACTGCGCGATGTGCCACAGCCTCGCCTTCGAGACCGTCGGCGGCGTGACGCGGACGCTGCGCCATGGCGAGCCCGATCAGGTCGTCGCGGACTTGACCGCCTATTACCGCTCGACCCCTCCCGCGCGGCCGCTCCAGCTGGGCGGCATGCAGCGGCGACGCCCCGGCGCCTATGCCGAGGGGCAGGTGTATAATATCTATTTCCGCGAAGTCGCGGTGCGGCCCTCGCGCGCGCAGGATGCCGTGCGCGCGGTCTTCTCGAAGGGCGGCGCCTGTTATGACTGCCACACCATCTTTGCGCCGCAGGCAGGCAACAGCTGGCGTGTGATGGCGGTGAACCAGACGCCGCGCTTCCTGGAAAAGGGCTGGTTCGACCATGACGCGCACCGTGAGAGCGATTGCGCCGACTGCCACACCGGTGCGCCGGCATCGAAAGCGTCGACCGACCTGCTGGTCCCGGGCCTTCGCCAATGCCGCGACTGCCATGTCGGCGAGGGCGGCGCGCGGCTGGTGAAGGTCGAAACCGCGACCGAATCGCCGTGCGCGATGTGCCACGAATATCATTCGGACGGCGGCAAACCGTGGATGCCGCCGCGCCAGCGCAAGAAAAATGTGGCGGCAATTACAAATAAACCCCTTCGTGCTAGCTATGGTGTGAGCATGATCACAGGAACCGGGGGGCGGGGCCTTTATGACGTGACGTGGCGCACACCTGTCTTGCACGGGGCAAGGCGGGGCGGATAGGTTTTGGGCGGCCGGGACGAACCGGCCGGAGCAGGGGACGGATATGCTGATCGCCCAGATCACCGATATCCATATCGGGTTCGATCCGGACAATCCGGCCGAATATAACCGCAAACGCCTCGACGAGGTGCTCGACCTGCTGATCGAGGGCCCGAACCGTCCCGATCTGCTGCTTGCCACCGGCGACATCACCGACCGCGGCGACGACGACAGCTATCGCCGGCTCGTGACCGCCTTTTCGCGCTGCCCCTTTCCGGTATGGCCCAGCGTCGGCAATCACGACCTGCGCGACAATTTCCACGCACGCTTTCCGGGGTTCGACGACGGCAACGGCTTTGTCCAATATGTGATCGAGCTTCCCGAACTGCGGCTGGTGACGATCGATACGCTGGAGGAAGGCCGCCACGGCGGCGCCTTTTGCGAACAGCGCGCCGCGTGGCTCGACGCCGAACTGTCGAAGGACACGGCCAAGCCGACCTATATCGTCATGCACCACCCGCCGGTCGAAAGCGGGATCGAGTGGATGAACACGCACCCCGATGAACCCTGGGTCGCGACCTTCACCGACGTCGTGCGGCGGCACAGCCAAGTGCGGGGGCTGATCTGCGGCCATCTCCACCGCAGCGTCACCGTTGCGTGGGAGGGGCGCACCGTCGCCATCTGTTCCTCGACCGCGCCGCAGGTCTCGCTCGACCTTCGCCCGATCGACGAGAACAAGCCCGACGACCGTCCGATGATTGTCGCTGAGGATCCCGCCTATGCGCTCCACCGCTGGAACGGGCGCGAGCTGGTCAGTTTCTATGACCATGCGGGCGCACACACGATGCTCGCGAAATATGACGAGCGGTTGCAGCCGCTGGTGCGCGAGTTGAAGGCTGAGCGGCCGGGCTGAGTGCCCGTTAGCCGTTCATCGTCAAAAGTCCCTGTTGTCGGTAGCGCGACTTCGCCTCGCGCGGTTCATTCATGGGCCCTGTTTCGGGGCGCCGCATTAATTTGTTTTTTACTACAGATATTTAGACTGAATGGTCGATGGGCCACACGCATCGACCCGCTGGTGCGATAGCCGTTCGAGTGCCATGCGCCCAAAAGGGATTGAACGGAAACACATGAACCATCCCTCGAAACGATTGTTGCGACTGGATGGGCTACGCGGCGTTGCGGCTTGCATCGTCAGCCTGATATTTCATGCGCGAATCCTGTCCGGCGGACGGGAAAGCCCGCTCGACGGATTGCCGACCATGGCGTGGTTCCAGGCTTGGGGATGGTCGATGGTCGACCTGTTTTTCGTGCTTTCCGGCTTTGTCTTTGCATATCGCTACCTCGACGGCTGGCGAATGCGCGCCGGAACCACAATTTCCGGATTTGCAGGATCGCGCTTCGCTCGACTTTGGCCTTTGCATGCAATCATCCTGGTCTTCACGGTTTTCGTCACGTTCAATTTTCCGAATACGACGTGGAGCAATTCGCTGCTCTCGTTGCTGATGCTGCATGCCGTCCTGGCCGATCCAACATATACCTTGAATGGTCCCGCATGGTCGCTTTCGGTCGAGGTTTTCTGCTACGCAATCTTCTGTCTGGCTGCGATTTCCGGCGTGCGCTTTCTTAAGGCAGCGGTGGTGGTCGCCATGGTTTTCGGTGCCTATTCTATTGTTGAATTCGGAGTATGGGACGCGCTGATCGGTCGGGGTTTCCTGGGGTTTTTTGGTGGCGTCCTGTTGCGTCAATCGATGGAATTTGCCGATCGGATACCCAGCCTGGCCTTGGCGCCTCTGGCCGCTCTGCCGTTCATTATCGTTCCGGACGGGGCCTGGCTGATATTGACGATCGTCATCGCCTGGCCCGCCGCGATCCTGTTAGCGCTGCGAAGCAAGATTATGGAGGCGCGTCCATTGATTTGGTTGGGTGACCGCAGCTATGCGATCTACCTGCTTCATATTCCCATTTATATCGTGAGCTGGACTATCCTGTCCGGCGTCGGTGCGCATGCGCCGATGCAGTGGTTGATCGGTGTCTTTGCAACCTGGGCAATCATCATTTTCGTTTCCGACATCCTCTATCGCCGCATCGAAAGGCCCTGCCAAAAGGCAATTTTGGAACGATTCGGAAGTCGGGTTTCGAACGCTCCGAAGTTCGCGGCCGCTTTCGGCGGGGACTGACGGGCCTTCATACTTCAATCTTTCATCGGCGACGGGGATCAGTAACCCAGCGTCAGGTCGACGCGCGGCGCGACGGTCTTGCCCTTGTCCCAGCGATCGAGATTTTCGAGGAAGCGCTGCGCCGCGCGCACGAACATCTTGTCCTGCGCGCGCCCCGAAAGGTGCATCGTGACATGTGCGTTGTCGAGGCTCCACAGCGGGTCGTCGGCGGGCAGTGGCTCGGGGGTCGTGACATCGAGGAAAGCCGATGCGATCTGCTGGCCGTCGAGCGCCGCGACGAGCGCGTCCTGATCGACGACGCTGCCGCGCGCGATGTTGATGAGCGTGGCGGTGGGCTTCATCGCGGCGAGTTCCATGGCGCCGATCATGCCGTCGGTTTCGGGGGTCGCGGGAACCGCGAGGATGACCCAGTCGAAATCGCCGAGCCGCGCGCGCCACTGGTCGGGCGTGAGCGTATTCGGACCCGGCGAACGGCGCACCACGGTGACGTCGACCGCGAACGCCTTCAGCCGCTCCTCGATCAGCTTGCCGATCGCGCCGTAACCGAGCAGCAGCGCCTTCGACCCGAAGAGTTCGACCTTGCCGGGCGAATCCATCAGCCATTCGCGGCGTTCCTGCGCGCGGACGACGTCGCGATAGCCCTTGGCGACGGTCAACATGCCCATCACGACATATTCGGCGATGGTGATAGCGTTGATCCCGGCGCCATTGGTCACCACTGTCCCGCGTGTCCGGAGCAGGTCGAGCGGCATGCCATCGACCCCGGCGTAGATCGAGTTGAGCCATTTGAGGCCGGTCGCGGCGGTGATGACGGCCGCCATGTCCTTCTTGTCGTACATGTCGAACCATCCGATTTCGGCGGTGGGCGCCAGCTCGAGCGCCTCTTCCTTCGATGCGAAGAAGCGCGGCTCGACCCAGTCGGGCAGGCGGTTTTCGACGAGCGGGCGAATGAGGCCCGAGAGGACGGTGACGGTTTTGGTCAAATTATCTCCCCTCCCGCTTGCGGGAGGGGCCGGGGGAGGGCCTGTCCGCTTGCGAAGATTCATGTGCGGGACGGAACATGCCCTCCCCTAACCCCTCCCGCAAGCGGGAGGGGGACTCAATTGTCCAGCCGCCAGTCCCAGCCGAGCGGGTCGCCGTCCATCACCTCGACGCCGGCGGCGATGAGTTTGTCGCGGAGCACGTCGGACGCGGCGAAGTCCTTGTTGGCGCGTACTTCCTTGCGTTTGACAAGCGTCGCTTCGATTTCATCCTCGCTGATCGCTGCTGCCTTGGGGCGCACGCGTAAGTCGCTACGCTCGATGGTCAGGAGGTCGAGACCCAGCACCGCATCCATCGCGGTAAGGGCGGCGCGTTTCTGGCCGGCGTCGATTTTCTTCATCGCCGCGGCTTCTTCGAGCAGCGTAAGCGCGACCGCCGTGTTGAGATCGTCCGACATTGCCGCGTCGAACTTTGCGAGCAGCTCGGCGAGCCGGCGGTCGGTCACATCGGCCGTGTCTGCATCGCGAACGGGAGCGGCCGCCATCACCAACCGCTTCAACCGCGTCAGCGCCGCACCCAAACCCTCCCACGAAAACTCCAGCTCGCTGCGATAATGCGCCTGCAGGCACATCAGGCGATAGGCGAGCGGGTGGTAACCCTTGTCGATCAACAGCTGGATGCGCAGGAACTCGCCGCTCGATTTCGACATCTTGCCGCTGCGTTCGACGAGGAAATTATTGTGCATCCAGATGCGCGCGCCGCTGTCGGTCGAGCAGCTGTGCGCCTGGTTCTGTGCGATCTCGTTCGGATGATGGATTTCGCGGTGGTCGATGCCGCCGGTGTGGATGTCGAACGGGAAGCCGAGCAGCGCTTCGGACATCACCGAGCATTCGAGGTGCCAGCCCGGCGCGCCGCGGCCCCAGGGTGAATCCCACTCCATCTGGCGCGTCTCACCCGCAGGCGTCTTGCGCCAGATCGCGAAGTCGGCGGGATGGCGCTTGCCGTCGACGGGATCGATGCGGCTCTCGCCCTCGTCGGTGCCGTGCCGCGCGAGGCGGCCATAGTCGGCAACGCTCGCGGTGTCGAAATAGAGGCCGCCGTCGAGCTCGTAGCAATGCTTGTCGGCAATCGCCTTGGCGAACTCGATCATCTGCGGCACATAATCGGTCGCGATCGACCAGTGCGCCGGCTGTCGGATATTGAGCGCCTTCACGTCGGCCCAATAGGCCTCGGTGTAATGCTTGGCGATGTCCCAGATCGATTGGGCTTTCTCCGCCGCCGCCTTTTCCAGCTTGTCCTCGCCCGCGTCGGCGTCGTCGGTCAGATGGCCGACGTCGGTGATGTTGATGACGTGGGTGAGCCTGTATCCCTTGAACGACAGCGTGCGGCCCAGCGTGTCGGCAAAAACATAGGCGCGCATATTGCCGATATGCGGATAGTTGTAGACCGTCGGGCCGCAGCTATAGACGCGCGCCTCGCCGGGGTGGACGGGCTGGAATATTTCCAGACTGCGCGTCAGGCTGTTGAACAGCTTCAGCGGATGGGCAGGGGCGTCGGTCATGACCGCGCCCATGCCTTGCGCCGGGGCAATTCGTCAACCGAAACGCGGCCAAGGATCCTGACCCTAGTCGCCCGGCGTCGTCCACAGATCGTCGTTGCCCGCGCCGGTTACCGGATCGTCGAGCAGCGGCTCGCCGCTCAGCGGGTCGAGGTCGCGCATCGTGATCAGCGGGACCGGCAGGCTGTTGCCGTCGCCATCGTCCCCCTCGGCATCGGCCTCTTCCTCGATCACATCCTGGACCGGGAAGCTGTTTTCGAAGGTTACAGCGATGCAGGCGCCCGTGTTTGCGATGACGCAGCCGTTGAACGTCGACCGCGGATCGAAGCTGCCGGCGACCGGCGCCGCGCCGGCGATGGTCAGCAGCGGGATCGTATCGAGGCCGGTGACTTGTCCGCTCGGCCCGAGCTGGACGCCGTTGATGACGATCCGCGACGGCCCCCCGGTCCGCACGTCGAGCCCGCCCGCGCCGAAGGTCAGTCCGCGACGCTGGCCGAAATCGGTGCCGGCGCCGCTGTTCTGGACATAGA
>Ga0247823_10003711_pt1 | contig 12301 bp, 10 predicted proteins | sample 13C_PalmiticAcid_2_FD_192426 | JGI IMG/M metagenome (GOLD analysis project Ga0247823, IMG submission 192426) | Soil microbial communities from agricultural site in Penn Yan, New York, United States - 13C_PalmiticAcid_Day30 | ecosystem: Environmental > Terrestrial > Soil > Agricultural land...
CCGTACAGGCTGAAGGCATCGTTGATGAAGTAGGTGGCCTGGTATTCGAAGGCGTAGCCGATCTCGTCGTTGCCGGCGAGGCCGCCACTCACCAGGTCCGCGTAGACATCGTGCGCCCAGTGGCCCTTGCGCGGCCGCTCATACTCGTAGTGCGCATTGAACCGGGCCGGCACGTTCACCGAACCATGACCACGGGTCAGCAGATCCTCGACGCCCGAGGTGTTGATGTTGATCTGGGCGTATTCGCTGGCGCCGTTGCGCAGCTGTCCCTGCCGGCTCATCCGGAACTGGTTGTTGAGCCGTTCGCCATGGTTGTTGTAGACCGAGCTCACCCGCCAGCGCCATTCCTTGGATGAGTAGCGCGAGCTTTCCGGCTGCTCGGCGAAGCGCCGCTTCACCTCCCAGTGCAGGTAATTCATGCTGTTGCGCGACAGGTAGCCGGCATCGTTGATCTGCAGGTCGTTGCCGAAATGCATGGCGATCCACTGCTGGCGCCAGCCATGATCCATCTCGTAGTCGGCCCAGACCGTGGCGCCCAGATCGCGCGTGGTGTCGCCACGCTCGTCAATCTGGCTGCCGAACACGCGGGTGCGCACGTTCCAGCGCGCGGTCGGGCGCCAGTTGTGGTCGATGCCGAACACGGTCGCCTCGCGATCGAAGTACGGGCGGTCGACGCGGGTCATCATCATGCCCAGGTTCTGGTTGCTGAAATCGCGCACCAGTCGCAGCGCGTAGAACGAGCGCCCCACCTCATCGGCCTCGTCGGCGGCAAACACGCCGTACTTGGTCTGGCCGAACGATCCGTTGAGCTTGATCGCGGCGGTGATGTCGCCGGCGCCACGCCCGTCATCGGCCGGCCCGCCGACCCGGCGGGTATAGAGCAACTGGCTGAAATCCGACGGCGTGGTGTATTCGAACAGCCCCTGGTTCTCGGTGAAGAACGGTCGCTTGTCGCTGATGAAGGTTTCGGTCGCGCTGAAATTGACGACCAGGTCATCGCTTTCCACCTGGCCGAAGTCGGGATTCAGCGTGGCGGTCATCTGGAACTGACCGTTCGGCTTCCAGAACAGATCGACGCCACCGTCGAAATCGCTGTCGCCGCGGACGTTGTCGTACAGGCCCGACACATACGGGGTGATCGCCAGCAACGACTGGCTGTACTGCGGCACTTCGATCGGCGTGAATTCGGACAGGAAGCGCGGGCGCTCGAAACTGGCGACCGGCCAGGCCACGCGCTCGCCGGTGGATCCGACCACGCGGTCCAGGTAGATCTTCATCCGCCGCGTGTCACCGTCCCCCTTGCGCATCGGCGCGATGTACCAGGGGATCAGCATTTCCGCCGACCAGCCGTCGGCATCCTCGCTGACCGCGTGCTTCCAGTTGCCGTCCCAGTCGTCGTTGAATTCGAATTCGTTGGTGATCACCGCATCGGCGATGCCATCGGTCGATGAAATGGTGAAGTTGTAGCCGGTGCGGCCGTCACCATCGAAATCGATCATCAGGTTGACCCGGTCCACCTGATCCTCGAAGTCCCGCTGCACGCGCTGGCGGGTACGGCTGGAAGCGGACTGGACGTTGCGGAAGGCGATGGCCAGGCCGTCGGGGGTGGCCAGCACCCAGGCCTCGGTCGGATGGGTGGCAGGCGTACCGGTCAGCGGCTGCACCTTGCGGAAGTCGGTGATGTGGCGTGCGCCCTGCCATTCGGCCGGATCGATGCGGCCGTCCACGTCGATGGCCAGGGCCGGCGCGGACAGCGCCATCAGGATGGAGAGGCTGAGGATTGCCGCGCGCATGTCGAAGGGTTCCATTGGGCCCATGCCCGTTGGGTGCCACCCTAGCGGTCCGCCGCGCCGTCACCGACTGGCGTTGGTCATGTCAACCATTTGGCCGCCGCCTGCATCCCGATGACAGGCGGCGGTACTGTAGCGGCCGTTACGACTTCGGCTGCAGCATCGTGCCGGTGCATTTCTTGCTGCCGCAACGGCAGGCCCAGACTTTCTTCAGGCGGGCGGTGTGTGGCTCGGCCAGGACGATGCCGTAGTTGTAGGTCAGTTCCTCGCCGGGCTTGATGTCGCGGATGGCCTCGATGAACACCTTGTCCTTCTTGCGGTTCTTGCCGTCGTGCTCCTCGATGACCGCCTCGCAGTTGGGGTCGCAGCTGTGGTTGATCCAGCGCGCCTTGTTGCCCTTGTGATTGGCATCGATGACGTATTCGTCGTTGAGGGTGAACAGGAAGGTATGGCCGGATTCCACGTCGCCACTGTCATCCTCGTCCACTTCGTCGTGGCTGCGCCGCTTGCCCTTGTACTCGACGACGCGCTCGCCTTTCTTGAGCGTCGCGATGGCGAAAACACCATTGCCATGAATGTCGGACTGGCGGGCTTCAATCTTGCGGGGCATGCGGATTCCGGTGGACGGGCGGGAACACGGATTCTCGCTCAGACGGCCCGGGATCCCAAGCATTCCGCATTCCGGTCGGTGCCGCGTGGCCACCGGCGACCGCTCGTCCCGTTCCCGCGGCTGGCGCATGAACCCCGGATTTACCCGCGTGTCCGGTCAAGCGGGAACCGCGCGTTAAACCGCCTGCTCATCGCAAACCACCCTGAAACCACCACCGAGCCGCCGCCATGTCCAACCCCGTGTCCCCCATGTTCTTGCCGCTCTGTCTGCTCTCTTCGCTGTTGCTCCTGGGAGGCTGCCAGGCCAGCGCCAGCAAGCCGGCGACGACCACTCCCCCTTCGCCCGCCACCGTGGCCGCAACGGAAACCACCGATGCGACCGCGCGGGGCGAATACCTGATCCGGGTCGCCGGCTGCAACGACTGCCATACCGCCGGCTATGCCGAGCGCCAGGGCGAGGTGCCGACCACTCAGTGGCTGACCGGCTCGCCGCTGGGCTATCACGGCCCCTGGGGCACCACCTACGCCAGCAACCTGCGCCTGCGGATGCAGGAAATGACCGAAGCCCAGTGGCTGGCCTACAGCGGCAATCTGCGCACCCGTCCCATCATGCCGGACTTCACCCTGCGGGCCATGAGCGAGGCGGACCGGCGCGCCATCTATCAGTTCGTGCGCTCGCTGGGTCCGGCGGGCGAAGCCGCGCCGGCCTATCTGCCGCCCGGCCAGACCCCGCCCGCGCCCTATTTCTCCCTGGTCCTCCCGGAGGCGCAGGCGCAGGGCGCTCCGGGCGCGCCCCCCGCCGGTGACGCCCCGGCACGAAACTGAACAAGCTCATGCTTGGCGTGGCGCGGGGGTAAAGCGTACAATTTCGGTACGTTTTTAATCCCCCGCCTCGCCATGCTCCGCGTCACCAAGCTCACCGATTACGCCACCGTGGTGCTGACCGTGCTCGCCGCACGGCCGGGCGAGATCCTCAGCGCCACCGATCTGGCCGATCATTCCGGCCTGGAGCCCCCCACCGTCAGCAAGGTGCTCAAGCCGCTGGCCCAGGCCGGCCTGGTCGAGGGCCTGCGTGGCGTGCATGGCGGCTACCGGTTGAGCCGGGCCGCCGCCGACATCAGCCTGATCGAGGTCGTCGAGGCCATGGAAGGGCCGCTGGCGATGACCGAATGCAGCCAGGCCGACAGCCATTGCGGCATCGCCCACCAGTGCGGCGCGCGCGCCAACTGGCGTCTCATCAACGACGTGGTCGCCGACGCCCTGCGCGGCGTGACCCTGGCGCAGATGCTCCATCCCCCCGCTTCCCCCGACGATGCCCCGCGGCGCTCCATCGCCGTGCGCGTCGCCAGCAGTTGAGTACACAGGCAGCCCATGGCCACCGAGAACGCAGAAATCCTGGAACAGCTGGGACGTCGCTATGACGCCGGCTTCATCACCGACATCGAATCCGATTCGCTGCCGCCCGGCCTCAACGAGGACGTGGTGCGTGCGCTGTCCGCCAAGAAGGACGAGCCGGAGTGGATGACCGAATGGCGGCTGGCGGCCTATCGCCACTGGCTGACCATGCCGGTGCCGCACTGGGCCAAGCTGAAGATCGCCCCGATCGACTTCCAGGCCATCAGCTACTACAGCGCGCCCAAGGCCAAATACAAATCGCTGGACGAGGTGCCGCAGGAACTGATTGATACCTACGACAAGCTGGGCGTGCCGCTGCACGAACGCGCCAAGCTGGCCGGCGTCGCCGTCGACGCGGTGTTCGACTCGGTCTCGGTGGGTACCACCTTCCGCAAGGAACTGGCCGAGAAGGGCATCATCTTCTGCTCGATGAGCGAAGCCATCCGCGAGCACCCCGAACTGGTCCGCCAGTACCTGGGCAGCGTGGTGCCGACCGGCGACAACTACTTCGCCGCGCTGAATTCGGCGGTGTTCTCCGATGGCAGCTTCGTGTTCATTCCCAGGGGCGTGCGCTGCCCGATGGAGCTGAGCACCTACTTCCGCATCAACGCCGGCCATACCGGCCAGTTCGAGCGCACCCTGATCATCGCCGAGGACAAGAGCTACGTGTCCTACCTGGAAGGCTGCACGGCGCCGATGCGCGACGAGAACCAGCTGCACGCGGCGGTGGTGGAACTGGTCGCGCTGGAAGATGCCGAGATCAAATACAGCACGGTGCAGAACTGGTATCCGGGCGACGAGGAAGGCCGCGGCGGCATCTACAACTTCGTGACCAAGCGCGGCGAGTGCCGCGGCGCGCGCAGCAAGATTTCCTGGACCCAGGTGGAAACCGGCTCGGCCATCACCTGGAAGTACCCTTCCTGCGTGCTGCTGGGTGACGATTCGGTCGGCGAGTTCCACTCGGTGGCGCTGACCCACCATCGCCAGCAGGCCGACACCGGCACCAAGATGATCCACATCGGCAAGAACACCAAGTCGAAGATCATCAGCAAGGGCATCAGCGCCGGACGCGGCCAGAATACCTACCGCGGGCTGGTCAGGGTGGATCGCAACGCCGCCAACGCGCGCAACTACACCCAGTGCGACAGCCTGCTGATCGGCAAGCGATGCGGCGCGCACACCTTCCCCTACATCGAGGTGAAGAACCCCACCGCGACGCTGGAGCACGAGGCCACCACCTCGAAGATCTCCGACGACCAGATGTTCTACTGCCGCGCCCGCGGCATCAGCGAGGAAGACGCCGTCAGCATGATCGTCGACGGCTTCTGCAAGCAGGTCTTCCGCGAGCTGCCGATGGAGTTCGCGGTGGAAGCCAAGAAGCTGCTGGAAGTCTCGCTGGAAGGCAGCGTCGGCTGACGTTGCCTCCGGGATTCGGGATTGGAGATTGGGGATTCGCCAAGGCAAAACCCACTCCCCCGCTTCCCCCCTGCATTCAACGAATCCCCTATCCCGAATCCTCAATCCCCAATCCCATGCTCAAGATCGAAAACCTCCACGCCAGCGTCGCCGGCAAGGAAATCCTCAAGGGCCTGTCCCTGGAAGTGAAGCCCGGCCAGGTGCACGCCATCATGGGCCCCAACGGTGCCGGCAAATCCACGCTCGGCAATATCCTCGCCGGCCGCGAGGGCTATGAGGTCACCGCCGGCTCGGTCGAATTCGACGGCCAGGCGCTGCTGGATCTGGAACCGGAAGAGCGCGCCGCCGCCGGCGTGTTCCTGGCCTTCCAGTACCCGGTCGAAATCCCGGGCGTGAACAACACCTACTTCCTGCGTGCGGCGCTCAATGCCCAGCGCAAGGCGCGCGGCGAGAGCGAGCTGGATTCCATGCAGTTCCTCAAGCTGGTGCGCGAGAAGCTGGCCGTGCTGCACCTGCGCGACGAACTGCTGCACCGGGGCGTCAACGAAGGTTTCTCCGGCGGCGAGAAGAAGCGCAACGAGATCTTCCAGCTGGCCGTGCTGGAGCCGAAGCTGGCGATCCTCGACGAGACCGACAGCGGCCTGGACATCGACGCGCTGAAGAACGTCGCCGATGGCGTCAACGCGCTGCGCTCGCCGGATCGCGCCTTCCTGGTCATCACCCACTACCAGCGTCTGCTCGACTACATCAAGCCGGACGTGGTCCACGTGCTGGCCGATGGCCGCATTGTCGAGACGGGCGGCCCGGAACTGGCGCTGCAACTGGAGCAGCACGGCTACGCCTGGATCAAGGATCGGGTGGCCCCCGAAAAGGTCGCCGGATGAGCGCCCTGCTGGATTCCCTCGCCACCGGCTTCAGCGGCGACGCCGCGCGCCGCGCGGTGCTGGACGATGCCCTGCGCGACGGCCTGCCCGGTCCGCGCACCGAGGCGTGGAAGTACACTCCGCTGCGCCAGCTCGAACGGCGCAGCTTCGCTCCTGTCGACGCACTGGTCGCGCTGGACCCGATGCTGCTGGCCGACATTCCCGGCCCGCGCGCGGTGTTCGTCAATGGCCGCTATTCGGTCGCCCTGTCGCTGACCACCGATCTTCCCGAAGGCGTCAGCCTGCAGCTGCTGTCGGAGGCCCTGGCCGAAGGCGGCGAGTCCGCGCGCTTCCTGCAGCGGCGCTTCGAGCGCGGCGATGAAGTGTTCGCGCGCCTCAATGCCGCGCTGGCCAACGAAGGCGTGCTGCTGCGGGTGGACGAAGGCGCCGAAGTGGAAGCACCGCTGCACCTGGTCTTCATCGGCGCGCCCGACGACACCGATCGCGCCTGGCACCTGCGCCACCTGATCGAACTGCGCGCCGGCGCATCGCTCAAGGTGTTCGAGCATCACTTCGGCACCGGTCCGCACGCGCATCTGGCCAATACCCTGGTCCACGTCCATGTCGGCCGCGGCGCGCGCCTCGCGCACGCGCGCGTGCAGGAGGACAGCGACCGCGCCACCCACCTGCTGCGCACCGACACGGTGCTGGCCCGCGACGCCGAGTACCGCCGCATCGATCTGGAGCTCGGCGCCGCGCTGTCGCGGCATGAACTGAACGTGCGGCTGGAGGGCGACAACGCGCGCCTGGTCGCCAACGGCGTGCTGCTGGCCGATGGCCGCCGCCATCTGGACACCCGCCTGGGCATCGACCACATCGCCCGCGACACCGCCTGCGAACTGACCTGGCGCGGCCTGGGCGCGGGCCGCGGCCGCACGGTGTTCCATGGCGGCATCCTGATCCGCGAGGGCGCCGACGGCACCGACGCGGCGCTGTCGAACAAGAACCTGCTGCTGTCCGAAAACGCCGAGATCGACACCCAGCCGGTGCTGGAGATCCATGCGGACGAGGTGAAGGCCGCGCATGGCGCGACCGTCGGCCGGCTGGATGCCAATGCCCTGTTCTACCTGCGTTCGCGCGGACTTCCGGAAGCCGAGGCCCAGCAATTGCTCACCGCCGCGTTCTGCCGCGAACCGCTGGCGGTCATCGCCAACCCGGCGGTGCGCGAACTGCTGTCGCAGCGCATCGACCGCGCCCTGGCCGGGCTGGGCGCGCCATGACCGCCGGCCCCGCCACCCACCGGGATCCGGCCACCGCACCCGACTGGGCGAGCGTGCGCGCCGATTTTCCGCTGCTGGAGCGTCAGGTCCACGGCAAGCCGCTGATCTACTTCGACAGCGCCAACACCGGCCAGAAGCCGGCGTCGGTGATCGCCGCGACGGATGCGTTCTACCGCCGCCACAACGCCAACGTCAGCCGCGCCGTGCACACGCTCGGCACCGAGGCCACCGACGCCTACGAGGGCGCGCGCCGCAAGCTGGCCCGCTTCCTCAACGTGCGCGCCGACGAACTGGTCCTGTGCAGCGGCACCACCTTCGCGATCAACCTGGTCGCCTACTCCTGGGCGCTGCCGCGGCTGGGTCCGGGCGACGTGATCCTGGTTTCACGGATGGAGCACCACGCCAACATCGTGCCGTGGCAGCTGGTCGCCCAGCGCACCGGCGCGCGCGTGCAGGTGGCGGAGATCCTGCCGGACGGTTCCCTGGACCTGCCCGGCCTGTACGCGGCGATGATGCCGGACGTGAAGCTGCTGGCGATCACCCACGTCTCCAACGTGCTGGGGACGGTCAATCCGGTCCGCGATATCTGCCGCGAAGCGCGCAGGCGCGGCATCGTCACCGTCGTCGATGGTTCCCAGGCCGTGCCCCACCGGCCGGTGGACATCACAGCCATCGGCTGCGACTTCTACGCGCTGACCGGCCACAAGATGTGCGGGCCGACCGGCACCGGCGCGCTGTGGGCGAAACGCGAGCACCTGCAGGCCATGCCGCCCTTCATCGGTGGCGGCGAGATGATCAAGGAAGTCAGCTTCGACGGTACGGTGTTCAATGACCCGCCGCACAAGTTCGAGGCCGGCACGCCCAATATCGCCGGCTTCGTCGGCCTGGGCGCCGCCGTCGACTACCTTGAATCGGTCGGCATGGCCAACATCGAGGCGCGCGAGACCGAACTGCTGGCCCACGCGACCGAAGAGCTTCACAAGATCGAGGGCCTGCGCATTTTCGGCTCCGCGCCGGAAAAGGCCGCGGTGATTTCGTTCCTGATCGAGGGCGCCCACGCGCACGACCTGGCGACCCTGCTGGATCTGGAAGGCGTGGCGATCCGCTCCGGCCAGCACTGCGCGCATCCGCTGCTGCAGTTCTTCGGCGTGGCCGCCACCTGCCGCGCGTCGCTGGCCTTCTACAACACGCACGCCGAAATCGAGGCGTTCGTCGCCGCGCTGAAAAAGGCACGCGGCCTGCTGGCCTGACTTCCGCGCTCCTGCCCTCCCTGTGGCGGCGAGGTCAATCGCGACCGGGAACAGGAATGGCCCCTGCCTCCGATCGCGATCGACGTCGCGCCTACAGTTGGAGGGCGGTTTTCCGTAAGATCGGCGCATGAGCACGCTGACCTTCCGTACCGCCACCGCCGCGGACATCCCCGCCCTCGTCTCGCTGGTGACCTCCGCCTATCGCGGCGAGGTCAGCAAACAGGGCTGGACCACCGAAGCCGATCTGCTGGATGGCCAGCGCATTGATCCCGAAGGCCTGCTGCGCGACATCGAACGCGCGCAGAGCCGGATCCTGGTCGCCGAGCGCGACGGTCAGATGCTGGCCTGCGCGCACGTCGCGGTGGAGAACGGCGCGGGCTATTTCGGCATGTTCTCGGTCCGGCCGGATCTGCAGGGCAGCGGCGTGGGCAAGGCGGTGATCGCCGAGGCCGAGCGCGTCGTCCGCGAAGACTGGCGGCAGCCGGCCATCCGGATGAGCGTCATCGATGTGCGCGAGGAACTCATCGCCTTCTACGAGCGCCGTGGCTACGCGCGCACCGGCATCAAGAAGCCGTTCCCCTACGGAGACGAGCGCTTCGGCATCCCCAAGCGCGACGACCTGCGTTTCGAGGTCCTGGAGAAGGCACTGTGAGCGGGAACTGGACCTTCGTCTGCGCGCTGGGCGAGATGCTGCCCGGCGAAATGCGCACCGTGTTCGACGAGGTCACCGGCACCCCCATCCTGGTGATGAACTACGACGGCGATTTCTACGCACTGGAAGATCGCTGCAGCCACGAAGACTTCGAATTGTCCTCCGGCAACTACGACGGCGACGAGGCCACCATCGAATGCATCCTGCATGGCGCCAGGTTCGATATCCGCGACGGGCGCGCCCTGTGCGCGCCGGCCTATTCGCCGGTGCCCAAGTTCCCGGTCAAGCAGGAACACGGCGGGCTGTGGACCCGCGACGACCGCGACTGACCGGGGCGGGCTACCAGTGGCACCTCTCGAAGGGCGGATTCCACGGAATCCGCCCTTTTTGCTTCTCCACGCCTTTCCGTTCGGCGAAATGCCTTTGCGAAAGAGAACAATTATCATTAAGATTATAAATTCGTTATCCGGCTGACCCGCCCGGCTCCCTTGCATCCGCCTACCGCCCGCATCCGCTGCGCCCCCCGTCGTGCCCTTTCCTGGCCGGCGCTGCTGCTGTCGTGGGCGCTGGCCTGGCTGGTGCTGCTCCCGTTCGCGCAGGCCGCCGACATCGCCCCCGCCAGCGAAAACGTCCACGTCGTGAACGCGGAAGCACCCGAGCACCCGGGAAGCCGTCCGGGTGGCGACGAGGCGGTCCGCCCGGGATGGGAGGCGCCATCGGAAACGGACGTGGCGGCCATCGAACCGCTTCCGGATCGCGAATCCGATCCCACGACCGTGACGCCTGCCGCCCGCCGGCACGGCCAGCCGGTCCGTCGCATCGCCCTGGCATCCGGTGGCGACTCCCGGTTCCGGCCCCGGGGCTGTCTCCCGCCCCACGGCCACGCACCTCCCCGCGCCTGAGCCAGCCCGGTCGTTCCTCTCCGGAACGATCCGCCCGCGCATTCCTTTGCCCCGAGGCCCCTCGCCTCCGGGAATTCCCTTCCAAACCACTCAAACTCCCATGACCCCGATCAAGTCGCGCAAGCACGCATCTCCCGCATCCCGTTCGCCGAACGGCCTTGCCACCGCCACCCTGCTGACCAGCCTGGCGCTGGCCGTCCCCGCCGCCGCCCAGGTCGCCTCGGACAACACGCCCAAGCCCGATCCGACCACCCTGCCGGAAGTGCACGTCGAAGGCACTTCGGTCGGCGAGTACAAGGCGGACAAACTGGCGTCGCCCAAGTTCACCCAGTCGCTGCAGGACACGCCGCAGACCATCCAGATCATCACCGACGACCTGTTCAACCAGCAGGGCGCGACCACCCTGACCGAAGCCCTGCGCAACAGCCCGGGCGTGGGCACCTTCTTCGTCGGCGAGAACGGCAACACCACCACCGGCGATACCCTGTTCATGCGTGGCTTCGACAGCTCCAGCAGCATCTTCGTCGATGGCGTGCGTGATCTGGGCTCGGTTTCCCGCGACATTTTCAACGTCGAACAGATCGAAGTGGAGAAGGGTCCGGCCGGCACCGACAATGGCCGCAGCGCGCCGACCGGTGCCATCAACCTGGTGAGCAAGCAGGCCTTCGCGCGCAACACGACCAGCGCGTCGATTTCGGTTGGCACCGACCACCAGCGCCGCGTCACCGCCGACTGGAACCAGACCCTGGGTACCACCAGTGCGCTGCGCCTGAACGTAATGGCGCAGGACAACGACGTCATCGGCCGCGACGAAGTCAACAACAAGCGCTGGGGCATCGCGCCGTCGTTCGCGTTCGGCTTGGGCACCGACACTCGGTATTACCTGAATCTGATGTACGTCAAGCAGGACAACGTGCCGGATGGCGGCGTACCGACCATCGGCCTGCCCGGCTACAGTTCGCCCAATCCGGGTCGCCCGCAGATCGGTCTGGCTCCCCGGGTGAACAACGAGAATTTCTACGGCACCCGCTTCGATCATGACGACGTGACCGCACAGATGGCCACGTTCCGCTTCGAGCACGATTTCTCCGACAAGCTGAAGCTGACCAACGTGGCGCGCTGGGGCAAGAACGAGCAGGACTACCTGCTGACCGCGTTCATGGTCACCGCCACCGGCACCACGCCGACGCTGACCATCCCGGACATCAACAATCCTTACGGCTGGACGGTCAACCGGAACCTGCCGACCTTCAAGGATCAGGAGTACACCATCCTGACCGATCAGCTGAACCTGCGCGCGGACTTCAATACCGGCCGTGTCGAGCACAACCTCAGCACCGGCGTTGAAATCGCGAGGGAAGAACTGAAGGGTTGGCGCTACGGCACCCGCGGAGCGTGGACGCCCGCCAACCTGTACAACCCGGATCCGAACAGCGCCACCGGCCTGACCTGGTTCCGCAACGGCGCCTACACCGATACCGAAACCACCACCAGCTCGTTCTATGCCTTCGATACCGCCCACCTGACCGACGCCCTGCTGCTGACCGGCGGCGTCCGCTTCGATCGCTACGACACCGACTATCTGGGACACCTGCCCTGCACCGCCAACAACTCCCAGCCCTGCAATGGCGCACCGGTCGGCACGCTGACCACACAGCGCCTGAAGAGCAAGGACACGCTGTTCAACTGGAAGCTCGGCGCGGTTTACAAGGTCGGTGACGTGGCCAGCCTCTACGCCAACTACGCGGTCTCGCAACAGCCTCCGGGCGGCGCCACCCTGGAGTTGAGCCCGGCGGCCAACAGCGCCAACAACCCGCTTTACGACCCGCAGAAGGCCAAGACCTTCGAGGTCGGCAGCAAGTGGAATCTGCTGGACGACGCCCTGCTGCTGACGATGGCCCTGTACCAGACCGACGTATCCAACGAAGTGATCACCGAAGACGGCGTGACCTTCCAGGGCGGCGACAAGCGCGTAAAGGGCATCGAACTGTCGGCGGTCGGCAAGATAACCGACGAGTGGTCGGTGTCGGCCGGCTATACCACGATGGACGCCACCGTGACGGGTGGCCCGCCTGTGGCCAACGACAAGACCCGCGATCTGGGCTACACCCCGGACAGCGCCTTCACCGCCTGGACCACCTACG
>Ga0247823_10003712_pt1 | contig 12299 bp, 9 predicted proteins | sample 13C_PalmiticAcid_2_FD_192426 | JGI IMG/M metagenome (GOLD analysis project Ga0247823, IMG submission 192426) | Soil microbial communities from agricultural site in Penn Yan, New York, United States - 13C_PalmiticAcid_Day30 | ecosystem: Environmental > Terrestrial > Soil > Agricultural land...
TTGCCGCCGCGCTCGATCGAAAGCTTGATCTTTGTGTTGGGGCGGTCAATCGGCGCCTCGGGAATCAGAATGCACGGACCGAGACCGCAACACTGGTTGTAAACTTTCGCCTGCGGCAGATAGAGCGGGTTCTCGCCTTCGATGTCGCGGGCCGACATGTCATTGCCAACGGTGAACCCGACGAGCTTTTTCTCGGGCGAAATCACCAGCGCGAGCTCGGGCTCAGGGACCGACCACTTGCTGTCGGCGCGCACGCGCAGCGGTTGCCCCGGGCCGGCGACGCGGCTCGGCGTCGCCTTGAAAAAGATCTCGGGACGCGGCGCGGTGTAGACCTTGTCGTAATGCGACGCCCCGGCCTTCGATTCTTCCATCCGCGCGACCTGGCTGCGCTTGTACGTCACCCCCGCGGCCCACACTTCCTGCCGGTCGATCGGCGCGAGCAGCGTCGTTTCCTTCACGGCCAGCGGCTTCGCCTTCGTGTCGATGAGATACCGCGCGAGCCCGAGCGGATCAGTCGCATGGAGGATGTCCATCAGGCTGTGAATGCCTTCGACCTGCGTAAGATCGAGAAGTCGCAAGTGGTCGCCTTCCCACAAGGCGATGTGAACGGTCTCGTCCGCCAATCGAACCCGCGCCAGTTTCATAGAAGAGTTACGCCCGCAACGAAGGATGGATGAACGACTCGCAAAGCGCGTCATCATAGTCGCGAGCGAAAGCGGACGGAATGCATCGCGTTCCACGAAGTCCGGCATTTTCCTCAATGCCGGACTTCTGCTTTTCGGTCTCAAATCAATGATGATTCGAAGGGCAGAAGCCCGGCATCGAAGCCAGATGCCGGGCTTCAACGGTGCGTTCCCTCGACCGCACGCGGCCGGTGTGACACAATCTGGCAACGATTCGCGATTCGTGTCCGTCGAGATGGTCTGCCATGACGTTGCCGCCGCGCAAGAGTACGTTGTTTCTCGCGTTGTTTCTGCTGGTGTACGGCGGATCAATCGCGCTCAGCCTGCACGAAATTCCCGGCGTGAGCCGCGTGATTCAATCGGTGACGGGGCTGCTTGCCATCGGTGCGGGGATTTTCCTGTGGATCGAACGGTGACGTTTTCGTAGCCCCCGGTTGCGGACAACCGGGGGCTAAATGGTTTGACCATCGGCCATCAACCATTAGCCATTGACCACCATGCATCATCACTTCACACCGACGCACTACCACACCGCCATCGGGCCGTACGAGCCGGTGCTGACGGTGGACGATGGCGACACCATTTCAACCACAACGGTGGATGCCCGCGGGTTCGATCACCGGCGGGAGCAGATCACGCCGCGTGGCAACCCGCAGACCGGGCCGTTCTTTGTCCGCGGCGCGGAACCGGGCGATACGCTCGTTGTGCAGTTGGACGCAATCCGGCCGAATCGCACGTACGGGTGGAGTGCGTCGTCGGTCGCCCCAAATGTGGTCGATCCCGGTTACGTCAAAGAACTACCCGAAGCGCCGCTGACGGAGTGGTTTGTCGACGCGGATGCGAAGACTGCGAAGCTGATCGCACCCGCATCAAAACTCGGCCATCTCAGCATTTCGATAGAACCGATGCTGGGTTGCTTCGGCGTCGCACCGTCCCGGAAGCAGGCGATCTCGACGGCGACCTCCGGCGAATACGGCGGCAACATGGACTACCGCGGCTTCGTCGCCGGAACTACGGTTTACTTCCCGGTCTTTGAACCCGGCGCGTTGCTCTTCGTGGGCGATGGTCACGCGGCGCAAGGGTGCGGCGAGATCGTCGGCACCGGCATCGAAATCAGCATGGATGTGACCGTCACCGTTCGCGTGTTGAAAGGCCGAACGATTGGCTGGCCGCGCGGTGAGAATGCCGAGCATATCTTCACCGTGGGATGTGCCCGCCCGCTCGATCAATGCGTCCAGCACGCCACCACCGAAATGCTCAAATGGCTGCAAACCGATTACGGCCTCGACGCGCTCGGGGCGAGCCAACTCCTCGGCCAATGCGTCCGCTACGACATCGGCAACATCTTCGATCCCGCCTTCGCGATGGTGTGCCGGCTGGAGAAGAAGGTGATCGGTGGCAGGCGGTAGACAGACAATCTGAACCGGAAGCGTTTTTCTTCGTATCGACCTACCACCTATCACCGACCACCCACCACCTATGAAAATCCTCGGCCTCACCGCATACGATCTCCGCTTCCCGACATCGCGGTCCCTCGACGGCTCCGACGCGATGAACCCCGATCCCGATTACTCTGCGGCGTATGTCGTGCTGCAGACGGATGATGACCGGTTCGCCGGACATGGAATGACGTTCACGATCGGTCGCGGGAATGAACTCTGCGTCGCCGCGATCAATGCGCTCGCGCGGCTGGTGGTCGGACATGACTTTGAAGAATTCACCAGCAATCCCGGCAAGTTCTGGCGGCATCTCACCGGCGACAGTCAGCTCCGCTGGGTTGGCCCGGAGAAGGGCGTGATTCATCTCGCCACCGCCGCGGTCGTCAATGCACTGTGGGACTTATGGGCGAAAGTCGCCGGGAAGCCGTTGTGGCAACTCGTCAGCGATTTCACCCCGGAAGAGTTTGTTCGCTGCATCGACTTCCGCTACCTCACCGACGCGCTAACTCCCAACGACGCACTCACGATTCTGCGCCAGCAACATGACACGAAAGCGGCCCGTATCGCCGAGTTGAAGCGTAACGGTTACCCCGCGTACACCACCTCCGCGGGGTGGCTCGGGTATGACGATGACAAGCTGCGGCAATTGTGTCGCGATTGCCTTGCCCAGGGTTGGGAAGTCTTCAAGATCAAAGTCGGACGCGACCTGCAGGATGACATCCGCCGCTGCCGCATCATCCGGGAAGAGATCGGCTGGGATCGGCGGATGATGATGGACGCCAACCAGGTCTGGGATGTCGACACCGCGATCGAGTGGATGCGGGCGCTCGCCGAGTTCAAACCGTGGTTCATCGAAGAACCGACGAATCCCGATGACGTGCTGGCTCACGCGGCGATTGCCAAGGCGGTCGCTCCGATCGCCGTTGCCACTGGTGAGCACTGCGCGAACCGCACAATGTTCAAACAGTTCCTGCAAGCCGGGGCGATCGGTGTGTGCCAGATCGACAGTTGCCGGCTCGGCGGCGTAAATGAAGTCCTCGCGGTGCTGCTGCTCGCGGCGAAGTTCGGTGTGCCGGTTTGTCCGCACGCCGGCGGTGTCGGATTGTGCGAGTACGTCCAGCATCTCGCGATGATCGATTACATTGCCGTCAGCGGGTCACTCGAAAACCGCCTGTGCGAGTTCGCGGGACATCTGCACGAGCATTTCCTCGATCCCGTCGTAATGAAAAGCGGCCGGTACACCGTGCCCACGACACCGGGGTACAGCATCACGATGAAACCGTCGTCAATCGCGGAATACACCTTTCCGTACGGCGCGGCGTGGCAATAATACTTTGCCCCCGGTTGTCCGCAACCAGGGGCTCTTCGCCTTTCAAAGACGATAGAAAGTCACCCTCCGTTGCGGACAACGGGGGGCTAAATGAGTGACATGATGCCTGGGCCGATTCTCTACTGCGGCGACACCGATCTCACCTCGGCGGCGGGTTATCTTGCGGGGTTGATGACCTCGTGGGGCATGCCATTTGAGTATGTCCGCAGCAACGAAGCGATCGAAGAGCCACGGCTCTCGCAGGCGTATTCGCTGATTATTCTGTCGGATTACCCCGCGGCGATGATGCCGCTGTCGACGCAGGAATCGCTCATTGACCAAGTGGAAGCCGGGGCAGGGCTGCTGATGATCGGCGGCTGGGAATCGTTCCAGGGATCGGGTGGTGACTGGGATCAGACGTTGGTGGCCGATGCCTTGCCGGTGATCATCGGCGCGGAGGATGACCGCCTCAATTTCGATCAGGGGGCTTATCTGCGGGAAGCCGTCGCTACAGCCGTCACCGCGGGGTTACCGTGGCGCGAACGGCCGCCGTTGATTGGTGGCATGAATCGCCTGCGGGCCAAACCCGACACGCAAACGGTAATGGAAGCGCTCCCGCTGGGGACGCGCTTTGACGCCGCCGGTCAACTGGAGATGACGACGCTGAACCCGATTCCCGCGCTCGTGCTGGGGCAATGCGAGAAAGGCAAAACCGCGGCCTTCGGGAGCGACGTCGCCCCGCACTGGGTCGGCGGCTTCGTCGACTGGGGCAACGAACGCGTCACCGCTCAAGCCAACAGCGCGGGATCGATCGAAGTCGGCAACTGGTATGCCCAGTTCTGGCGGCAGTTGCTGGAGTCGCTTGCCGCTTAGCGGATCACACCAGACGTCGTTAGGGGATTCTGTGAAACGCGAGGTTCAATCCCACGCGACGCCGTCCCAGGCGATGAGGCTTTCGAGGAAGGTCTTCACGCCGACGCTGAACGATTGCAGCAGGTGCTCGCCTTTTTCCGGTGTCGCGAATTGCGGTGAGCCGATGTGCCCGGGGACGGTGCGGTCTTTCGTGATCCAGCCGCGGTATGCCGGTTCGAACGCGAAACCGAAGTCGACGGTCTCGAGTTTCTGCACGTCGCCTTTCACCAGGTGCGGGTGAATCCGCAGGATCATCGACGTTTCCCACTCGCAGGCGTGGCCCATCTGCTTCTGCACGAGATCGCTGCGGGTTTCCCACGGCTTGGCGAAATCCCAATACGTCGCGAACAGCAGCAGCAGGTCCTTGCGGTCACGATGACGCTGCCGGACTTCGAAGATCGCCTGCTTGCCCGGCGTGCAGTTCCCACCGTGACCGTTGAGAAACACAATCCGTTTGAAACCGTGCGTCAGGAAATTCTCGGTGAGATCGTTGAGCAGATCGAGATAGCCGCGGGGCGTCGCCGTCAATGTGCCGGGGAAGTCAAGATGATGCTCGGAGTTTCCCAGCCACATCAGCGGCGCGAAGAGCACGCTGTCCTTCAGCGGCGTCGCAACGCGCTGGATGACTTCCGCCAGCAGCAGGCTGTCGGTGAAGACCGGCATGTGATGCCCGTGCTGCTCCAGCGCTGCGACCGGAATCACAACCGGCGTATCACGGGACAGGCTGTCGACCTCGGTCCAGGTCATGTCGGTAAGTTGCATGATTGCTTCGCTGGGCAGTAGGGAATGGGCGGTGGGCAGTGGTGAAATCGCGTTAATCAACGCTAGCGGTTTCGCGCTGCTTCCCAGCTGAACCGCGTGTTCTCGGGCTTAATGCTCTTCCGCTTTCGGTTCCGGCAAGTAGAACGACAATACAAGATTAATCAGGTACAGCGCCGTAGCGATGCTTGCGGCGACGTACGCCGTCTTCATCGCGGGGGAAGATCCCGGTACAAAGGCCGCAGTGGCGAGATATTGAGTCAACGCCGCAAACGGCGTCCCGATCATGCGGCCGCCGATGTTCGCCGCGAAGCTCTCGCCGGTACCACGCAGATGGACCGGATACGCATGCGGGAGATAGTTCCCCCAGAAACTGAACTGCGCGACCGTGAAGAAACCCGCGAGGAAAATCGCCAGTCCCAGCAGCGACACACTGAAGTTGTGGAATCCCGGAATGAAACTGATGTCCATGTTGAAGTAAGTGAGTTCCTCGCCACGGGCGAACGCCAGAAAAATCAGCGGCATCAGAATCAGGCCGGGGAGCAGGAACACCTGCAGCAGGCGGCGGCGGCTCGCGAACCACACCACGATCAATGCGAGCGAGAACCGGCCGAACAGCCCGCCGAACTCCTGGGCTTTTGTGTATTCAGCGGCCTTCTCCTGCTCGATGCGTTTTCCGGCTTTCATCGCCTCCGGCTTGGGCATGCCTTCGGTTTCATGCGCCACCTCCGCTTTCACCGCGTTGATGCCCGGCACAATCTGCGGCATCTGCTGAATCGCACCGAACGCCACACCGTAACTGCAGGCAAACATGATCGTCGTGAGAATGGTGGTCGCACGCAGTTCCGGAGAGAAGAGTTCGGCGAAGCTCGGTCGTCGTAGTGTGCCGGACGCCTTCTTCTGCGCCCACTTCGGCGATTCCGGCAGGAACGGACGGATGAGAATGAGCGGAATTGCCGGGATCAAACCCGACATCAACGTGTAGCGCCACGGGGAGTGCGGATCCAGCGTGATGCCTTCGGCGTTCGGCAGAAAGTCCGGGAACCAGATGGCCGGTATATCTTTGCCATACTGGACCGCGAGCGCGTTCGCAATCGCGACGAGCAATCCGCCGATCGACGAGAACGCCTGCGTGTAACCGAGGACCTTCTCACGTTGTTCCGGATTGTCGAAGAGTTCCGCGAGCCAGGCAACCGCCGCGACGAATTCAATGCACACGCCGATGAAGGTCGTCGTGCGGAAGAAGAGCAGCATCGGCAGGTTCGTGGAGAAGCCCGCTGCAAACGCGGAGAACGCGTACAGCAGAATGCTCCAGGTGAGCACGCGCCGACGGCCGAGGATGTCGGTGAGATACCCGCCCAGCAATCCGAAAATGCCGCCGCAGACCGCCGGGACGTAGAACATCAGCCCGAACCACCGGGCGAACTCCGGCGTTCCGGGAGCAATCTTGCCCAGCTCCATCAGCGCCGGCCGGATGATCAGCGGGAGCATCAGCAGTTCATAAATGTCGAAGGCAAAGCCGATCGCGGCGATGATGCAGATGAGCCATTGTGTGGAAGTCAGTGGCGAGGCGGGGGCACGCAGCGGAGCCGGGGCGGACATGCGGGGTTCCTCGTGGTGGGCTTAGGCGTCGGAACGCGGAACCGGTAGTTTACGGGGAGCACCCAACGAACGGCAATCGAACGACCGACGCTTGCGCTTCGCAGAATCCCAGCGCCCGGGGAGCGCTCCCCTGACGGGTCGCGGCTAAACGATGTGGACGGTGTTATGATGCGCACCGTTACCACAAATCTCCACGGATATCCCGCCATGACCCGTGAAGCCGTCTTTGAAGCCAGTCTCGGGTACTTCCTCACGCCGATCCGGCAGTACCTGCAGGATGACACCGTCACGGAAATCATGATCAACGGCTATCGTGAGGTGTACATCGAACGCCGCGGACGCATCGAACGGACCGACGCCGCGTTTCCCAGTCATGATGCGTTGCTGTCCGCAGTGCATAACGTCGCGCAATATGTCGGCCGCGAGATCGACGAGAACCGACCGATTCTCGATGCGCGGTTACCCGACGGCTCGCGCGTGCACGTCGTGCTGCCGCCCAGCGCCCGCCGCGGGATCTATTTCACGATCCGCAAGTTCAGCCGCGATATCTTCACGCTGGACGATCTCATTCGACTGGGATCGTTGTCGCCGATCGCGAAGGAGTTCCTGGAGCTCTGCGTGCGACTGAAGAAGAACACGATCGTCGCCGGGGGAACGGGGACCGGGAAGACCTCGCTGCTGAATGCGCTTTCGACGGCGATCCCGGACGAAGAACGCATCGTGGTGATTGAAGACAGCTCGGAACTGCGCCTCGCCCAGCCGCACACGCTGTATCTCGAGGCGCAACAGGCGGACAGTCACGGCCGCGGCGGCGTGTCGATCCGGCAGTTATTCATCGCGTCGCTGCGGATGCGGCCCGACCGTATTCTCGTCGGCGAAGTCCGCGGTGGTGAAGCGCTGGATATGGTGCAGTCGATGCTCAGCGGCCATGCTGGAAGCTTAACCACAGTCCATGCGACATCGCCGCGCGATGCGCTGACACGACTTGAGACGCTGTCGCTCATGTCGGACGTCGAGATTCCGGTGTATGTCGCGCGGGCGCAGGTCGCGTCGGCGATTCAACTCGTGGTGCAACTCTCACGCTTCGCGGAAGACGGTTCCCGCAAGATCACGCGGATTGCCGAAGTGCTCGGGCTCGACACGAACAATCAATACATCGTGCGTGATCTGTTCGTCTCAAAAATCCGCGGCCGCTCTCCGAACGGCCGGTTGATCGCCGACCTGCAACCCGTGGGTCAGAAACCGACGTTCGCCGCCGAAGCGCGTGAGTACGGTCTCGATGACGCGATCCAACTGACGACGGCGCTCTGGGACTGAGAAGTGAAGGAGAGGGCAGTGGGGAATGGGCAGTGGGCAGTAGAAAGAGAGAGGGAGGGCGAAGCTCCCGCTGAGCCGCAATGCGGCAACGCGCTGGGAAGCGCAGCGGCTCAGCAGGAGCTTCGCCCTCCCGGAAAACGAAAAAGCCCCACCCATCAATTGACGAGTGAGGCTCTGTCCTTACTCTTCACTGACCACTGACCACTGACCACTGACCACTGACCACTGACCACTGACCACTGACCACTGACCACTGACCACTACTCCTGCACTTGCCGCAGGGCGTAGGCCACGGCGGCTTGCAGTTCGGGGTCGTTGCTGTGAGCACAGCGTTTCAAGGTCGTCGTCGCTGAGCGGGCCATCGGGCCGATTTCACCCAAGGCATAAGCCGCACCGACGCACACTTTCGGCGACGCATCGCTCAAGCTGCGTTCCAGCGCACCCGCGGCTTCCAGCGATTGCGGAGCCAGTTCCGCGAGACTGTAGGTTGCGAGCCAGCGGACGTTTTCGTCGTCGTCCTTCAGGCATTTGAGCAGGCTGTCGAGCGCGACTTGGGAGTAGTCGTCATGGCGGATGAGGACCTCGGCGACGTGCAGCCGGACGAATCCGTCACTGTCTTTCAGGGCCGCACTCAGAGCGGGCAGGGCTTCGGTCGAATTCGGTCCCATCTCAGCCAGCACCGCGGCAGAGAACGATCGCACACTCGGATCGGGTGAACGCAGGCTGAGGATCAGCGTCTCAGTGACAAACGGCGAGACTTCATTCATGCGAACAAGAGCCAGCGCGGCATGCACCCGCACGTTGCTGTCGCGGTGAAGCAGCAGCTTCTGTAGCGCGGGGGCAGCGGCGACGGCATCGCCCTGCATCCGTCCAAGCCGGTGAATGCTGCGTTTAACGGCTTCGAGATCATCCCCGTCCAGCGTCCGCACGAGCTCGCGCACTTCGCCTTTGGCGTCGGGACACAACTCGGCGTAGTTTTCCTTCGCCGGAGCTTCGGTCGCGGCGACGGGTTTCTTCGCTGCCGGCTCACCTGTTGATTTCGCCGTCTCAGCGACGGTGACCGCGGGCTTCTTGGCTTTCGAGGCCGTTGTTTTGGGTTTAGCTTTGGGAGTGATCTCGGTGGCCCACTCCGGCAACTCGCTCTCCTCATTGCGGTGAGCGACTTCCTGAATTTTTCCAGCCGATTCCTTCGAAGCGAACTCTTCGATGTCGGCGTCCAGATCGGGCCGGAACGAACTCTTCGCCGCGGCCGGCTTCACCGCTGACTTCGGTTTCTCGTCCGTGGTCGGAATCGTCTTCGCGGCCAGCGGCGGCGCGATCTCGTCTTGCGGCGCGGCGAAATCATATGCGGCGAACGGGTCGGCAATCCGCTCGGATTTCGGGGCGGTCGTCGCGCCGGATTTCGGCGGCACGGTTCGCGAAGCCGAAGCGTTCTTGGCGACGGTTTCGCCTTTCTCTGTTTTGCCGACGACTTCCGCTTTGGGTGCGGAAGGCTTCTCCGTTGCCTTCTTCGATGACGCCGCAACTTTGGCGTCATCCTTCAGGCGATCGCGTGAGCTGCCGGTGCTGGGAGCGGTCCGAGCCGAGGACTTCGCTTCGGCTTTCGGATCGACTTTCTGGGCGACAATGCGATCATCGTTCTCGACCGCAGGTTTTGATTTTGACGCAGCGGACGCCGCCGGGCGACGGGGTTCCGTGCGTGACCGGGCGGCGGTGTCCTTCTCGGCTTTGCCGTCGATCTGCGCGACCTCGTCTTCCGCCTTATCGCGTCCCGTCCATTTGGCGAACGTCCGGCCGGCGGTTGCACACCCCGTGAGTTGAACCGCAAGGGCGGTGATCAGAATCGCGCTGAGAGAACCGTACCACTTCTTCATGACGCCGACCTTCATTACGGTCGCGGCTCGTGACCCGAGGGGTCGAACCGCCGCATCGTTGTTCGGACAGAATGGGACCGAGCGCCCGCGGTAGACTGCTGCGCGATGGGTCCTGAAATTTCCAAGCTGCTAACGCTATCGGTTATTCCGGTGGTAGGAATGCAGCCTGCGATACCAGAAAAACCGTTTATGCAGGGGAATGCCGCTCGGCGCATCTGGCGCTGGCAGAACGGTTTACGCTATAGTCAGAGTTCGCTTAACCCGCAGCGTCACGTTGTTCCGCAAGCTGGCCGCAAACGCCCTAAACCACCGCGGGCGATATTGTGATCCGACCAAGGCCCGCTAAAACTCACCACGGTTTCGTCACTACTGCGTGGTCGCAAGACTCATAGGCCGGTGAGTGGTCTAGGGGGCTTTGGACGAATAATCGCAGGTCTTGTCAGATGTAGGGTCCGCTGCTGCGGACCATCTGCTGTCGATTGTGGTCCGCACAGCGGACCCTACATTATTCGTGCAAGGCCGCTTCGCCCTCAGGAGAGACGGAAAAAGCAAAAGCCCGGCCTCCATCACGGGAGACCGGGCTTTCGTCGCCATCCTTGGACGTTGACGCCGATTGACGGGAGAGAAGTGGCGTCCCTGCCGACAGACCGTCCCTGTTCGTGCGTAGCGTGGGAAATCGAAACGGGACACTGAGTGAGTCTGTGCTTCTCTCCCGCGAAGCGGCGTCGGCGTGTTCCGGGGTGAGGAACTCCGACGCATTCGCGATGACGATCAAGAAGAAAGTGGGGTCACGCCGTCTACTTCCGACCCGATCCATCAGAAACGCTCGTCCCTGAGCACCCGCGGATCTAGCCGCTTTGTGTCCGTCCTTGGGTTTTCTGATGGTCGCAATGAACTCTCTTGTAGGTCAGGCTGTGCCTGACTGCTTTTGTTTTGTCCGCCGTACAGAAAGAAGTCAGGCACAGCCTGACCTACGGAGAAACCTACGCAGTCAAGTCCTTGAACATCTCTCCGAAGCCGGGCATATCCTGCCGCAATGTTTCCTGCCAGGCCTTCGGATTCCAGATTTCGACGCAGATCACCGCGCCGACAACCACCACTTCCTGATTCACAGGCACGTCGAGAAAATCGCGGAACCCGTCCGGAATCAGCAGCCGCGCCCGGTTAGCGAGCTGCACGGTCTGGTACCGCGTCGACAACAGGCGACCGAGCCGCTGAACCTCGTCCCAGCGTTGCTCCATCCGACCGGCTTGAATCTTCTGACGAATGAGTGCGGTGCCCGCGTCAATGCGTTGTTGCCAGTCGGCGGCTCTCCACAGGCTCAGGCACCCGTAGCGTTCTTTCGCCACGATGGTCGAACCCGTGTCATCGGTCACCGCCTTCGCCATGTCGGGAGGAAGAGAGAGTCGGAACCGCTCATCGAGCGTCCGCCATTCTTCGCCGAGCAGGAGGTCGGTGGTCGCCACAAATCGCCCTTACACGAATCGCCCGGCGCAATCCCTGATCGCCGAAAAACCTGTTGATGAGCGTATTGGGCGTGAACCCCACAGTCAACCGATTTGTTAAAGATCGTTTGGGCGTGAAACCCACAACAGGAGCAGACGATACCGCCCGCGCGGGCGCTTCGCAATCCGGTCGTATCAATTTTGATGATTTTTTGGATTATTTGTTCTCGCGAATGGGAACGCTGCGGTAAGGCCTTGCCGTATTTCAGGTTGCAGGTATGGACTACAGTAGATCAGACAAGGTGGCTTGTCTGGATTGATCAAAACACGCCGAAATGGAGACAACGCATCTGGGCACAAATCCCACCGGTGACGGGATACGAAAACACCCCGCACATCAGCGATGGCGGGGTGTCATTTCGAGCGTGACTTCCGGCCGGAAATCATCGGCTGGAACAGATCAATTTCATCAATTGGAAGCCTTCGCGGGACGGCGACGACGCGGCGGTTGTTGACCGTTCGGACCCCGTTGTTGCGGCGGCCGCGGACGACGTTCACCGTGCTGTGACGACGGCGGCGCACCCTGCTGACCACGCGGACGCGGCGGACGGCGTTCCTGGAATTCTTCCTGTCGTTGCCGCTCTTGAAGGACGGGTTCCGGCAGCGGTTTGCGAACTGGCTTTTCGAGCGAGGTCATCACCCGGTCAACCGGCAGTGCCTTCTTCATCTGCCGTTCAATCGCTCGCAGCAAGCCGCGTTCGGTTTCATCACAGAAGGACAACGCCAAGCCTTTGGCTCCGGCCCGACCGGTGCGGCCGATGCGGTGCACGTAAGTTTCCGGCTCGATCGGCAGGTCGTAGTTGATCACGTGCGAGACATCGTCGACATCGATCCCGCGGGCGGCGAGGTCGGTGGCGACCAGCACCGTGGTCCGGCCAGATTTGAATCCGGCCAACGTC
>Ga0247823_10003713_pt1 | contig 12295 bp, 11 predicted proteins | sample 13C_PalmiticAcid_2_FD_192426 | JGI IMG/M metagenome (GOLD analysis project Ga0247823, IMG submission 192426) | Soil microbial communities from agricultural site in Penn Yan, New York, United States - 13C_PalmiticAcid_Day30 | ecosystem: Environmental > Terrestrial > Soil > Agricultural land...
CCTTCGGCAGCGGCTCGCCCGGTCCTCCGTGCGTCGCGTGTTCAACCTGTACGGGCCGTCGGAGGACACGACCTACTCGACCTATCAGGCGTTCGACGGGCCGACCGCCGAGGTCACCATCGGCAGGCCTATCCACAACACGAAGGCCTACCTGCTCGACGCACGCGGGGAACTCGTGCCGCACGGTGTCGTCGGCGAACTGCACCTCGGCGGCGAGGGCCTGTACTCCGGCTACATCAACGACCCGGAGCGCACGGCCGCCGTGTTCGTCGCCGCGCCGTCCGGGCTCGGGGTGCTCCGCACGCTCTACAAGACCGGCGACCTGGCCCGCTGGACCGAGGACGGCGAGCTGTTCTTCATGGGCCGCAAGGACAACCAGGTCAAGATCCGCGGCTACCGGATCGAGCTGGGCGAGATCGAGTCGGTGCTGCGCGAGCTTGACGGCGTGCGTGACGTCGCCGCGCTGGCGGTGCGCGCCGACGGTGACACCCGGATGGTCTGCTACGTCGGCACCGGCCGGTCGGCCGACGAGATCGGGGCGCACCTGCGCGGCAGGCTGCCGAACTACATGCAGCCCGCGAAGATCGTCGTCGAGGCGGATCTGCCGCTGCTGCCCAACGGCAAGGTCGACCGCAAGGGCCTGGCCGCCCGCGAGGTCGAGTGGGGCACGACCCTCGGCGAGTCCACTTTGGACGAGCGGGAGACCGAGATCGCCGACGTCTGGACCGAGGTGCTCGGCCTGCGCGGCATCCCCGGCGACCTCGACTTCTTCTCCATCGGGGGCCACTCGCTGCTGGCCAACCTGCTGGCCGCGCGGCTGAGCGACCGGTGCGCGGTCACGGTCCGCGTGTCGGAGGTCTACGAGTTCCGCACCGTCACCCAGCAGGCGGACCTGGTCGCGGCCAAGCGGGCGCAGGCGCCGGACACACCCGCGGCCGACGACCTGGCGGGCCGGTTCGCGCTGGCCGAGCGGACGCTGCGGGAGTCGGCCAAAAGCCACGGCGTGCCCGGCGCGGCGGCGGTGGTCGTCATCGACGGCCAGTCCCACGCGGTCGACTTCGGTCTGGACGACATCGACTCCGGCAAGGTCCGCACCGCCGAGACCCGCCAGCGCGTCACCTGCGTGACCAAGGTGCTCGTCGCCTACGTGGCGCTGATGCTGGTCGACCGCGGCATGGTCGAACTCGACGCGCCGCTGGGCGATCTCGTCCCCGACGGCGTCCGACGCCGCGATGAGATCACCCTGCGCCAACTGCTGTCGCACACCAGCGGGATCGACGACTCGTTCGAGGTCTGGAACTCCACCGACCACCCCGACCTCGGCGCCTATGTCCAGAGCTTCGCCGACTACCCGCAGGTCGCCGAGCCGGGCGAGATCTTCGCCTACTCCGCGTGCGGCACGTCCATCGCCGCGCTGCTGATCGAGAAGCTGCTGGGGACGTCCTGGCGCAAGGCGGTCAACGAATTGCTCCTCGACCCGCTGGGCATCATGCCGATCGCCGAGACCCTCGACGCGGGCGACCACTACGGCGACTCGGTCGCCACGGGCTATCTGTGGAACGAACCGGAGCAGCGCTACACCCCGTACGTCCTCGGCCCGCAGACCATGGCCAACGACGCGGCCGACTCGTTCTCCGTGTGCCTCACCGCCCAGGAGATCGCCACGCTCGCGCTGTTCGCCCTGGACGACGGCGTGACCACGGACGGCAAGCGTTTGCTGTCGGCCGAGCTGGCCAAGCAGATGCGCACCCCGCAGATCGACATCCCCGGCCACCACTTCATGCACTCGTGGGGCCTGGGCTGGCTGCACTTCGAGGAGAACGTCTTCGGGTTCAACTCCAACGGCAGCGGCCACCACAACTTCGTCCAGGTCTTCGCCGAGACCCGCACGGTGCTGGTGATGCTGGCCAACGCCTATCCGACGTTCGGCCTCTACGAGGACCTGGTCAAGTCGGTCACCGGGCAGGGCCTGATCCGCTCGCGGCCGGGCGCGGAGATCGACATGGACCTGTGTGTCGGCGAGTACGCGGCCTCCGGCTACCGCCTCGACGTCACCCGGTCCGCCGACGGGCTCGGCTACGTGTTCCACCAGCGCGAACCCGGCGGCGGGTGGGACCGGCTCGACGACGGCGCGCTGGTGCACTCGGGCACCGGCGGGTTCACGTCGATGTCGCCCAAGAACATCCTCGCGGGCTCCATCTCCTTCATCTGGACCACTGGGCCGCGGCCCGGGTTCGTCCGGCTCGGCCAGCGGGTCGCCAGAAGGGTCGTCTGACATGCATGGCAACAAACACGTGGTCTTCGTGACGTGGAAGACCGGCAACGCCCCGGCGTTCGAGGCGGCCAAGCGCCTCGGGCACGAGGTGACGCTGATCCGCTCGCGGGCCATGGAGCGGATGCAGCACGTCGACTTCGACAAGACCCCGTTCGGCCGGTTCGTCGACACCGTCCACACCCTGGACGACGCGACCGAACTCGCCGCGCTGCGCGCGTGCGTCCACGAGATCCACGCGCGCAGGCGGATCGACGGGTTTCTCGCCACCGTGGACGCGCTCGTCGTGCCGGTCGCCCGCATCGCCGAGGAACTCGGCATCCCGTTCACGTCCGTCGAGGGCGCTGTCACGGCCAAGGCCAAGAACCGGTGCCGCGAAGTGCTCGAAGAGGCCGGGATCGACCGCACCCGGCACTTGGTGCTGACCGACTCGCGCCAGACCAAGGTGACCACGGCCGAATCGGGTTCCGGCGGTTCGCGGCATTGGCCACGCACCGGCCTCGACCAGGCCAGGGCGTTCGCCGCCGACGCGGGCTTCCCGATCGTGGTCAAACCCGCCAGCGGCTCGGGCAGCGAAGGCGCCCACGTCCTGCGCGACGACCTCGCGCTGGCCGAGTTCTTCGCCACCGCCGACCCGGCCGCCTACCCGACCGGGATGCTGGTCGAGGAGTACCTGTCCGGCCGGTTCGTCTCGGCCGAGATCGGCCTCGCCCGCGGCGAGGTGGTCCGGCTCGCCATCAGCGAGCGGACCACGTGGGCCCGACACGAGGCATTGGAGACCGGGACCACCATCCCGGCGGTGATCGACGACGACGCCCACGAGGCCGTCATGGACTTCGCCGAGCGGGTGATCAAGGCCGTCGGCCTGCGGATGGGGATCTTCCACGTCGAGGTCATGCTCACCGCGGCCGGACCCCGGCTCATCGAGCTCAACCCCCGGATCATGGGCTCCTGTCTGCCCAACCTCTTCTGCCTGGCGGGCGGCGGCGACCTGTTCGAGCTGCTCGTGCGGATCTACCTCGACGAGCCGGTCGCCCACAAGGCGGCGTTCGACGGGTACGCCACCGTCCGCTGGTTCGGCGCCACCGACGCCACTCCCGCGCCCGCCGAGGTCCCCGATCTCTCGTGGGCGCGGGGATATGGCGACACCCTGCGCTCGCTCACCGTGCGGCTGCCGGAGTCCGGCGTGTTCAAGGCCTGCCGGGGCAACCTCGACAACTTCGGCGAGGTGCAGACCGTGCACACCGACCACGACGAGTCGGTGCGCGCCGCCGAGGAGATCGTCCAGAAGATCGAAGCCCAGCTCGGCATCGAGCTGACCAAGTGACGGGGGATGTGGTGGATCGATTCTTCGCCGAGACGCGAGCACAACTCGACAGTCTCGGCCTGCCCGACGGTGAGACCGACCAGGTCGAACCGTCGGCACTGCGGTTCGCCGACGGCGGCCAGTTCCGCATCGAGGTGCCGACGATCAACTCCGCCACCACGGCGGAGACCCTGCTCCGGGAGAGCATCCGCCGCGGGTTCGCCATCAACCGGGTCACCGAGACCCTTGGCCTGTTCCGGCACACCGCGGCCGAGATCCGCCGCTACGCCGCGCTTGGCCGGGAGTACGGCGCGCAGATCCTGATGTCGGTCGGTCCCCGGGCCAACTACGACATCGGCGCCAGCGTGCAGACCCCCGAGGGCAGCCGCATCGGCTACCGGCTGCGCGGCCAAGAGCAGATCGTGCGCGCCGTCGAGGACGTCAAGCGCGCCATCGATCTGGGCATCACGGGATTCGTCGTCTATGACGAGGGTCTGCTGTGGGTGCTCAACGAGCTGCGCTCCCGCGGCGACCTGCCCGCCGTCCACCTGAAGGTGTCCGCGCACTGCGGCCACGGCAACGCCGCGTCCGCGCGGGTGCTGGAACTGTTGGGCGCCAACAGCTTCAACCCGGTCCGGGACCTGACCCTGCCCATGGTCGCCGCGATCCGGCGCGCGGTGTCGATCCCGCTGGACTGCCACGTCGACAACCCGAAGGACTCCGGCGGCTTCATCCGCACCTACGACGCGCCGGAGTTCGTGCGCGTCGCCGCGCCGGTCTACCTCAAGACCGGCAACAGCGCGTTGGAGAAGCACGGCACCATGCCGTCCCCGCAGCAGATCGAGGCGATCCTGCGCCAGATCGAGGTCGTCACGGAGTTCCTCGACCGGCACTACCCGGCGGCCAAGCAGTCGCCGACGGGCGTGTCGGCGACCATGTCCGCCGACGAGTTCGCGGGAGCGCGCTGACCATGTGCCGCATCTATGGCTCCTACGGCGATCATCCGGTGGACTCGCTCGTGCTCGCCGCGGTCGCCCAGGCCCAGATCCACGGCGGACCGGACGCCCAGACCGTGGTCAACGCGGGCAAGTGGGCGCTGGGCAACAACCGGCTCGCGATCCAGGGCATCGCCGCGGGCGAACAGCCCTTCCGGCTCGACGGTCTGACCTGCGTGTTCAACGGCGAGATCTACAACCACCGCGCGCTGCGGGCCGAACTCGGCGTTCACGGGTACCGGTTCAGCGGTGACTGCGACGGCGACGTGCTGCTGCCGCTTTACGAGCTGTACGGCGACGAGTTCGTCAGCAGGCTCGACGGCATGTACGCGATCGCCATCGTGGACACCCGCTCCGAGCCGTGCCTCAAGCTGTTCGTCGACCACGCCGGGATGAAGTCGCTCTACTACTACGTCTCCGACGACGGCTCTCAACTCAACTTCGCCTCCGAACTGCGGGCTCTGGCCAGGTTCCCCGACTTCCCGGACCGGATCGACCCGCTCGCCGTCGACCGCTACCTCGGCGGCAAGGCCGTGTGGGGACCGGAGACCGTCTACACCCGGGTCCGCACACTCGTCCCCGGCGCCGTGCTCCGGTTCACCGCCGACGGCGGCGTGACCGAGAAGCGGATCGACCTGGCACCACAGGAGTTCGACTGGCCTGCGGGCGGACCGACCCGGACGTCGGCCGCCGAACTGCTCGACGGCCTGCTGCACGACGAGATGACCCGGATGCTCGACGCCGACGTGCCGGTGTGCGTGGTCACCAGCGGTGGCCTCGACTCCAGCTACCTCACCGGTCTGGCCAAGAGCATCGTGCCGGACCTGGCGTCGTTCAACGTCGCCTACGCGGGCACGTGGCCGAGCGACGAGCGGCACTACGCCGAGGAAGTCGCCCGGCACGTCGGTACCCAACACCACCAGGTGATCCTGGATCCGGCCGGGTTCCCGGACCAGATCGACCGCTTCCTGCGCCACCTCGACCAGCCGAACAACGCCCCGCACAGCCTGAGCACGTTCGGCCTGTTCGAGGCGATCCACGACGCGGGCTTCAAGGTCGCGCTGACCGGCGACGGCGCCGACGAGCTCTTCAGCGGCTATGCGCGCTACGTCAAGGCGGCCCGCGACGGTGGTGTGAACTGGCATCGGTCCTATCAGGACACAATGGCGGCGGCAGGTGCCACGACGCTGTCCACTTTGTACAGCACGGCGTTCCGGGCGGAGGTCGAGCGCACCGGCGGCTACTTCTCCGACCAGAGCGGCGACGAGCTGGCCGCCCGCGTCCCCGGCACGGACAAGCTGGAGACCCTGCTGCGCTACGACCAGTTCGAGCGCTTCCCGTACTACATCCTGCGCCGCGTAGACCACCTGAGCATGGCGCACTCGGTCGAGGCGCGGATCCCGTTCCTGCAGCCGAGCGTCATGCGGTTCTCCCGTGCCCTGCCGCCCGCGCTGAAGGTCGCGGGGGAACTGGTGAAGGCGCCGGTCGCCGACGCGGCGACGCGATGGATCCCGCGGAGCATCATCGACCGGCCGAAGCAGCCGTTCACCCTGCCCATCGCCGCGATGATCCGGCCAGGCGAGGCGCTGCACGACCTCATCGGCGACGTGCTGCTGGCAAGTACGTTCCGCTGCAAGGACTACTTCGACCAGCGAAAACTGCGGGAGCTGTTCCAGCTGCAGACCGACCAGCCCAGCGGCCACGCCGCCGAGGTCCTGTGGTCGGTGCTGATGCTGGAACTGTGGCTGTCCGTGCGAGACCTGACCCCGTAAGGAGAAACCAACCGTGGAAATTCAGTCGATCCTGGCCAATGTCACCAAGGCCGACATCAAGCGGGATCCGTTCCCGCACATCGTCATCCGCGACGCCCTCAACCCCGAGCTGTACCAGGCGCTGTCGGAGAGCATGCCGACCGTCGAGTACATCTCGGAGAAGATCGGCAAGCCGGTCGTGTCGAACGAGCGCTACAACTACATGTCAGCGCACATGTTCAAGGACGACACGATCGCTCCAGTGTGGAAGGACTTCGCCGAGTACCACTCGTCGCCTGAGTTCTTCCAGCAGTTCCTCGACCTGTTCTACGACGACCTGGTCGAGTCGCACCCGGAGGCCGAGGAGAAGTACGGCAAGCTGCGCGACCTGCGGGTCGGCCGTCGCGGGCACGACAACCACGAGACCCACGACATCCTGATGGACTGCACCGCGGTCATCGGCTCGCCGGTCGTCGGCACCCCGACGTCCTACCGCGGCCCGCACGTCGACAAGCCGTACAAGCTCTTCGGCGGCCTGTTCTACATGCGCCTGCCCGAGGACGACGCGGTCGGCGGCGACCTGGTGCTCTACAAGTACAAGAGCGACGAGCACAAGTTCCACGCCTCGGCGTCGGAGTACGGCGACAGCCGCTTCGACATCGACCCGCAGTACGTCGAGGAGGTGGCCACGATCCCGTACTCCAGCAACGTCCTGGTCATGTACCCGATCAACCGCTACGCCCTGCACGGCGTCTCGGTGCGCGACCTGACCCAGCACCAGCGCCGGTTCGTCGCCCTCGTCGGCGACATGCAGGACATGCTGTTCGACCTGGCGCTGTGATGCGGCCCTTCGACCAGCGCGACGGTCACATCTGGTTCGACGGCGAACTCGTCGACTGGGCGGACGCCCGGATCCATGTCCTCACGCACGGCCTGCACTACGCCAGCAGCGTCTTCGAGGGCGTGCGCGTCTACGACGGCAGGGCGTTCCTGCTCGACGCGCACGTCCGGCGGCTGCGGGAGTCCGCGCGCATCCTGGACTTCGACCTGCCCTACAGCGACGAGGACCTGGTCGCGGCGACGGTGGAGACCATCGCCAAGGCGGGCTTCGCCGACGGGTATGTCCGGATGAACGCCTGGCGCGGCTCGGAGGTCATCCAGACCGCCGCGCTGAACACGTCGGTCCGCATGTCGATCGCCGCGTACGAGACCCCTCGGGGCTACTACGCGGCGGCCGACGCGCTGGAGAAGGGCATCTCGCTGCGGACGGGCGAGTACCGCCGCCCGTCGCCGGACACGGCCCCGGTCAAGAGCAAGGCGGCCGGGAACTACATGATCGGCACCATCAGCAAGAATCACGCCATGCGCGCGGGATTCGACGACGCCATGCTCCTCGACGGCGACGGCCTGATCGCGGAGTCCACGGGCGCCCACATCTTCTTCACCAAGGGCGGCGTCCTGCACACCCCGACGACCCGGTGCACCATCGAGGGCATCACCCGCGCCACCGTGCTCGACCTCGCGGCGGCGAACGGGATCCCCTGTGTCGTCGAGGACTTGGCGCCGGAGTTCGTCGCCGAGGCCGACGGGGCGTTCATCTGCGGGACGGCGTGCGAACTGCTGCCGGTGTCCCGGATCGACGCTACCGACTACGACCTGCGGGGCAACTCGGTCATCGCGACCCTGATCACGGCGTACGCCGCGCTGACCCGCGGCGCGACCTGATGGAGGCGCTGGCGGCACTCGGCAAGCTGGTGCCCGTGGCACTGGCCTTCGGGACCGGCGCGGTTTTCGCGCGCCGCAAGGTCATCCCGACCGAGGCCGCCGGCGTCTTCACCGATTTCGCGTTCCTCTTCGCCATCCCGTGCTACTTGTTCGGGAAGATCTTCCTCAGCGACCTGGGCCACCTGTTCGACGTCCGCGCGATCTCCGCGTACGCGGCCAGCGCCGCGCTGTGCGTCGTCGTGGTGGGTCTGCTCTCGCGCGGGAACGCCCGCGCGCGGGCGCTGCGCATTATGGCGGCGGTCCAGGTAAACACGGCGTACTTCGCGGTGCCCGTGTTCGTGATGCTGTTCGGGAACGCGGCGCCGATCTTCCCGATCCTGCTGCTCCAAGTCTGTCTACTGTCGACAGTTGTCATCTCGATCATGGAGTTCGGCGGGGACGGCGGAACCGGCCGGAAACTGCTGCGCGCGGTGTGGGCGTCGCTGAATACGCCGGTCGTGCTGTCATGCAACCTGGCGATCGTGCTGAACCTGTTCTCGGTGCCGGTTCCCGAAGTCGTGCTGGACGGCTTCGCCTTCGTCGGCGAGAGTGCCGCGCCGATCGCGCTTTTCGCGCTCGGCATGCACTTGGGTGGCACGGGACTGAAGCTGCGCGGAACCACGCGCGAGGAGATCGCGCTGATCGCGTTCAAGTGCGTCGTGTTCCCGCTCGTGACGCTCGCGGTGTGCAAGTACGTGTTCGGCGTCGGCGGGGACTGGTTGAAGTACCTGGTCCTGATCGCGGCGATGCCGTCGCCGCAGAACCTCTTCATCTTCGCCCAACGCTATGACACCGAGGTCGATATGGCCGCGTCCGTGGTGGTGAAGAGCTCTGTGGTGACGCTGGCGCTGCTTCCGCTCTGGGTGCAGTGGGCGGCCCACTGACCCGGAACCCCGCGTCCGGTGGTCGGACGCGGGGCACGGTGGTCAGCAGGTCACGTGAAGATGCTGACGCCGCCGGGTCCGACAAGCAGGCCCAGCACGATTAACAGTGCGCCGTAGAGCATTTGTCCACGAATCAAAGTGATGATTCCACCGACGACAAGCACAACGGCGATGATCCACAACAGGGTTCCCATGACTGCCTCCTCACCAGAAGGATGCCCACCGCGGCGCGGGTCAAACCTCCAATGGGGACCCGGCGGCACGGCGGCGGCGGCGACCATAGATCATCACCGGCATGACACGGGTGTGGACCGGAACCGGCGGAGTGGTCCGCGCCTTACTGCTAAGTGGCGCACTGTTACTCAGCGTCGCCGCGTGCTCGATCCCATCGGCGACGGGGAAGACCCCGGTGTCCGTTGACGAGCGCGTGCCCGACGGCACCCTCGCCACGGCCGCGGCCCGCACTGCCCTGGAGGGGCTCACAATCGCTGTCCCAGGGCGAATGGGCGGCTATGAGCGCGACTGCGACCGCGAGGCGCGCTGCGTCTTCGGCCGCCCCTGGCAGGACACCGACGGCGACGGCTGCGACCAGCGCTCGCAGGTCCTCGCCCGCGACCTCGTCGACGTCGAGCGCAAGCCCGGCCGCTGCGCGGTGACCGGCGGGACACTGAACGATCCGTACACGGGCAAGACGATCGACCGCGACAAAGTCCAAATAGAACACGTCGTCCCGCTGGCCGAGATGTGGCGCAGCGGTGCGTCCAAATGGCCTATCGCGGAGCGGGTGACCGCCGCCAACGACCTCGGCAACCTGATCGCGGTGGAGGGCAAGGCGAACCAGTCGCGCGGCGACAAGATCCCCGGTGGGATCGGCGCCCAGCATTGGCTGCCGCCGAACGAGGGCTATCACTGTTCGTTCGCGCGGATCTACGCCACGGTCAAGGGCCGGTACCACTTGACGGTCACGGCCCCTGAACGCGCCGAACTGCTCAAGGCTTTGGACACCTGCCCGCGCTGAGGCTTACTCGCCGCGCATGGCCCGGCGGATCTCCTCGAGTTTGCTCTGCCCCGCCTTCTCGCGTTCGGCCAGCTGGTCCTCGACCGACTTGGCCTCCGGCAGCTCGCCTGCCAGTTCGGTGGCGCCGACGGACGTGGCGAACTTGCCCTCGATCCGGTCGCGGACATAGTCGAGTGTCGGGACGCCGCCGCTGGTGTAGTCGGTCTCGGCGGGATCCTCGGGGTGGCTCATCGTGTGCTCCGTTCAGTCGCTACCCGCCATTGTCCTGACGAACGCGTCCCGGCGCAGAAGGTCCTCGGCCCGCGGTCATAGCCAGCCGCGCCGCTGGGCCTGTAGTGCCATTTGGAACCGGGTGGTGGCGCCGAGTTGCGTCATCAGCAGCTCCACTCTGCGAAACAGTGTGCGCCTGCTGACGCCGATCTGGCGGGCGATGGCGTCGTCCGGCACCCCACCGGCCAGCAGGGACAACAGGCGCCGGTCGTCGGGGCGTAGTCTGCTGGGGCGTGGGTCGCCGCCGCAGAACGGCAGGGCGTTGTTCCACGACTCCTCGAACAGCGCGACCAGCGCGGAGAACAGCCCGCACGGCTGCACGATCAGCATCGTGTTGTGCGCGTCGGACTCCCTGATCGACAGCGACACCAGCGCGTACGCGTCGTCGATGATCACCAGTTTGACCGGGACCGACGGCAGCACCCTGGCCTGCTCGCCCGCCGCTACGAACGGCTCGATGCACCCGGCGAGATAGCCCGGATACTCCAGCGACTCCCGCGAATAGACGACGCGCTGGATGACGCCGCGCCTGAGGGTGTCCAGCGCGTCGGAGGTGGCCGTGGCGATGGGGAAGTACGGCGGCGAGTCGAACTGGCGGATCTGGTCGCGCGCGCTGGCCCAGGCCTGGCGCAGCCGCGGCCCGATCGCGGCCCCGGTGACCACCTCGACCAGGCTGTCCTGGTGCTCGGCCAGCCGCAGCCTGCGGAAGGACTCGAACGCCCCCGCGACGGCGATGCGTGACTCGTCGAGTTCGGCGGCCCGGTGCCTGCTCAGCACCTCCAGGCCCGCGGCGGGTGGCAGCGGCGCCACCGGGTCGGCGTCGTCGGCGACCGCGGCGGCCAGGCCGGCGTCGACCAGTTCGGCGTACGCCTCAATGGCCCTGTCGTGGTCCAGACCGACCGCGGCCCGCACCGCGGACAGCGGTGCGGGCGCGTGGTCGAGCAGGACCAGGTAGAGCTGGGTGGCCTCGACACCGATCCCGAGCCTGCGCAGAGCCGCGTCGATCCGCACTCTCACCATGGCGGGGAAAGGTAAAGCACGCCGAGGGGCATCCGCCAGGGGTCGGCGGGCGAACGCCCCTCGACGGCGCTAATAGTCGATCGTGTTGTGGTACAGGCAGGCGAGCTGCGTCGCGCCGACCGGGAAGCCGTCAGCGGTCCGGTGCTGCCAGTACTGCGAGAAGGTCGCCGACTTGTGGTCGAGGAACGTGTTCCACATCGGGCCCGCCGGGTCCTCCGAGCACGTGTCGCCCGACTCGTTGGCCGTGTCGTACAGGTCCGTCATCGACCCGACGATCCGGCCCTCGACGGTGTCGCCGTTCTGCCAGTCCGGGGTGCCCCAGGTCGGGCCCTCCAGGTCGCGGGTGCGGCCGTCCGGCCAGCGGAACGTCGGGTCGCCCAGGATGGCCACGCCGTACCAGGTGGCGAAGCCCTCGGTCCACGCGCAGCCCGCGGAGCTGGCCAGGTGGATGTAGTGCGGGCTGCAGTTGGGCGCCGTCGGGAAGGCGTCCTCGTAGACATCGTCCATCATGGCGTGGCCGAACTCGTGCAGGACCAGGATCGTCGAGTCCGGGTCGGCCGCGGCCAGGTGTACCGCGTTGTCCTGCAGCGAGTAGTAGGTGCCGTCGGTGGAGTCCGGCGCCCAGTTGACCAGGCCGCGCCTGCACGTGGTGTCCCGCGCGTCCCAGCACGTTCCCGGCGTCCAGTTCCACGCCGCGTTCACCGCGTCGAAGGCCTCGACGCCGCGCATGAGCTGGGTGTCGGCGGGCTGGACGCGGCCGAAGTCGACCGTGGCGCCTGCGGCGATGTTGCCCCGGACCGGGCTGTCGAACTTGTACGACTTGCGGCTGCGGCCGTTGCGGACGATCCAGCTCACGTTCTCGGTGGCGAACCGGACGTAGGCGTCGGCGCCGCTGCCGTCCTCGTCGGTGTTGTTGAAGCACAGCTGGTAGCGGCCGTTGCCGTCGGTCAGGCCGCTGACCAGCAGGTCGTCCTGGCCGGTTGTGTCGTCGTCCCACACCTGGACCTGGGGCTAC
>Ga0247823_10003715_pt1 | contig 12294 bp, 16 predicted proteins | sample 13C_PalmiticAcid_2_FD_192426 | JGI IMG/M metagenome (GOLD analysis project Ga0247823, IMG submission 192426) | Soil microbial communities from agricultural site in Penn Yan, New York, United States - 13C_PalmiticAcid_Day30 | ecosystem: Environmental > Terrestrial > Soil > Agricultural land...
GGGGAGGGGTGACGTCGGTGACGGTCTGGGCCTCGTTGGTCCCCGTGACGACGGCTACCCTCCGCTTCTGGCTGGTCATCCGGCTGACGCACTCCTTGAACTCCCCCTCTGACAGGAGGTAGACGTTCAGGCCAGTGGAGTGGGAGCTCACCTTCCCGTTCATGGTCGAGGCGATCGCCGTGGCGTCCCTGCCGAGCCCGTGGTACTGGTTACCCTCCTTGTTCCTGAAGATCAGGACCTTGCCGGGGTGGTCCTCCCACAGCCGCTTGAGGAGCGCCTCCGTGGCCGCCGAGTCTGGGTCGCTCTTCACCCTGCCGACCTCCGCCCTGATCTCGGCCTTGGCCGCCTCGACCTCCTCCTCGGTGGGCTCCTCCTCGGTCTCCACCTTCTTGCGGGCGTACCCGACGTCGATCCCGCCGACAGTCGGGACGTTGACGAGACGATTGACTCCGTTGGCGTCCTGCTGGTACTCCAGCTTGAGGGTGGCCGGCGTCAGCCCCCCGTCGGAGTGGAACTCGCCCCACGCCTTAGTGACGACGGTGATGACCTCCTTGAGCGACCCCCTGATGGAGGTGTCGTCAGGGTCGCCGAGCCCGTTCAGCGCCTGGCGGACCTCGTGGAACTCCTTGGCGTTCGCCCCGAGCAGGACCCAGAACTCGCACGCCTTCTCCCACGCCGACCAGTCGAGCGCCTTCTCGTGCGGCCCCTCCCGGTACAGTTTGACCTTGTCCTCGCCAGTGTCGGAGCACCCCATTAGGTACAAAAGGCCGGCCGCGGTGCCCGGGTTCACCCACTGCCCGATGGCGTTCTTGTCGTTCTCGTCGCAGACGTGGACGACGGCCTTGAGCAGCCGCTTGTGCCGCTCGATGAAGTCCTGGAGCTCGGCGTGGGTCCTCACGGTCCCCTCGAACTTGGCGCCGGTCCTGTCCCAGAGGAACTTGGCCGCGCCCGCCAGGGTCGCGCTGAGCACCCGCCGCTCGGTCGTCCCCCGGTCGAGGAAGTACGGCATCCGGTAGATGACGTCTGACTCTGACCTAGACTTGCCGGTGTCCACGGTGTTGACGACGTCGTCGGACTCGTCCACCCCGAAGACGGCGATCGTGTCCATCACCACCGGGCCGTCCCAGAACTCAGCCCACCTGGCGGCGTCCGGCCCCGTACGCATCTGCTCGGCGAACACCAGGCCCACCCCGCGGTGCTGGAACGAAATGACCTCCCCGGTCCTGCCGAAGATGATGGTCTCCCCGTTGACGGTCTTGCCGTTCCCGTTCGGGCCTGACCACCGCTTCCTCAGGACCTCCTGGGCCCACGTGAGGGCGAGTGACATGTAGAATGGGCGGTTGCGGGTGTTGTTCCTCAGGCGGACCGGCTTGCCGGTGAGGTCGACGAAGGCCGCCTGGGCCTTCTTCTCGTCGTCGGGCACCTCCTCCCACCCGAGGAGCTCCTTGGCCCGCTCGACGGTGAGCGGGGTGTCGCCGAACATGTTCTCGGTGACCACCTCAGGGTGCTTGACGGGGCGGCCGTCCGGCTTGGCTGCCGGGGCCTTCTTGTTGACCTTCTTCGACGGCGCTGGCATGTGCTTGCTCCACTGTTGGGTTTCCTTGAACGACCGGATTGGCCGCTCTCGCGGGACCGCCTTGGGCACGGTCCGTGGGCAAGAGGGGTCAACTACAGCCAGGCGTCGATCCCAGTGGGCTTGATGAGGTCGGGGTTCTGGCCGGGGTACCCGACCTTCTTGCAGAACTTGACCAACTTTTCGCGCGGGCCGACGAACTTGAGGCCCTTGGTTACTCCCCCGTTGCTGAGGGAGAAGTTCTGGTCGACGGTCAGCCCCATGTTGGCCGCGAGGCGCTTGACGCTCTCGACGCTGAGGTTAACGCTGAACTCGATCACGTGGGTCTCGTTCACAGCTTGCTCCTTTGGGTTCGGGTTCGACCGGCGCACGCGGCACCGGCCATGAGGAATGAGGCGAACAGGTACAGGACGGCCAGCTCGATCACGGGTGACTCCTTCCAGGTTAGACCAATGCCTGTCGGGATCGCGACTCCCCGAAGACGCTACAGGCACGCCCATCGCGGGCAGGCCCCGGTGTAACCCCGCGAGGACGGGAGTCGACTCAGCCGACCGAAGGAGCCCGCAGTGTAGCCGGGAGCTCAGCCGCATGACGGCTTAGGGCCGTGACTCCGAGAGACCTGTCGGCCGCTCTAGAGGGGCTGGGGGCGAGCCAGCCGCTCGGGAGGGGTCGCACTACGCTCGTGCCATGATCCGACTGCACTCCGGCCCGATACCAGACTGCACCGAGGAGGGTACGGTGAGCAACCGGCCGCAGCGCCCACACCGGCCTTCGTGGTGGGTCTTGTAGCCGTGGGCTTCGTAGGCTGAGTGATCATCGTTCCACACGCGGGCCAGCACCCGGTTGAGCAGCTTCATCGGGTAGGAGTCGTTGCTGAGCTTCGAGCGGGTGGTCATCAGGACCTGGCCGGTGTAGTAGTCCAGCTTCCCCACGTAGGTGTAGTCACTGGTGTTGTCCGGACCGGTGAGCATCTTGACAAACCACGAGTCCGACCAGCGATCGTTGGCGGCTACCTTGGAGACGCGGAAGGTGTAGTGCTTGCCGTCGGGGGTCTCGATCGTGAAGATGGCGTCACCGGCGATCACGAAGTCACGGGTCACTGGCATGGCTTGCTCCTTCTGGGTTCGGCGTCTCTAGGGAGGTATTAACTCCCGCCCCTCAATTATTATCATAATTCGACCGGGAGGGAACGAAAAAGCCCAGAAAAGGCCAAAAAAGGCTCAGTAAGGGCCAAAAATTATCATTTTTTCTCGCCCGGGATACCCCGAGAAGTCAGTTTCGGCCATAATACCCGGGGGCCGGGAGGAACCGGGAGAGGAGGGCCGAGAGGCCATGAGGAAGAGACTATACGACTGGTCGTCGCTGTTCACCAGGGCGAGGTTCACCCTCGTCCGGGGAAAAGACTACACCTGCTCCCAGTCGTCGATCGTCCAGCAGGTGAGGAACGCGGCCACCCAGCAGGAGCCCCCGGCCCGGGTCAAGATCCGGGACGAGGGAACCCGCGTCGTCGTGGAGGTAAACTGATGCAGTTGAAACCGCCCACCAAGGAGACCCTCCACCGGTACCGGCTGACGGAGGCCCTCTGGTTCCAGATGGTGCGACGGCAGGCCGGTCTGTGCCCGATTTGCTCCTTGCCGCTCGCCGGGGGCCGGAAGCTGGTGGTGGACCACGCCCACGTGCGAGGGTTCAAGAGGATGAAGCCCGAGGAGAGGCGGAAGCACGTGCGTGGCGTGCTCCACTCGTTCTGCAACCGTTACGTCCGGGGCTGGCTGACGCTACCGAGGGCCAGGGCGATCGTTGCCTACCTCGAGGGCCACGAGGCCCGCAAGCTAAAGGGGAGAGCAGCATGATCCCGAAAGAGTACCACACCGAGACGGTCCTAAACCTACTGCGACAGTGGGCTTCCGAGAACTTCAGGCTCGACTGGCACATTGCGCCGATCCTCGCCGACGCCCTCCAGGATGCTGGTTACGGGGACGGTAAGGGGGAATCCTCAACCCTCAATGAGTTGCGCAACCCCTACGAGGGTCTAATCAGCAAGTACGGTATCGGCACGTTCACAGATGTGTTCGTCCTTCCCGAGCTCACTGAGAACGGTTGGGATGAGGCTTTCGGGTACGCCGGGGAACCCAACATGTGTGGGTCTGGGGTTCCCACCGCCGTCCCTGGCCAGGAAATCGACCTCAAGCCGTTCTCACGCTGGGATGTTGCCAAGCTGTACGGCGCTGACCCGGGAGAGTACGACGGCAAGAACTGGATCTGTTACGGTAAGCTCAGAGACGGCCGGTGCTTCTTCCTGTCTGCTGGGTGTGACTACACGGGCTGGGACTGACAGGCCGGAGGAACGGCCACAGTTGCGGCCACCAAGAAGGATATCATTCGATTCGCCATGGGGGAAGAGGATCGGTACCGACTGAAGTGCTCGCTGCCGGACTTGGACGCCAACTATCTCAAGCAAATGGCGGAGGCATCCAGTGACCCGTCTTGAGCTCTTCACCCAGAAGTGGCGGCGCGGCTGCGGGTCGGACCAGTGCTCCAAGGCCCGCGTCGTGCTCTACAAGGGGACTCTGCCCTGTGACCTCCTGTTCATCGGGGAGGCTCCCGGCGAGAGCGAGAACGTCCTCGGCCGCCCGTTCGTAGGCCCTGCGGGTAAACTGTTAGACTCGATCATCGAGGACGCGGTTGGTGGTCTGGTCCTTGGAGCCGGGGCCATCACCGAGAACGATATCTCCGACGGGGAACCTGTACGGTGTGCCTTCACCAACGTGGTAGGCTGCATCCCCCGGGAGTCGGATGGCGAGAAGGCCAAGGAGCCGGAGCACGAGCAGATCCTGTGCTGCCAGGGGCGTCTGGCGGAGTTCGTCAAGCTGGCCAACCCGCGCCTGATCGTCTGTATCGGTGCCCTCGCCCGGGACTACACCGACCCGATGCTCAAGGACGCCTGTCCGATCCGAGAGGACGTACCACGGGTGGCAATAACCCACCCGGCCGCGATCCTCCGCGCCAACGTGACCAACCGTGGCCTGATGCGGCAGAGGTGCGTGGTGACCCTCCGCAACGCCGTGCTTGAGTTAGAATAGTCCCTCGGTTCCCTACCTTCCTGAACGGAGTCTGTCCATGCTCGTACTCAGTCGTAAGCTCGGTGAACGCCTCTGGATCGGCCCCAACATCTGCATCACGGTCGTGGACATCGACCGGGGCAAGATCAGGATCGGCGTCGAGGCACCCAATACAGTGAACGTGGCTCGCAGCGAGCTCGGCCGTCCCAAGTGCGACTCCTGCCACGGTGCGGGGTGTGAAGGTTGTGCGTTCGGGGAGCAGTTGGTGGCGTTCCACAACAAACCTAAGGGTTGAACAACATAAGGGAGCAAGCCATGGGACTCGTTGACAAACTCAAGAATAAGAAGCTGCGACAGCCGCAGCCCCAACGTAAGGGACCGGTGTGGGGTGGTCCCGAGAAGGAGGGTATCACGTTCAGCCTCCTCTCACGTTTCCTCACGTGCCGGGAGCGTTTCCGCATCCTGGTGGTGGAGGGCCTCAAGCCGGTCGAGCGGTGGAATCACAGACTAGGTTACGGTAACATGTGGCACGTGTGCGAGGAGGCGTTCGCGTCGGAGGTCAGGCACTTCGACGGGGAGCTCAACGGGGTGGACACCACGCTGTGGAGCGACAACCTTCAAGAGTACTGCAAGAAGCTCTGCCAGCAGTACCCCGTGGACCAGAACGACATCGACAAGTGGTACAACGTCTGCAAGGTCCAGTTCCCCATCTACGCCAAGCACTGGCGGGAGCACCCCGACGTGGTGGAACGGACACCGCTGCTACAGGAGCAGGTGTTCGACGTGCCGTACAAGCTCCCCTCAGGCCGGACGGTGAGGCTGCGCGGTAAGTGGGACAGCGTGGACCTGATCGGCAAGGGGAAGGGGGCTGGTATTTTCCTCCAAGAAAATAAAACAAAGGGGGATATTGAACCAGAGCAGATGCGGCGACAATTAACTTTCGACCTCCAAACGCAACTATATTTAGTGGCGTTGAGATCTGCTATTGAGCTCCACCGACAAGGTAACGACGTCGGTTTACCGGAGGAGATGTGCATCTACCGTCCTGACCACGTTCACGGTGTCCGCTACAACGTCGTCCGTCGGCCCCTCAGCGGTGGCAGGGGGACCATCAAGCAACACGCCCCAACCAAGTCGAGGCCCATGGGCGAGTCCAAGGAGGACTACTACGACCGTCTGCGGGGTATAATCGATGGCTCATCCGAGGACGCGCCCGGCCCTGACTACTTTTTCATGCGGTGGAAGACGGAGATCAGCAAGGCGGACGTCGACCTGTTCCGCAAGCGGTGCCTGGACCCGATCCTCGAGCAGCTCTGTGACTGGTGGGAATGGATTACACAACCTGGTGATGACATTCTCAATTGCTGTGGACCTCACTGGCAGCACCCGTTCGGTTGTGTGAACACCATCGACGAGTACGGACACACGGACCTCGACGAGTACATCCGCAGCGGTTCAGAAGTCGGTCTCGCTCGCACCCAGAACTTGTTCCCGGAGCTATAATGCCAGCTTATCCATTCCACCACACCGATGATGATGGAGACGCCCTTGAGATTCATGAAGTAGGTGGCTTTGGACAGCCAATGCTGGTCATTGCTGTAACTCAAGACGGAGAACGAAACGCCGTCAACTATCCAGTCAGGAAGTTGCGGCACCTAATCAACGCCTTGAAAGACTTTGAAGAGCCGTCTTACTCAACCGAACAGGAGCAAGCCGATGCCGCCCGTCCCTCAGAAGCAAACCACGAGATCAGTGCCACAGACGAACAACGGTAAGATAAGCGTAGTTGACCGCATCAAGCCGGTCAAGTCCAAGGTCGAGTCGATCATGATGAGCCTCTATGGGAGGCCCAAGACTGGCAAGACGAGGCTGGCGTGCACGTTCCCTAAGCCTCTCCTCATCATCGGGTCGGAAGACGGGACGGCCAGCGTGGTTGGGATCAAGGGCGTGAAGTTCGTCCAGCTGGATAGGACGGATGAGATTCACGAGCTAGCCGAGGGACCACTGGCTACCAGTGAGTACGCCACGGTGGTGCTCGACAACGGCACCAAGCTGCGGGACATGCGCATAGCCGAGCTGTGGGAGTCGAGGGGCGGGGCCATCCCGGCGAGGAAGCCGTTCATATACGCCGACAAAGCCTGGAAGGAGGTGTGGACCCAGTGCTCCAACGACATGAAGAGCTTGATGCGGCCGATCCTCAACCTGGGCCGGCGGCGGGTGGTCAACGTGGTGGTGATCGCCCACGAGCAGAACTTCAGCGATGACAGCGGCCAGTCGAGTGATCTCATAACCCCCAGCGTGGGGCCTGCGCTCGGCAAGGCGGTGTGCGACTGGCTGAACGCCGAGTGCGACTACATCGGGCAGACACTCCTCCGCCCAAAGATGGTAGAGAAGGAGCAGGTGATTTCCGGCAAGGTGAAGAAGATCATGGAGGCTAGCGACAAGAACGAGTACTGTCTCCGCGTGGCCCCCCACGAGATCTACCAGGCAGGGTTCCGCGTCCCCATCGGTCGAGAGCTCAAGGAGGACTTCGTCGTAGACCCGACCTACGACAAGATCATCAAGTTGATCAACGGGTAAGCTATCACAGAGTCCAGTGTTCTATCCAACCACGTTCCTACCAGGAGCAAGCAGATGCCACCTACAGTGAAGAAGTCAGGGCTGATGGCCAAGTACGGGGCCAACCTCGACAAGGCCGTGAAGACGCACGCCGGCGACGAGACCAACTTCGGGTTCCAGCGCCTCCCCGCGGGGATCAACAACGGGATCGCGAAGCTGGTCGAGTGCACGTTCGGCGTCGTCGACCAAGGTAAGACCAACGCCGGCGAGTACTACTTCCGCGCGGCGGGGGTGGTGGTCGAGCCGAAGCTGGCGCCGGACGGGACGCCGGTCGCCGGGATGCAGACCTCTATCATGGAGATGGTCTGCGACACGACGAGCGCCGCCGGGGCCGTCACCACCCAGGAGGAGCACGTAGAGCGCATCCTCAACGAGATGAGGAAGCTCGGGGCCGACACGTCGAACGCCACGGGTGCCGACCTCGAGTCCCTGGCGGCTGCCCTCAAGGAGGCCGGGCCGTACTTCAAATTCTCGACGTCGCTCGGCAAGACCCAGCTGGAGAACGGCAAGCCCAAGGTCAATCCGGCCACCGGCAAGCCGTACGAGCCGCGTGTGTTCGAGAACTGGAACGGAACCCGCGGGCTCGAGAGCTGGACGCCGTCTGACGACGACGGGGCGGTAGTGGACCAGACCGGCGACGCCGCGGCTGGCGGCGGGGACACCCAGTACTCCGACCAGGACGACCTCGACTCGCTGGCGAAGCGGGCCGACGGCGGGGAGGACGCGGCGATCGACAGGCTCACCGAGCTGGCCCACAACGCCGGGATGGACGACGACGCCATCCGCGAGGCGGGCGAGACGTGGGCCGACGTCGTGGCTGCCATGTCAGGGGGTATGACTGGCGGAGAGGGTGAGACAGCAGCCGCTGAGGAGGAGTGGGAGCCCAAGAAGGAGGAGGTCTACAAGTACCAGCCGGTGGACGCCAAGGGTAGCCCGCTCAAGGACGCCCGCACCAAGAAGGCCATCAAGCCGGTCGACGTCGAGGTCACGGCGGTCAACAAGGCCAAGAGGACGGTCGACGTGAAGAACCTCACCGACAAGAAGCCGGTCAAGGGGGTGGCCTGGGACGCCCTGGTCCGGGACTAGGTTTACTCTCCCCGCCCCGGGGTCGTATGATAGGGGTAGACGGTAGGCGCGGTTAGACCCGTCTACAGCCCGGTCGTAAAGGGGCTCGACCGGGAGTCGCCTCTGTCCCGAGCACCCGTCGCTCGCCCGAGGTTACTTCTATGGCCGAATGGAGGACAATGCTCGCCCGTTCTTTCGACCCGAGGGACTGGTTCGGCGGTGGGGGGTCGAGGTGGTACTACCGCAGGGAGGACAGCGGCCGGTATTCAGTCGGGTTGCTCGAGGACGGGCAGTGGTACCCCAACGGCGAGGAGTATGCCACGAGGCACCAAGCCTCTGCCAGGATACGGCAGTTGAACACAGGAGGACAGCTAGGGATGGCTTGATGGTACAACCCGCGCGGGGAGTTAGAGGGCGCTCCCCCTCACGGCTTGCTCCGCTCCAGCATGATGCATCCGCGCGGGTTTTCAGTTCATGACCGAAGGGGAGAGGTCGGTCAGTGATGTGCAGGCGGTAGCTCAGTCAGGTTAGAGCACCGGGTGCTGACGCAAGCAACCGGAGGTCGTGGGCTCATATCCCACTCGTCTGCCTACCAGGTTAGAACCATGTACACTCGCCCCTGGACTCCAGAGGAGGACGCTCGTCTACACGATGCCCTCTATGAGGGAGCCACGCAGTCGGAGATAGGCGAGGAGCTAGGTAGGACTAGGCCAGCCGTAGCGCAGAGGGCGAAGCAGCTCGGACTCCGTTGGCCGATGGGAGCCCCGGTCAACCCCTACCGACGGGCGCAGATCCTCGCAGGACTCAGGTCAGGACTATCCCACGAGACAATCGGCAGACAGGTAGGTGTCAAGGGTGGCACCGTACAGAGGACCATCGTCCGGCTAGTACGCGACGGGGTGCTCAAGCGCGTTATCATCAACGGCCGGGTGAGGTACCTCGAGACCACCGACAGGGAGATGCGACGTGTCAGCCTCAAGACGCAAACCAGACAAGCCCAAGCTCAAGCACCCGCTGATCAACGTAAGCACTCGGCCTAAGAAGCCGGAGAAGCGCGTCGACGTGCAGTACAGTGACCAGTCAGGGTGCTGGCATCTGTTCCTGGTGTTCCCGGACGGCACCCACGTTGAGGTTTCTCAGCATTGCGACGAAGCGGAGGCAGAACAGGCTGCCGCCGACATCACTAGGTTCGCTCAGTCATAACAAGGAGCAAGCAATGGCAAAAGTTGACAGAACCCCGCTGGACCAGCCAACCAGGGCCGGGGTACAGCAGCTGTTCCGTGACGTTCGGTGGAGGAGCCACGACTCAGCGGCGTATGACGAGTACAGGAAACTTGATAACGAGTACGATGCCAAGGTCGAGGAGTTCAAGAATACCTCCGAGATGAAGGCACTCTATAACAAGGCACAGGCCGCTAGGAAGGTAGCAGACAAGGTCCACGAGCGCATCAAGAAGCTAATCGCCAAGACACACCGACGGTTCCTGGCCACCGGGCTCACCCCTGGTACGATCAAACTCATCAACGAGCTGATCGACGAGCTCGACAAGGTCGGGGCGACAGAGGAATAAGCCGATGGGCCTGTCTGACAAACTCCGCGACCCAGACAGCAACGTTGGCAGTCGACCGTTCGCCAGCAAGGCGTCGTGCGAGCGAAAGGTCAAGTGGACTGCCACTAAGGCGTGGCTCGAGGCCAAGCGTCTAACTGCCAGGACAGGTGTGCTCATCAAGCCGTACAAGTGCAGGCACTGCGATCAGTGGCACGTCGGCAAGCCGTGGACAGGCCAGGGCGGTAGGATCAAGCCATGATGAGCCTCGACACGGAGACGACTGGTCGGGACCTCCACCACGGCGCCAAGCCGTTCATTATAATCTCCTCCGACGAGGAGGGGAAGGTCACGTCGTGGGAGTGGCACGTAGACCCACTCACCAGGGAGCCGGTCATACCTGAGGGAGACCTCGATGAGGTGGCCGGCTACCTATTTGGCCTCAGGCCGATAGTCAACCACGAGCTCGTCTTCCAGAACGCCAAGTTCGACTTCGCGGTGTTGGATACGATCAACTTCTGGGGCCAGGGGATCGTACCGTCTGCCGCCAACGTGTGGCCAGACGTCAACGACACGATCGTCGCCGGGCACCTCCTCTACTCGAACAGGCCACACAACCTCACTGACATGGTCCTGGAGATGGTCGGCCAGGACATAGAGCCGTGGGAGCTCAGGGTCAAGGCGGCGGTCACCGAGGCCAGGAAGTTCGCCAAGCAGCACCTCCCAGGCTGGATGATCGCCAGGGAGGGTCTGCCGTGCATGCCGAGCGTGAAGGCGTCTGCCAACAAGAAGGAGGACAAGCTCTGGAAGAACGACATGTGGCTGCCGCGCGCGGTGGCCAGTAAGCTCGGTGACCGGGAGCCAGACCCAGACTGTGAGCACGTATGGGACGGGGACAAGTGCCGTCGGTGCAGGGGTCACAGGTGGTGGGTCGTCACCCGCGAGTACGCCGAGACCGACGCGGTGTCCACGCTCCTGCTGTGGAAGTTCCAGAGGAGGGAGCTCGAGAGGCGCAAGCTGTGGGAGATCTACCTGGAGCGGATGAAGGTCATACCGATCGCGTACGAGATGGAGAAGAACGGGGTCACTGTCAACCGCCAGAGACTCGAGGAGCTCAGGTCAGACTACAGGGAGAGGTCCGTCCAGGCTGGAAGCGTGTGCCTGTCGATCGCCGACGGACATGGCTACGAACTCGAACTCCCCAAGACCGTCAACGGGTCTGTGACCAGGTTCGTGTTCGACGTGCTCAAACTACCAGTGGTGGCGTGGACTGACGGCGGGAACCCGAGCCTCGGGAAGGACGCGATGGACGGCTGGTTGGCTTCCCTCCCGGAGAGGAGCAAGCAGCTCACGTTCATCAGGAACCTGAAGACAAAGAGGCAGCACGACACGGCCCTCACATACATGGACGGGTACGAGAGATTCTGGGTACCGCTGGGAATCTACAATGACGACGGCGAGCAACTGTGGTACCGCCTGTACCCGAGCCTCAACCCGACGGGGACCGACACCCTCAGGTGGTCGAGCTCGTCACCAAACGAACAGAACATCAGCAAAAAGGAGGACTTCAACCTCCGGTACTGCTTCGGACCAGCACCAGGAAGGGAGTGGTGGTCCCTGGATGCCAAGAACATCGAGCTGAGACTCCCAGCCTATGAGTCAGGTGAGCCAGACCTCATCAAGCTGTTCGAGGCGCCGGACGAGCCGCCGTTCTACGGCAGCGAGCACCTCCTCAACTTCTCGGTCGTGTACCCGGAGATCTGGGAGAGGGAGCTCAGGGAGGTGGGGGTCGACAGGGTCGGGCCTCATTGCAAGAAGAAGTACGAGTCGACATGGTACAAATGGTGCAAGAACGGGGACTTCGCCGTCGGCTACCAGGCGGGCGACAAGACGGCCGACAGGGCGTTCCACCGGCCGGGTAGCAGGGCCAGGCTCATCGCCAGGTTCACCAAGAAGGAGGCCCTCAACAGGCGGTGGGTCCAGTTCGCCAACAAGCACGGCTACGTCGAGACGATGCCGGACAGGACCGTGTGCCCGGAGCGTGGCTACCCCCTGCTGTGCACCAGGAGCGAGCACGGTGAGATAGTGCCGACGATCCCGCTCAACTACCACATCCAGGGCACGGCGATGTGGTGGACCATGAAGGCGATGATCCGCTGCGACGGCCAGCTCAAGGAGTGGCGGCGCCAGGGCTACGACGGCCGGGTGGTCATGCAGGTGCACGATGAGATGGTGTTCGACTTGCCGAAGCGGGCACACCCTAAAGCTGACCCGAAGAGGTCTAACCTCGGTAAGATACGGGTCCTCCAGAAGCTGATGGAGGAGGGCGGGAACGACATAGGTATCCCGACCCCGGTGGGCGTGGAGTTCAATGAGACGACGTGGTCCGAGGGTGTGGTAATCTGCTAGGGGAGCGACCGTCATGCACCTGC
>Ga0247823_10003717_pt1 | contig 12292 bp, 8 predicted proteins | sample 13C_PalmiticAcid_2_FD_192426 | JGI IMG/M metagenome (GOLD analysis project Ga0247823, IMG submission 192426) | Soil microbial communities from agricultural site in Penn Yan, New York, United States - 13C_PalmiticAcid_Day30 | ecosystem: Environmental > Terrestrial > Soil > Agricultural land...
CCGCCCCCGAACACGCGCCCCGCCCAACCTCCGAGCACGCAGCCCCCACCCTGTCCCGGGGGGACGGCCCTTGGCCAGTCTATCAGTGGAGGGCGTCAGTTGATCTTGGTTTGTGGGGGGCTGTGGATAACTTTGGATGCTCGCGTAGTCGACCTTCCCGGTGCCCAGGCGGGGTAGTTCGGCGTACTCCCGGACCCGGACCAAGTCGGCGGGCAGGCCGACCCGGGCGGCCACCAACGCGGTCGCCGAAGCGGTGTCCTGGCCGCTGACCAGGGCGATCGTGATCGACGTGTCGTCGCCTGCGGCGGCAGCGGTGAAATCCGCGAGGGCGAGGAGGCGTTCGATCTCGTCCAGGTCGACGCGCAGGCCGAACAGTTTCACGAACCGGCTCTTGCGGCCGATGACCTCATACAGACCGTCTGGCGCACGGCGTGCGAGGTCGCCTGTCGGCAGGGCACCGAGGGTCGCTCCCAGAGCCAGGTCGGCTGGGGTGCGGGCGTAGCCGAGCATGACGTTGGGGCCGCGGTAGACCAGTTCGCCGTCCGGGTGGATCTCGAACGAGCCGCCCGGGATGGGGACGCCGACGGCCCCGGGGCGGGTCGCGGCCAGGTCCGCCGGGAGGTAGGCCATGCGGGCGGTGGCCTCGGTCTGCCCGTACATCACGAAGAACCGCCACCCGCCCGCCGACGCCAGCGCGGCGTGGCGGCGGACCTGGTCGGGGGACAGCCGCCCGCCCGCCTGGGTGACGTAGCGCAGGGTCGGCAGGTCACGGTCGGCGAAGCCCGCGCGGTCGAGCAGGTCGAACGTGTAAGGCACCCCATGCAGGCTCGTCCCGCCATGCGCCTGGAAGGACGTCCAGAACTCCGGATCGATCACCGACAGGTCGCTGAGCAGCACAGCCGCGCCGCGGGAGAGGTTGCTGTTGAGCACCGACAGGCCGTAGCAGTAGTGCAGCGGCAGTGTCAGCGCCGCGCGGTCGGTGTCGCGGATGTCGAGGTACTCCGCGATCGCACCCGCGTTGGCCTGCAGGTTCGACGCCGACAGGCGCACCAGCTTGGGCGATCCCGTGCTCCCCGACGTCGACAGCAGCAGCGCCAGGTCCGGGTGCAACTCATGCGCGGTACCGGCCCGTCGCTCCCGCAGGTCTCCGCCGACCTGGACGACGTCCGGGTCGTACGCGTCGACCAGCGCGTCGAGCCCGCCGGGGGAGGTGAGGAGCACCGGGTGCCCGCCCCTCAGCGCGGCAAGGTAGGTGACCACGCTGTCGAGGTCATTGGCCGCCGCCACGAGCACGAGCCGCCGGGTCGAGCCGAGGACGTCGGCGACCTCGGCGACACGCGAGGCGAGCGCGTCGTAGGTCAGGGAGCCGGACGGGGTGACGACCGCGGGCCGGTCGCCGAAGTCGGACAACGAGTGGACGAACGGCACGCCGAGGCGTTCAGGCGCGCTGAGTGTCTCCACTGATCAATCCTCGGCTAGGGCGGGCTCCAGCCAAGTGAGCATAGGCTAACCAACCTTGAAGGTCACCCGTCATCCGAGTCACAGATCATCCGAGCCGACGCTCCGGGTAGCCGAGCTCCACGTCGCTCACGTCGTCCAACGCCGCGCGGATGGCGGGCGGCAGCTCCAGTTCCTCGGCCAGCAGCGACCCGAGCAGCTGCCCGGTGTCCCGCGCGCCGACGATGGGCGCGACGACGCCCGGCCGGTCCCGCACCCAGGCCAGCGCCACGGCCAGCGGCGACGTGCCCAACCCGTCGGCCGCGGTGACCACCGCCTGCACGATCCGCGCCGCGCGGTCGGTCCGGTGGTGGTCGACGTATGGGGCGTACGCGGGCGACGCGCCGCGCGAATCCGCCGGGGTGCTCGTGCGGTACTTGCCGGTCAGCACGCCGCGGCCCAGGGGAGCCCAGGCGAGGATGCCCAGACCGTGGTGGTCGGCGGCCGGGACCACCTCACGCTCGATCCCGCGCTCCAGCAGCGAGTACTCGACCTGGGTGCTGACCAGCGGCGCCGAGCCCGCCGTCGCCGTCTGGCGGCCCGCGGCGGTGGCCGTCTGCCAGCCGGTGTAGTTCGAGATGCCCGCGTAGCGGACCTTGCCGCTGCGCACCGCCGCGTCGACCGCGGCCAGCGTCTCCTCCAGCGGCACCGACGGGTCCCACGCGTGCAGCTGCCACAGGTCGACGTGATCGGTGTCGAGCCGGACCAGCGACTGCTCCAACGCCCTGAGCAGGGCACCCCGCGACGCGCCGCCGCCGAACGGGCCGTCGGTGCGGCGGGCGACCGCCTTCGTGGCGAGCACGACGCTCTCGCGCGGCACCACGTCGTCGAGCAGCGCGCCGAGTATCCGCTCCGACTCGCCGTCGGTGTAGACGTCGGCGGTGTCGACCAGGGTCCCGCCGAGGTCGACGAACGCGGTCAGCTGGCTGGCGGCCTCATCCGGTTCGGTGTCCCCGCCCCAGGTCATCGTGCCCAGTGCCATCCGGGACACCCGCAGCCCACTGCGCCCGACGGTTCGAAGTTCCACGAGCACGCAGCCTAAGTGGCGGGTGCCCGCCGTGTGGGGAGAACACTCCGGTCCCCCTGGCACTGTGAGCTACTGACAAGTAATGTCGCCGCCGTGCGACTTGGACTGAACATGGGTTACTGGGGTGCCGGGAACGACGCGGCGAATCTCGAGCTGGCCAAGGAGGCGGACCGACTCGGCTACTCGGTGGCCTGGGTCGCCGAGGCCTACGGCAGCGACGCGCCGACGGTGCTGGCCTGGGTCGCGGCCCAGACCGAGCGCATCGACGTCGGCAGCGCGATCCTGCAGATCCCCGCGCGCCGCCCGACGATGACGGCGATGACCGCGGCCACCCTGGACACCCTGTCCAACGGCCGGTTCCGGCTGGGCCTCGGCGTGTCCGGCCCGCAGGTCTCCGAGGGCTGGTACGGCGTCAAGTTCGACAAGCCGCTGGCCCGCACCCGCGAGTACGTCGACATCGTGCGCATGGCCCTGCGCCGCGAGCGCGTCAGCTACGCGGGCAAGCACTTCCTGCAGCCCATCCCGGACGGCCCGGGCAAGCCGCTCAAGCTCACCGTGCACCCCGTGCGCGAGGAGATCCCGATCTACCTGGCCTCCATCGGCCCGAAGAACCTGGAGCTGACCGGCGAGATCGCCGACGGCTGGCTGGCCATCTTCTTCTCGCCCGAGCACGGCAAGGAGTCGCTGGAACTCATCGCGAAGGGCCGCGCCAAGTCCGGCAAGACTCTCGAAGGCTTCGACGTCGTGCCGACCACGCCGATCGTCGTCGCCGACGACTGGCAGAAGGCCGCGGACACCGTCCGCCCCTACGCCGCGCTCTACGTCGGCGGCATGGGCAGCCGCGAGCAGAACTTCTACAACCAGCTCGCCTGCCGCATGGGCTACGAGAAAGAGGCGGCCGAGTGCCAGGACCTCTACCTCGCCAAGGACTACGCCGGTGCCGCGGCGAAGGTGCCGCTTGGCTTCATCGACGACACCACGCTGCTCGGGCCCAAGGAGCGCATCGCCGAGAAGATGCAGGCCCTGGCCGCGGCGGGGGTCACCACACTGACCGTTTCACCGATCCTGCAAGATCTGGAGCAAGCCAAGGCGGCGCTGCGCACCGCCGTCGATGCTCTGGATCTCGCGGGAGTCGGTAGTTGACCTGGTTTCAAGCCCTAGTCCTCGGCATCGTCCAAGGTCTGACCGAGTTCCTCCCGATCTCGTCGTCGGCGCACATCCGCATCGTCTCCGAACTCTGGTTCGGCGGCGACGCGGGCGCATCGTTCACCGCGGTCATCCAGCTCGGCACCGAGGCCGCGGTGATCATCTACTTCGGCAAGGACATCTGGCGGCTGCTCACCGCCTGGTTCCGAGGCCTGTTCCGGCCGGACACGCGCCATGACCCGGACTACAAGCTCGCCTGGTACGTGATCATCGGCTCGATCCCGATCAGTGTGCTCGGCGTGATCTTCAAGGACGAGATCCGCAGCGGCCTGCGCAACCTGTGGATCACCGCGATCGTCCTCATGGTCTTCGCGGTGTTCCTCGCCATCGCCGACGAGACCGCCAAACTCGAACGCGACTCGCTGACCATGAAGGACAGCGTGCTCATGGGCCTGGCCCAGGCCATGGCACTCATCCCCGGCGTGTCCCGCTCCGGCGGCACCCTCACCGCGGGCCTGTTCCTCGGCCTCAACCGCGAGTCGGCCGCCCGCTACTCGTTCCTGCTGGCCATCCCCGCCGTGTTCGGCGCGGGCATCTTCTCCATCCCAGACGTGCTCGACCGCGGCGGACCGGGCCTGCAGGCGAGCATCCCGCAGACGATCGTGGCCACCGCGGTGTCCTTCGTCGTCGGCTACGCCTGCGTGGCCTGGCTGCTGAAGTACGTCTCCAAGCACAGCTACATGGCCTTCGTCTGGTACCGGATCGCCCTCGGCACCGTCCTCTGCGGGCTGCTCGCCACCGGGGTTGTCGACCCCATCTAGTGCTGTGTCCATGAACGGACACAGCACTAGGCTCAGGGTGTGGCCACAGTCGTTCTGCTCCGACACGCCCGATCAACCGCCAACAACTCCGGCGTGCTCGCGGGCCGCGCCGAAGGCGTCCACCTCGACGACACCGGCCGCACCCAGGCCGACGGTCTCGTCGCCCGGCTGGCCGAGGTGCCGCTGGCCGCGATCGTGTCCTCCCCGCTGACCCGCTGCGCCGAGACCGTCGCGCCCCTCGCGGCCGCGCGCGGGCTCGTCCCGGTCACCGAGGACGCGCTCGCCGAGGTCGACTACGGGTCGTGGACCAACCGCGCGATCAAGGACCTCGTCGGCGAGCCGCTGTGGAAGGTCGTGCAGCAGCACCCGTCGGCCGCGGTGTTCCCCGGTGGCGAGGGCCTGGCCGCCGTGCAGGCCCGAGCCGTCGCCGCGGTCCGCGCGCACGACGCGAAGATCACCGCCGAACACGGCGACCACGCCGTCTGGCTCCTGTGCAGCCACGGCGACGTGATCAAGGCCATCCTGGCCGACGCGCTGGCCCAGCACCTCGACTCGTTCCAGCGGATCATGGTCGACCCGTCGTCGGTGTCGGTCGTCCGCTACACCGAGACCCGGCCCTTCGTGCTGCGGATGAACGACTGCGGCAGCGCGCTGTCCAGCGTCGTCCCGCCCGAGCCCAAGCCCGCCGAGGCCGACGGGCAGGCGCCCATGGACGCCGCCGACGCCGTGGTGGGTGGGTCGACCGGCCGGTAGCGAAAGACCCGACCGTGTCACGGAATGCGGAATCCAGCGATGTTCCTATCATCAAGATGGGATAGTGCGGCCTTCTGATCCATCGATAGGAGCTGGAATGACACAGGACTGGGGTCAGGGCCAAGGCCAGGGTGGCTACGGCCAGGACCCGCAGCAGCAGGGCTTCCCGCAAGCCCCCGGCTACCCCCAGCAGGGCGGTGGCCACCCGCAGCAGGGCGGCTATCCGCAGGCGCCGGGCTACCCCCAGCAGGGCGGCTACGCCCAGCCGGGCTACCAGCAGGCGGGCGGCCTGCCGATGGCACCGGCCGAGTACGGCGGCGGCGGGCCGGTCGCCCGACCGGGCGCGGCCACCTCGGCCGCGGTGCTCAGCTTCGTGCAGGCGGGCATCACCACCATCACCACCATCCTCGTGCTCGCGGGCGCGGCCAACAACGGCCAACCGGAGTCATGGGCGTTCGGCCTGGCCCAGACCGTTGGCGTCATCCTGCTGATCATGGGTGGCGTGCAGCTCATGCAGGGCAAGAACCGCACCCTGCTCGTCGCGGGCAACGTCCTCGAGATCGCCATCTCGCTGGGCTACGCGATCATGTTCGGCCTCATCGAGACGCAGGGCTTCGACCTGGTCGAGGGCGCCAAGGCGACCCTGATCGTTATCGCGGCCCTGTTCGCGGTCATGCCGGTGATCAGCGTGATCCAGGCCCAGGGCGGCTCCACTACGCACTACCTGCAGTCGCGCCGCGGTCGCTGATGACCCAGGGGTGGGGGCAGGGCGGCCCGAACGAGGGCTTCCCTGCCTATCAGCAACCTATGTACCCCCAACAGCCCTACCAGCAGTTCGGTGGCCTGCCCATGGCTCCCGCCGAGGCGGGCCGCGTCTACATGGCCCGACCCGGCGTCGTGGTGTCCGCCGCGGTGTTGGCGTTCGTCCAGGCCGGACTGACCGCGGTCAGCACGCTGGGCGTCGTCGGCATCTCGTCGGAAAACATGCGTGACGGCACGTTCGAGGTCGTCGGCGGGCTCGCGCTCGTCCAGTTCCTCGGGCTGCTCGCACTGATCTTCGGCGCGGTCATGCTGCTGCAGGGCAAGGACCGCGTCACCCTGACCATCGCCAACATCGTCCAGCTTGGACTGTGTGTCACCTACATCGCCCTGATCACCGCGTTCCCGAACGTCGACCCGGAGGACCCGGACGGCGCCCGGGCCGCGGTGATCGTGTTCGCGATCTTCTTCGCGATCATGCCGATCATCAGCCTGGCCCAGAGCTGGGTGTCGAGCGTCGGCAGGTGGATGAACGCCCAGCGCGGGCACTACTGACGCGTTCGCGGCCTGCTCCGCACCGGAGCAGGCCGCACGCGAAACCACTACCCGGCCCGAGCCGGGGACTCCGTCTCGACCAGCCCGGTCAGCGCCCGCGGCAACGGGCCCCGATGCAGGACACCGAGGCGCTGCGTGGCGCGGGTGAGAGCGACGTAGAGATCCGCCGCTCCGCGCGGGCCGTCGGCCAGGATGTGTTCCGGATCGACGACCAGGACGGCGTCGAACTCCAGCCCCTTCGTCTCCGACGCCGCGACCGCGCCCGGCACACCGGGCGGCCCGATCACCACGCTGGTGCCCTCCCGGCCCGCCTCATCCCGAGTGAACTCCTCGATCGCGGCCGCCACCTCGTCCCCGGTGACCAGCCTCGACCATGGCTGGACGCCGCACGAACGAACCGACTCCGGTGGCTGGACCCCAGGTGCGAACTCGGCGAGCAGCGCGGCGGCCACGGCCATGATCTCCGCGGGCGTGCGGTAGTTCACCGACAGCGACCGGTAGACCCAGCGGCCGGGCACATAGGGCTCCAGCATCGAACCCCACGCGGTCGCCCCAGCCGCCGACCTGCGCTGGGCGAGGTCACCGACGACGGTGAACGAGCGGCCGGGACAGCGCCGCATCAGCACCCGCCAGTCCATCTCGGACAGTTCCTGGGCCTCGTCGACCACGACGTGCCGGTAGGTCCAGTCCCGGTCCGACGACGCGCGCTCGACCAGGTCACGGGTGTCCTGCACGACGAAGCGGTCCGCCAGGTCCTCGGCGTAGAGCAGGTCCGTGGCGTACAGGTGGTCCTCATCGTCCATCGAGTCCTGGCGATCGCCCATGAGGTCCAGCGCGGCCGCCGCGAACTCGGCCTCAGCCTTTCGCTCCCGCTCGGCGGCCCGCTCCGCGGCCTTGTCCGCCGCCTTGTCGCGCCCGAGCAGGTCGACCAGCTCATCGAGCAGCGGCACGTCCGACACCGTCCAGGCCGCACCGTCGGCGCGCTCCAACGCCGGGTCGGCTCCTGCCGCGCGCAGGCGTTCGGGGGAGGAGTACAGCGGCGCCAGCACGGTCTCCGGCGTCAGGATCGGCCAGAGTTCGTCCAGCGCGGCGGTGAACTTCTCGTCCTCGGCGAGTTCCTTGAGCAGGTCCGCCCGCATCTGCTCCCACGCGTCGCGGTCCGAACGGGTCAGCCAGCCCCGCCCGATCTTCGCGATCGCCCGCTCGGTGAGGACGTAGGTGATGATCTCGCCGAACACCGTGCGGGCCTCGTTGTGCGGCAGCCCGCTCGCCCGCGCCTCATCACGCGCCCATTCCGCGGTCTCGGCGTCGATCCGCACCGTGGCGTCCCCGAGTTCGATCGGCAGCGGACTCTCCGGGAGCCGCTGCCGATCGGCGACCGCCGCCGCGAGCACGTCGAGGATCTTCAGCGAGCCCTTGATCCGCGCGACCTCCGGAGCGTCCTCGGCGGTGACGCTCAAACCGGGAACGAGGTCACCGGTGGTCATGAACACCACATCGGACTCGCCGAGCGAGGGCAGCACGCGGCCGATGTGGTTCAGGAACGCCGGGTTCGGCCCGACCACGAGGACACCGTGGCGTTCCATCCGCTCCCGCTGGGTGTAGAGCAGATACGCGACGCGGTGCAGCGCGACCACCGTCTTCCCGGTGCCCGGCCCGCCCTCGATCACCAGCACGCCCGGGTGGTCGAGCCGGATGATCTCGTCCTGCTCGGCCTGGATCGTGGCCACGATGTCGCGCATCCCGACACCACGCGGCGCGTTGACCGCCGCGAGCAGCGCCGCGTCGCCACGCGCGTCACCATCGGGGCGCCCCAGCACCTCGTCGGTGAAGTCCTCGATGTGGCGCCCGCGGGTATGGAACTGGCGGCGCCGACGCATGTTCTCCGGGGTCGCGGCGGTCGCGACATAGAAAGCGCGTGACGCGGGCGCCCGCCAATCGAGCAGCAGCGGCTCGTACTCGTCGTCCTCGTCGAAAATGCCGATCCGGCCGATATAGGAACGCTCTCCCGACATCGTGTCCAACCGGCCGAAACACAGCCCGTTGTCGGCGACCTGCAGCCGCCTGGCCTCCTTGACCCACGCGCGCACCTCGGCGTCACGTTCCATGGGTGTGCCGCCGTTTCCCAGCATCGCCGCGTCGAACCCGGCCTTCACCCGCGCACGGTCGGCGTCGAGCCGCGCGTAGAGCTCATCGGTGTAGCCCTGCTCGGAACGCAATTCCGCTTCGTACCCCTGAGTTGACACATGCCCCTCACAGCGTCTAATCTGGCTTTAGGACCGGCGAGTTCTCCAATTGTTTCTGGAGAGCACGCCGATTTTTTATTCTCCACCGCGTGTCAAATTCCCGCGCGGATCAGTTGGCCAGCAGCTGGATCTGGGCGACGGTCACAACACCCCCGACAGCGAGTTGGTAGTGCCGATACGACCCGGGTGCCTGGACTTTGAACGGGCGGGTCTGCCTGCGCCAGGGGAAGGTCTCGCCGGTTCGGCGATCGAGTTCGTGCCAGTGCGTGCCGTCGGTCGAGCCGCGCAGGACCCAGGTCGACGGGTCGGGGCCGCGGGTGCCGGAGGTGATCGTGTAGATGACGACCTCCGCCAGATCCGTGCGCACCGTCACCGGCATGTCCACTTCGGACTCCGTGCGGGTGGTGTCGTCGAACAGCGGGCCCGGCTTGCCGCGGGTGAGGTCGCGCAGCGTCGGGCCGGTACCCAGCGGCGGGGGAGCGGCGTTGGCCGACGTGCCCCAGTCCGACGGGGTCGGGCCCATCTCGAAGTCCAGCCGAGCACCCGCCGCGAGCACGGAGTGGGCGATGTAGGTGCGGTCGTAGGGCTCGCCGTTGACCCGCAGGCTCTGCACGTAGACATTGGCGTGGCTCTGGTTGGCGGCCGCGACGACCAGGTCGCGGCCGTTCTCCAGGTGCACCACCGCGCGGGCGAACAGCGGTGAGCCGATCGTGTAGTACGGGCTGCCGACCCGCAGCGGATAGAAGCCAAGGGCGCTGAAGACGTACCAGGCCGACATCTCGCCGTTGTCCTCGTCGCCCAGATAGCCCTGTCCGATCTCGCTGCCCTGGTACAGCCGGGCGAGCACGTCGCGGACCTTCTCCTGCGCCCGCGCCGGAACGCCCGCCTCCGCGTACAGGTACGGGATGTGGTGGGCGGGCTGGTTGCTGTGCCCGAACTGGCCCATCCGCACGTCACGGGCCTCCAGCATCTCGTGGATCGGCCGCCGGTATGACCCAGGCAGGGTCGCGGTCTCCGGGGTCGCGAAGTACTCGTCGAGCTTGGCCGCCAGCTCGTCGCGGCCGCCGAGAAGCACGGCCAGGCCCGCGGCGTCGTGCGGGACGGCGAAGGCCGCGGTCCAGCCGTTGGTCTCGGTGTAGTCGTGCCCCCAGACCCGAGGGTCGTAGTCGCCGGGTGCCCACCGCCACCTGCCCGATGCGTCACGGCCCTGGAAGAACCCGACCCGCTGGTCGAACAGGTTGGCGTAGTGGCGGGCCCGGTCGAGGAAGTACGCGTGGTTGTCCTCGTCGCCGACGGCCGCCGCGAGCTGGGCGATGCCGAAGTCGTTGACGCAGCCCTCCAACGCCCACGACAGGCCCTCCGCGGTGCTGGTCGGCGTGTAATGCAGGAAGATCGACTGGTCGACGCCCTTGCGTCCGACGCTGTCGTCCGGCGGGGTCACCGTGGCGTTGCGCAGTGCCGCGGCGTACGCGTCCTGGACGTCGAAGCCGTGCACACCTTTGAGATAGGCGTCGGCGAAGGCGACATCGGAGCTGGTGCCGGTCATCAGGTTCGCGTAGCCGGGGGAGGACCACCGCGACACCCAGCCACCGTCGCGGTACTGCTGCAGGAACCCGTCGACCAGCTCGCCGCAGCGGGCGGGCGCCAGGAGCGCGTAGGCGGGCCAGCAGGTGCGGTAAGTGTCCCAGAACCCGTTGTTGACGTACACCTTGCCGTCGACCACAGCGGGCGGGCTGACCGGGCTGGCGTATCTCGGACCGGACGGCGTGACCTCGAATCCGGAATTCGGATAGAGGAACAGCCGATACAGGCACGAGTACAGCGTCGTGAGCTGATCATCGCTCGCCCCGTCGACGTCGACCCGGCCGAGCAGGTCCGCCCACAGCGCCCGCGCCCGGTCGCGCACCGACTCGACGGTGTCGTCGGCGGCGATCTCCGCCTCCAGGTTGCGCCGAGCCTGCTCTGGGCTGATCAGCGATGTCGCGATCCGCACCGTCAAGACCGTGCCGCCCGTGTCCGGCTCGAACTTGAGCAGCGCGGTGCGCGCCATCGACAGCCCACGCAGCCGGTGCCGAGCCTCGGCCAGGGGGCGGTCGACCGTGGCGTGCACATACATCCTGCCCGCGCCCACCGACAGTCCACTTCGGACGTCGGAGTACCCGGTGATCGTCCCGTCCCGGTCGACCTTGACCGCGCCGCTCGCGCCGACGTTGTCCAGCACCAGATTCGCCGCGCCCGGTGGGAAGGTGAACCGCAGCACCGCGGCGTGGTCGGTCGGGGCGACCTCGACGCGGATCCCGTTGTCGAACCCGACGGCGTAGAAGTGCGGCTTCGCGGTCTCGTTGTCGTGGCTGAACGTCGCGGCACGGGCCGTGTGGCCCACGGCGGTGCCCTGGGTGGGCATGAGGTGGAAGGTGTGCCGGTCGCCCATCCACGGGCTGGGCTGGTGGCTGATCCCGATGGCCTCCAGCGCGGGCCGGTTCGCCGGGGTCGAGCCGCGGTGGAACTCGTAGAACCAGTTCGTCACCGCCGCGTTGGTCACCGGGGTCCAGAAGTTGAACCCGTGCGGCACCGCGGTCGCCGGGAACGTGTTGCCCCGCGAGTACGAGCCTGACGAGTGCGTGCCGCGGGTCGTGATCACCCGATCGACTGGGTCCACCGTGCCCCGGTGGACTGACGCGATCACGATGTCGTCGACCCACCCGGCGAACCGCGCCGGACCGTGCGGCGACCGGTAGGTCAGCAGGATCCGCGTGACGACCTTGCCCAGCGCCACGTCGCCCAGGCGCACCACCCGGTGGTTCCACTGGTCGGGCAGCAGCGCCCGCGACTCGCCCTGGCCGAGCGCGGTCAGGGCGAAGCCGAGCTGGTCGACGGGGCCGAGGTCGCTGAGGTAGGTGCCGTCGTCGAAGGCCAGATCGATCGCGGCGTACGTGCTCGGGTAGCGCAGGTCGCCGTCGGTCAGCTCAGGGAAGATCACGTAGCTCAGCTCGGTGTCGGCCTCGACGGCCACCTCCACCCAGAAGATCCGATTCGTGTGGAACGCCGTGCTCGCGACCGTGTGCTCGCCGTCGTACCGAAGCGCGCTCGCCCCGGTGAAGCCGACACCCGACCGCGACGACGGCGCCTCCGCCGGACCGCCGCCCACCCTGGTCCGCAGCGTGGCGCCGTCTGCCATGGCGGCCCCCGCGCGGCTGACCTCCACCGCGTCGGTCCAGGTCGGCACCGGATCGTCGGACTCGAACGAGGTGCGGAAGCCGTCGGCGGTCATTGATCAAGGGTAGGCGGCGATTCGAGTGGAACGCGCGAGGGTCGTGTTGGCATGATGGGCGGCGGCGGGTGTCGACGAGGAAGCGACACCCGCCGATTCATGTCCGTGACCGACCTCGCGCCGTGGTGCCATCCGGCGGTTCCCGCAGGTCGCGTAGGGTCCGGGCTTGCAGGGAACCACTTGGGAGGACAAGGCAGATGGTGTCGGGGGCTGGGGT
>Ga0247823_10003718_pt1 | contig 12292 bp, 6 predicted proteins | sample 13C_PalmiticAcid_2_FD_192426 | JGI IMG/M metagenome (GOLD analysis project Ga0247823, IMG submission 192426) | Soil microbial communities from agricultural site in Penn Yan, New York, United States - 13C_PalmiticAcid_Day30 | ecosystem: Environmental > Terrestrial > Soil > Agricultural land...
CTCGGCGGTGCACCACAGGATGAGGTCCTCGCTGAGGCGGGAAAGGTGAATGCCGCAGAGACCGATCGCGAACAGGGTCTCCGCGATGTAGTCGCGGTCGGCGATGGCATCCATCGAGTTGGTGGACACGCCGTCGAAGCCGAGTTCCGCGGCGATGGCGCGGCGGTCGAGATTGATGGTGGAGCCGGCGAGCGCACCGGATCCGAGCGGGGACACATTGAGGCGCTTGCGGGCGTCGGAAAGCCGGCCCTTGTCACGCTCGAGCATTTCCACGTAGGCGAGCAGGTGGTGACCCGCGGTTACCGGTTGGCCGCGCTGGAGGTGGGTGTAGCCGGGGATGACGGTGGCGGCATATTTCTCCGCGCGGTCGAGCAGGGCGCCTTGCAGGCCGGAGAGCGCTTCTAACAAGAGGTCGATCTCCGTGCGGCAGTAGAGCCGGGTGTCGGTGGCGACCTGGTCGTTCCGCGAGCGGGCGGTGTGGAGCTTGGCGCCGGCAGGGCCGATGCGCTTGGTCAGCTCGGCCTCGATGTTCATGTGGATGTCCTCGAGCGAGGTTTTGAACTCGAAGCGGCCTTCCTCGATGTCGGCCTTGATTTCCAGCAGACCCTTTTCGATCGCACCGAATTCCTCGTCGGTCAGCAGGCCCGCGGAGTTTTGGGCGCGGGCATGGGCGATGGACCCGGCGATGTCGTGCGGGAACAGACGCCAATCATAGCTGATCGACTCACCGAACTGCTGGACGAGCGAGGAGGTATCCTGGGCAAAACGACCTTTCCACATACGAGGAGTTTGCTGGTTTTCAGTTTTAAAGTTTCCAGCGGGAAGACCGCCAGCGCGGGGCCTTCAGAACACTGAAAACTGAAAACTTGGAACTGAAAACTCAGCGCTTCCGTGCCGGGAGCCGTTTTCCGGTCACCCTCGCCTTGATCAGGTTCGGGCAGACGCCCTTTTTGCGGAGTTGTTCACAACAGGCCTCGATCTTGATGGCCTGGCGAACCGGACGGAAACCCATCCGGCGGGTCAGACAGTCATTGAGCAGCTCCAGGTGGGAATCCTCGAATTCCAATACCTTGCCGCAGTCGATGCAGACCAGGTGATTGTGGCTCGGCTTGTCGACGAAGTTCGGGTCGTAGGTCTTGAGATCGCCCCCCAGATCGATTTCGTGGATGAGACCGGCTTCGACCAGCAGGGCGATGGTCCGATAGACCGTGGCGCGGGACACGCCGGCATTGGCCTTGCGTGAGCGCTCGAACAGTTCCTCGGAGGTGAAATGCTCGTCGCTGGCGAAGGCGGTGCGCACGATCGCGTCACGCTGAGGGGTCTTCCGCAGCCCCTTTTTCCGGATGAAGGCTTCGAGTCTATCGAGGATGGCCTGTTCCACGGGGGGATTTTAAGCGGTCGATTCCGTCACGGGAAAGAACGAAGCGCTCACGCCCGCATTTGCGGGTTGGCAAGGACGGTTAGCTTGCATGAAATGCCGCCAATGAAGCTCTGGAAGCCCCTCGTGGTCATGATTTCGGCCCTTTCGCTCTGGTCCTGCGGCTCGCCGCAGGTGCTGGATGTGCGGCCGCTTCACATCCGCGATGTTGGCGTGGGCGACAGTGACGATCCGATGGTCCGGGGCGAGCGCAAGCGGCGCTTCCACGGCGCGATCAGCATGGAGGAGCAGGGTGACCGGCTGGGCTACACCTACACGGTCCTGTGGAACGACGCCTCGACGTCGGATCCCGGCCAGATCGTCTTTGAGTTCCAACAAGGTGCGACCGCCAGCCGGGTGAAGAAAATGGTCCACACGATTTCCGCGGGCGAGAAGTCCGGCCGGGCCGAATTCGCCATCCTGGGCGATGACTACCGGAAGGGCGGCCGGGTGCTCGCGTGGCGTTGCAGTTTGGTCCGTGGAGGCAGGGAAGTCGCCTCGCGCCACTCCTATCTGTGGCAATAACCCCTTTTTCACGAAGATGCGCGGTTGACCGCACCCACCGGGGGATTTTAAGGTGGAGCGGTCGCTAGCAAGTTCGGTCCCTCACACGTGAGTTCGGAAAACGCCATTCTGGTCGGAGTATTCGACGGGTTCACTTGGATTCGCTGCGAGGGAAAGGGCTCCTTCGTGATCAGTCCGATCATGAAAGAATGCGCCGAAGCGCGGATCGCGGAGGGCGAGCGATGTTTGGTCATCGACCTCGAAGCCTGCACCGGCATGGACTCCACGTTCATGGGGCAGCTTGCGAGCTTTGCCGCCCGGCTGTCGAAGCTGGGAGCGAAGGGCGGCGTCCAAGTCGCCGGGGCAGGTGAGCGCAACCGCAGCTCGCTGGAAGATCTGGGGCTCGACTGCTTGCTGGAGATCGACCCACCGGTCGCTGCATGGCGCGGACGGGCCGCTGAAATCCGGGCCGAGCTGGAGCCCTATCAGCCGGGCCACTCTCCCACGGTCAAGGAGAGGGCGCGGCACATTCTGGAGGCCCATCAGACGCTGGCTTCCACCAGTGAGGAAAACGCCCGGAAGTTCGCCGGCGTAGTCGGGATCCTCGAACAAGAGGTCGCCGAAAACGAACGCAAAGCCGACTGATCCGTCGGCGCGGCCCATGGAACACCTCCTCCCTTATTCCTTGCTGGCCTTGGTGCTCGTCGGGCTGGCCATCGCCTTGGCGCGGAAAAAGCGGGAACTGTCTTCAAAGAAAGCGGAACTCTCGGCCTTCGAGGGGGAAGAGCACCGGATGTTTGCCTTCCTGCACGATCTCGGGGCCGCGATCGACAGCAATACCACCATGACCGGCCTGTCCCGGCTGATCGTGGATGGCGTGGACCGCGTGGTTGCCGCCCGTGGCGGGGCGCTCTACCTGCTGGATGACACCCGCACGCGCCTCCAGCCGAAATATCTCTCTGCCCAGTGCCCGCCGCTGATTCCTGTGCCAGAGGAGATTCGCCTGCGGGCGGAGAAGGATCCGCGCGCCTTGGAGAGTCACCTTCGCCTGGCCCAGATCCCGGCGGACGAGGGGATGCTCGGGGCGATCCTTTCCTCCGGCGAAGCTCAGTTCGTTCCCGAGGTGAAGGAACACCCGGCTTTTCGGGATGGGGCGCTTTATCATGGTCCGGATACCATGGCGCTGGTCGCGCCGCTGCGTCACGGTGGCAAGGATCTCGGCATCCTGGCGGTGACGCGGATTCGTGAGGACGGGGCATTCACCGCGAACGACTTCGCGGTTTTCCGCAGCGTCGCCGAGCAGTCTGCCTTTGCAATCGGCAGCGCGCTTGTTCACCGCGAGGCCAGCGAGAAACGCCAGATCGAGGGCGAGCTCCGGAATGCCCGCGAGGTCCAGCGCGTCTTGCTCCCGCAGGGTGACCCGGTGGTGCCGGGATATCGCGTCAGTGGCACCAATCAACCCGCCCGCATCATCAGCGGCGACTACTACGATCACCTCGACCTCGGGGATGGCCGCCATGGCGTCGTCATTGCGGACGTGTCGGGAAAAGGGGTGGCCGCGGGGCTGCTGATGGCCATGTGCCGCAGTGTCCTGCGCTCGCTCGCCGCGGTGCATGACAACCCGGCCGACGCCTTGGGCCTGGTGAATCGCCAGCTTTTCCCGGACATCCGCGAGGATATGTTCATCAGCTTGTTCTACGCCGTGATCGAGGGCGATGGCGGCAGGATGAAGCTGGTCCGCGCCGGTCACGATCCGGCGTTGCTCTACCGGGCGGCGGAGAAGTCGGTGACGCTGCTGAAGCCGCCGGGCCTCGCCTTGGGCATCGACGAAGGCGATGTCTTCGAGCGCGTGACCAAGGTTCACGAGATCAAATTGGAGCCGGGCGACTGCCTGCTCTTCCATACCGACGGCGTGAAGGAAGCCGTGGATGCCGCGGGCGAGGAATTCGGCATGGATCGGCTGCGCGATGCCTTCCGCGACGGGGCGGGACTGGGTGCCGAGGCATCGATCCGGGCCGTTGAACGCGAGCTTTCACGCTTCGCGGCTGGCGCGCCGCAGATGGACGACGTGACCTTGGTCGCGATCGAGAAGCGTTAGAGATCAGGCATCTCTTCCCTGACGGACGCGGCGGAGCATCAGGCTTGCTGCCGCGGCACCCAACAGGATCGGGGCCGTAGGCTCCGGAACTACCACGAGCGGATCGAATCCATTCGTCGTTCCGCCGTTCACGCCGAGGTTGCCGTCCCATGCGGCGAAGATGCCGAGGTTTTGTGGCGGCAGCCCCGCGTAAGTCGTACCGAACATGTCGAAGCGGATCGACGAGGTATTCTGATAGTAGAGAATCATTCCTCCGTCGGCCGTGGTCTCCGGGTGCCCCGAGCCACGCGAGTCGAAGCGGTAGGAGTCGCCCTCGTCGTGAGCGTGGATGCCACTGTTGCCGTGAAGCTGGTAGCCGGTGAGACCGTCGCCAGCAAAGGCGCGGATCGACTCGTGCTGCAGCGACTCGCCATCGTGGTCGTAGATCAGCAGGCGGACACCGGGGAGTTCGACGGAGGTGCCGAAGTTGCTGCCGCCGAGGAAGAAGCTCATTGACCAGGCAATGCCGCCGGTAGCTTGGGCGAGATTGCCATCGTGGCGGTAATAGACGCCGAGGTCGTTTTTGGAAAAGCTGTCGTTGTAGTCCGGGATCCAGCCGACCCACTGGTAGGTGCTGGTCTCGCGGAAGGAGGAGCCTTCGTCATCGGTCAGTCCCAGGAAGGACACGCGGACATCGATGGAGTTGCCATTGTAGGATCCCGCATTGGCGAAATCCATCGACAGCGCCGAGGAGTAGTAGGGCCCGAGCGTCGAGTTGTTCGGATACATCTGGCTCGCCGGCTGGACGTTTCCGGAAAAATCCAAGTCGACATAGGTCTGGGCCATCGCCCCGAGGGGGAGAGCGGCGAACAGAAGGGCGAGTCGGAGGTGTACGGACATTTGGGGGCGACAGGGGCGCGTTGATCTAGCAACTACCGGAGCTCGGGGCGAACGCAAACTTTCACGCGATCGCGGTAGGTTGCAGGGCTTCCTCCAGCGCCTTTGCCAGTTCGCCGACGTTCCTGTCGTCGAAGATGGTCAGGTGTCTGCCCGGGACAGGCACGATCTTCAGGCCTCCGCCCGCCTGGGCCGTCCACCCGTAGTCGGCGGGCCACTCGACCTTGTCGCTCGGGGTCAGGGCCTTGAAAAGGGTGATCTGGCCCGGATAGGGACGCGGCTGGTAGGCCTGCATGGCCCGCCAGTTTTCTTCCCGGACCTGGACGCGGCGCAGATCGCTGTGCGCCTCCGCCGGTCCCATGGTCATGGCTTCGGCGACCTCTTTCTTCACCTGCCGGTGGACCGAGATGCCCTCCGCGATGCGTTCGCGGAGCCGCTCCAGTTTCGCTGGCAGGGGCAAGTCGTCCTGCTGTTGCCAGAAGGCACCGAGGCGACCCGAAAGTGAGTAGCGCTTGCAGGGCGCGGTCGGATTGTGGGTGTCGAAGAGGCCGAGGAAATCGACCGCGTGACCCTGCTCGACCAACTGGCACGCCATCTCGTGCGCGACCACGCCGCCGAAGGAATAGCCCGCCAAGCGGAACGGACCGATGGGTTGCACTTCAAGCAGCTCCCTCACATAGGCCGCCGCCGTTTCCTCGACGCTCGACTCGATGATCGGGGTGCTGTTGCTCAGTGCCAGAGCCTCGATGGCATGGATCGGAAACTCGCCGGTCATCCGCTCTGCCAAGCCGCGGTAGAAGATCACGCCGCCATCGCCACCGTGGATGCAGAAAAGGGGAGGGGGAGTGCCGCGGTCGGACAAGGTGACCAGATGTCCCCGCTTGCCAGACTTCGTCGGAACGGCCTGCGCCTCGGGCTCCAGCAGCGCTGCAAGCCGGGCGATCGTCGGGTGGCTGAGCAATGCCGCCAAAGGCAGGCTGCGGCCGAAGTCGCGGGAGATCCGCGAGAACAGGCGCAGGGCCATCAGCGAGTGACCGCCGAGCGAGAAGAAGTCGTCTTCTCGGCCAATCTCCGAGGTTCCTAGTAGTTCGCTCCAAATGCCGGCGAGTCGTGTTTCAATCTCGCCTTCCGGCGGGCTGAATCGACGGGTCTCGGCGGGTGCTTTCGCCGGATCCGGTAGGGCGGCGAGGTCGATCTTGCCATTCGCGGTGACCGGGAAGGAATCCACGATCATGACCCCATCGGGCTGCAGGAACGCAGGCAGCCGTGCGATCAGCCAAGCGTCGAGTTTGCTGGAATCAAGCAGGCTGCCCTGCTCGACGATGGCCCAGGCGAGAATGCGCTTGGTCTCCGCGCTGTCGCCACGGACCGCGACCTTGGCCTGACGCACCTCGGGATGCGAGGCGAGCACGGTCTCGATCTCGCCGGGCTCGATGCGGAATCCGCGCACCTTTACCTGATGATCGCGGCGACCGATGAACTCGATGGTGCCATCCGCCAGCCAACGGCATAGGTCGCCGGTGCGATACAGCCGGCCGAAACGGGCGTGCGTGATGAATTTCTCCGCAGTTAAGGCGGCGTCGCCGTGATAGCCGAGTGCGAGGCCGTCGCCCCCGGTGAAGAGTTCTCCATGAACTCCGGCAGGCACTGGACGGCCATGGTCATCGAGGATGAAGGCGGTGGTGCTGCCGATCGGCCGGCCGATGGGGATCGACGGGCGGTCGCAGTCCTGCTCGCAGATTGCGTGGCAGGTCGTGAAGGTGGTATTCTCCGTCGGGCCGTAGCCATTGATCAACGTGGTGCCGGGCAGGGCGGCCAGGGCCTGGCGCACGTGCGAGACCGAAAGTACATCGCCGCCTGCCAGCAGGTAGCGCAGTCCCTTGAGCGACTCGACGTGCTCCTCGATCATCACTTGGAAGAGTCCCGCGGTGAGCCACAGCGTGGTGACGCCTTGGTCGCGCACGGCATTGGCGATCTCATCGAGGCCGGTGCCTCTCGAAGGAATGACCAGTGTCCCGCCATTGAGGAGCGGGCCCCAGATCTCGAGTGTCGAGGCATCGAAGGAGAGTGGGGCGGCTTGGAGAAAGACATCGTCGGCAGCGATCGGCATGAAGCCGTTGTCGCGCACCAGGCGGGTGATGCCCCGGTGGGGAACCAGCACGCCCTTTGGCTTGCCGGTGGAGCCGGAGGTGAAGAGCAGATAGGCCGGGTGCTCGGGTGAAAGCGCGATAGCGGGCAGTTCGACGGGGCTCGCGTTTCCGATCTTCGGGATCTCCAACAACGTGCCGCCCCATTCTCCGAACGAGAATGCCAGACCCGGGGTGGCGAGGCCGACACGTGCGCCGGATTCCTCCAACAGAAGCGCGAACCGCTGTGCCGGGTAGTCGGGATCGAGTGGCACGTAGGCACCGCCGGCAAGCAGGATGCCGAGCAGGCCGGTGATCATCTCTGGAGACGGCTTCGAGCAGAGGGCCACGAGGTCGCCGGGCTTCACGCCGGAGTCGATGAGACGGGCTGCCACCGCAGTGGCCTCGGTATGCAGCTGGCTGTAGGTGAGCGTGTGCTCGCCGAAAACGACGGCGGTGCGGGATGCGTGATTCCGCGCTGCTTCGGCAAACAACGCCGGGATCGTGGTTGCTGGGAGCGCGGAATTCATTCCGCTCACAGAGTCTTGCGGCTGGTTCTGCGGAATGAATTCCGCGCTCCCAGTGATTCCATTGCGAAACCACTTGGTGAGTATCGTCTCCAACTCGGACTCTGTGAGGATCTCCAATTCCGAAAGCTTCTTCTCCGGTCCTTCCGCAATGCCCTCCAGCAATCGCTGGTAGTGTCCGAGCATTCGACGCGCGGTCGCGTGATCGTAGAGATCGGTGCTGAAGTCGCAGGTGACGCGCCAGCCTTCGGCTCGCTCGACCATGAAGAAATGCAGGTCGAAGATGGCTCCGGGAGAACGCGAGGGAATCGGGATCAGCTCCATGCCACCGAACGTGCCGGCCTTCGCGAACGAGCGCTGATGGGTGAAATTGACCTGGAAGAGCGGATTGCGGCTCGAGTCGCGGTTCGGCTTCAAGGCGCGGACCAGGCACTCGAAGGGCAGATCCTGATTCTCGACGGCGGATAGCGCGGTGTCGCGCACTTGCAGCACGAGGCTTTCGAATGACGGGTCGCCCGAGAGATCGCTGCGGAGCACCAGCGAATTGATAAAGACGCCGATCAGCCGCTCCATTTCCGCACGCGTGCGGCCCGTGATCGGCGAGCCGACGGCGATGTCCGTCATGCCGCTGTAGCGATGGAGCAGCACTTTGTAGGCCGCGAGCAGCAGGTGATAGAGCGTCGCACCATTGCGCGCGGCGATGGTTTGCAGGCGATTGGTCAGTTCGCGTGGCAGCAGCGAGGAGATCAGGTCGCCGCTCCACGACTTCGCCGCAGGGCGTGGTCGATCCGTCGGCAGATCCAGCTCCGCCATGCCGGCCAGCTTGTCCTTCCAGAATGCGAGCTGCTTGGCGACCTCGGGACCTTCCAGGAGGTCCTTCTGCCACACGCTGTAGTCGCCATACTGGATCGGCGGCAGTTCCAGCGGGCATTCCTTGCCCTCGTGATAGGCCTGATAGATCTGCGCCAGCTCCTCGGTCAGCACGGTCATCGACGAGCCGTCGAACATCGCGTGATGGACCGTGACGTGGAGGATGTGGGAGGTCGCGGACAGCTTCACCAGCTCCGCGCGGAAGACCGGGCCGGTCGCCAGATGGAAAGGCCGCTGCGCCTCGATGCTGCCGAGCCGGTCCGCTTCCGCCTGGCGGTCGCTTTCCGGCAAGGTTGAGACATCGTGGATTGGGAACTCGAAATTGGCATCCGGGGAAACGATCTGCAGCAGCTCGCCACCTTCCTCCTCGAAATGCGTCCGAAGCGACTCGTGGCGATCCACGATGGTGCGCAGTGATTTCTCTAACAGGCTGGTGTCGAGCGGTCCCTCCAGGCGGAACCGCATCGGGATATTGAATGCCGTGACTCCCGGCTGCAGCAGCTCCAGATACCAGAACACCTGCTGGGCGACCGACGCAGGAAACGCCAGCACCTCCGCGGACTCGGGCGCTTGAGTCGCATCCAGGTCGTGAGGGGTTTCGCTCATCGGTTCAGAGTTTGCGGCGGTAAGCATCGCGGTTCACGCGTTGGATGGTCGAGGGTGCCGGAGCGGGCACGGTCGCGGAGGTGAGGTCGGCGGCCAGCGCGGCGATGTTGCGATGGCGGAACACTTGCGCCGGGGCAAGAGCCAGGCCGATGCGGGTGGCGCGAGTGCTGATCTGGAAGATCAGGATCGAATCACCGCCCAGCTCGAAGATGTCATCGGTCGTGCCGATTTCCTCCAGGCCGAGCACTTGCTTCCAGATTTCCACCAGCTTGTGCTCGGTGTCGTTCTTTGCCGCGACGATTTCCCGGTCGGGTGCTTCGTCGGCCTCGCCCGGTGCGGGCAGCGCCTTGCGGTTCACCTTGCCATTCGGAGTGAGCGGGAAGGCATCGAGCACCACGAAGGCCGATGGCAGCATGTAGTCCGGCAGCTTGGAGGAAAGGTGCTGTCGCAGCTCGGTGCCGAGGCCCGTGGACGGCTTCTCGTGATGCGGTACGTTTGCCAGGGGTGCCGGGGTTGCCTGGATCGGCCACAATGGCAGCACTCCGCTGCCGACGGGCAGGAAGATCACATCCATGATGCCGGCGGCGCCATTGCCGCGCCAGCGGACGTGGGCCTTGTAGCCGGATGAAGCCGCGGCGGCGAAGAGTTCCTCCGCGGTGAGAGCGGTATTCGGCGGCGAAGGAAGGAATGGCAGCGCTCCTTCCTCAGGCGAGTGTTCGAGAGCCCGAAGGAAGCCGAGGGGCGAGGAAAGCCGGAGATCCGGAATACCCGCGATGGCCAGTTCGTTCGGTCCTTCGGCCAGCATGGCTTCAAGCTGCTCCAGATTGAGCCGTTCCCATTGGCGCCAGTTCGTCACTACCTGGGTGGCTGGCTTTTCGCCGACATGCAGGACCACGTCGTAGTGGTACGTCGTCGTTTCGTTGGAGAGCTTGCCGCGGCGAAGCTGGATCTCGATGTGCGAAAAGCCGTCGAGGTGATCGAACCATGCCGGGTCGAGCGAGAGTTCCGTTTCGCGGGAAAGTCGCTGGGCGAGCTTTTCGCGGAGCTGCCTGCAGGTCGTTCCAGCCGGTGCGCGCTCGCGCAGGATTTCTGCGTGATGGGTTGCGAGCAGGGCATTGCTCTGGATGTCGCCGAGGAAGACGCGGCCGCCGGGCTTGATCGTCTTCGCGGCATTCTCGAGCACGCGGGCGAGGTAGCCCTCATCGGGGAAATACTGCGCGACGGAGTTGATGACGACGGTATCGAAGTAGCCTTCCGGGATGTCCGTGAAGTCATCGGCCGGACGATGCAGGAGCTTCACCTGCGGCAGCGGGTGGTTCTTCTGGAGCGCCTCGATCGCGACTTTCGAGATGTCGGCAGCCCAGTAGCACTCGGACTCTGCGGCGAAGCGCGAGAGGATCTGGCCGGTGCCGCAGCCGATTTCAAAGATGCGGCGCGGACCGTAGCTGCGCAGCCGGGAGCTGGTGGTCTCGATCCACTCGGCGACCTGGTCGTCGATGTCCGTGATGCCTGCCCAACCGGCGATCACCGAGTCGAGCTTGTCCAGCTTGCCGCTGCCAGATTGATCGATGGCGGACTTGTAGAGCAGGTCCCACTGGTCCTCCCAGATGGCGGTGCCATTGCCGGTCGCGCCCTCGGGCCGCACGTAGGCAACAATGCGGCCGTCATGAACGTGGGCCACGGCTTGCGCGACGGATGCGTGTTGTTCGAGGTGGGTCTCGATGTCGCCGAGCTCGATACGGAAACCGCGGACCTTCACCTGGTGGTCCATGCGGCCGAGGCACTCGATCGTGCCATCGGCATTCCAGCGGGCGAGGTCGCCGGTGCGGTAGAGCTTGCCCGATTGGAGCGGTGTGGAAATGAAGCGGTCGTCGGTCAGGTCCTGGCGCTCATGGTAGCCCTGGGCGAGGCCATCGCCGCCGATGAGCAGTTCACCGGCGATGCCGGCGGGCTGTGGCTGCATTGCGGCATTGACGATGAAGACCTGGGTATTGTCGATTGGCTTGCCAATGGTCACCGGTCCTTCACCCGCCTCCACCTTCGCGGTGGTGGACCAGATGGTGGTCTCGGTGGGGCCATAGACATTCCAAATTTCGCCGCAAAGAGGTGCGAGGCGATTGACCAGATCTCGAGGCACTGCTTCGCCGCCGACGAGTGCCTTGAAGCCTGCCTTGCCGGCCCATTGGGCCTCTAGCAGCAGTCGCCAGGTGGCAGGAGTCGCTTGCAAGACAGTCACGTCATGGCGGTAGATGGTTTCGACGAGGCGATTGCCATCGATGGTGATGTCGCGGGTGGCGATCACGACTTCCGCGCCGGTGGTGAGCGGCAGGAAGATTTCCAAGCCGGCGATGTCGAAGGAGAGTGTGGTCACTGCCAGCAGCACGTCATCCGGCGTCAGCCCCGGTTCGCGGCGCATGGAGTTGAGGAAATTCACTACGGCGCGATGCGGCAGGCGGACTCCCTTCGGGCGGCCTGTCGAGCCGGAGGTGAAGATGACGTAGGCGAGATCCTCGGGATCGCCTGCGACCGGCGTGAAGCCGCTGCCATCGCCGGTGATCTCATCGACGAGCACCACTTGCGCGCTGGATGCAGGCAGATCCTTGTGCAGTGAACTCTGGGAGAGGATCAGCGGCATGTGCGCGTCCTCGACCATGAAGGCCAGGCGCTCCGCCGGGAAGGCGGGGTCCATCGGCACGTAGGCTGCACCGCATTTCAGGATGCCAAGCAGGCCCGCGACCATATTGGTCGAGCGCTCAAGGTGAATGCCGACCAGATCGCCGCGCTTCACACCGGCTGCCTGGAGGCGGGCCGCGATCATGCGGGCTCGTTGCTCGAGTTCTGCGTAGCTGACGGCGAAGTCTCCGCAGCGGACTGCGATCTTCTCCGGGACGCGTGAGGCGACGTGGGAAACGAGGCAGGACAGGGTGGCGGTGCGTGGGTAGTCGCGCTCGGTGGCATTCCAATCTACGAGGACGCGTTGGCTCTCCTCCTCATTGAGAATGGGAAGCGCTTGCAGAGCAGTCTCGCCATCGAGGATCGCGCTTTCGATCAATTGCTCGAAGCAGCCCAGCCAGCGGCGAATGGTGGCGGCGTCGTGGAGGTCGGGATTGTATTCGCACTCCACGATCATGCGCTCGTCGGTTTGGACGAGGTTGAAGAAGAGGTCGAAATTGACGTGGCGCTTCGGGTTGGTCCAGACGTCGAAGCCGAGGCCATCGAAGGCGATTTGGTTGATCCCGGATTTGTCGATGTTGAACATCACGTTCAC
>Ga0247823_10003721_pt1 | contig 12288 bp, 12 predicted proteins | sample 13C_PalmiticAcid_2_FD_192426 | JGI IMG/M metagenome (GOLD analysis project Ga0247823, IMG submission 192426) | Soil microbial communities from agricultural site in Penn Yan, New York, United States - 13C_PalmiticAcid_Day30 | ecosystem: Environmental > Terrestrial > Soil > Agricultural land...
GGGCGATGGTCAGCTCGACCACGCCGAGGTTGGATCCCAGGTGCCCGCCCACCCGGGTGACCCGGTCGACCAGGACCCGCCGGATCGACGCCGCCAGCGCGGGCAGCGCGTCGGCGGGCAGCGCGCGCAGCTCGGCGGGCGAGCCGATGATGTCGGACACCTGGGCCGCCTCAGGCCGGGCGTTCGGCGGTGACGGCGAGGTAGCCCATCTGCTCGAACACGGCGAACGCCTGGTCCCACACCTCCGGCGGCAGGTCGATCTCGGCGAAACTGAGCCCGGACGCGGCGGCCGTCTCGGCCAGCAGCTCGGTGACCTTCGCCTTGGAGTACCGGGTGCGGTGGCTGACGTCGAACGCGCCGGTGACCGTCAGGCCCGCGTCGGCGATCAGCGCGCGGTAGCCGTCGAGATCGGTCAGCGAGTGGACCATCCAGCCTTTCAGCGTCTCCGCGAGCGCCGCGCGGCCCGCCTCGGTGTCGGGCTCGGCGACCGAGATGTCGCACAGGGCCAGCCGCCCGCCCGGCCGCAGCACCTCGGCGATCCCACGCAGCACGGTCAGCCGGTCCGGCATGTGCAGCAGTGACTCCACGGCCCACACCGCGTCGAACGAGTCCGCCGCGAACGACAGTGTCATCGCGTCGGCGTGCTCGAAGCGCACTCGGTCGGCCACGCCCGCCGCCGCGGCCAGCTCGGTCGCCGCCGCGATGTCCTTGGCGCTGACCGAGATCCCGACGATCCGCACGTCCGGCACCGCCAGCGCCAGCCGCACGGCAGGCCGTCCGCGACCACAGCCCAGGTCGAGCACCCGCTCGCCGGGCTGGGCGGCCAGGAGCTCGATCATGTGGTCGGTGAGCCGGTCGGTGGCCTCGGCGAACGTGCTGTCGTCGTCTTCCCCGGTCCAGAAGGCGAAGTGGATGTTGCCGCCCATCAGCGCGGCGAGCATGTCGCCCTTCTCGTCGAAGAAGCGGCCGACGTCGGCGGAGGTCAGTTCGGTCTGCATGGGTGCTCCTTCGATCGCGGGATTGGACTCACTCGGCGGGGATGATTCCCATCTGCCGCAACAGTCCGAACATGTCGTAGTAGTCGAAGTGCTCGACGATCAGGCCGTCGGCGTCGAAGCGCAGGACACTGACCGCGCGCTGGTTGACGGTGCTTCCGTAGACGGCGCCGGGGATGTGGGCGAAGTCGCCGGTCAGCGTTCCCGTGCCGACCCAGGTCACCGAGGCCCGGTCGCCCGCCACGATCGGCTCGCCGATCTCGATGTGCGAGTCGGGGCTGGCGGCCAGCCACACCCGCAGGAACTCGGCGATCTCCGCGCGCCCGGTGAACGTCTTGCCGATCGCGACGTCGTGCATGACGGCGTCCTCGGCGTAGCACGCGGCGAACGCCTCGACGTCGTAGCGGTTGAACGTGTCGAAGAGGCGGAACAGAAGTCGTTCGTGGGAAGTGGAAATGTTCGTCGTCATGGTCGGCTCCGACTCGTCGGCGGATCGTGACGATCACCGTCCCACCGTCGGGTGCCCGGGACAACGGATGCCGACATGTGCGGGCGGTGACGACGTACCTGGGCAATGTGCAGAACACACAAGGACGCGTCTACCTGCGGGGGTAGCACCCTCGGAGGTGCCCATGCGCAACTTGCAGGATCACGCTCGGAGACGGCCACATGACAGGAAGGCTGGTCGACCATGACGAGCGGAACCGTCCACAGTAGCCAGAAGCCGCCGCGGCACGTGGTGAGCGGTGTGCCAACGATCCGCAGGCCGCGCCGGATCCCGAACCTGAGCGTGGTCGACCAGATCGTCGGCGTGCACTCGATCCGCAAGGACCAGGTCGGCTTCCTCTACAAGGTGATCCAGGAGTACGGCGACATCGCGTGGGTGCGCGTGCTGGGCATCAAGATGGCGATGGTCAACCACCCGGACTTCTTCGAGCACATCCTGGTGCGCAACCACGAGAACTACACCAAGAACACCTTCCTCTTCCGCGCGGTGGAGCCGATCCTGCGCGGCGGCCTGATCGGCAACGTCGGCGGCGAGCCGTGGCGGCGGCAGCGCCGCATCATGCAGCCATCGTTCCACCGGCCGCAGGTGGCCGGGTTCGCCGAGAACATGACCGAAGAGACTTCCCGGATGCTTCGGCGCTGGGACACCCAGTACAAGCCGGGCGACGTGGTCAACGTCAGCACCGAGCTCGGCCAGCTCGCGATGCGGATCGTGTTCCGATCGCTGTTCGGAGCCGACATCGGCGACCGTGGCAAGTCCATTGAGGACATGTTCCTGGAGGCGAACCAGATCGTCGGCGGGTTCTTCCGGTTCCCGTTCCCGCCGATCAACTGGCCGACGCCGGGGCACCTGCGGCTGAAGAAGATCATCAAGACAATGGACGGGTACGTCACCGACGTCATCGACAGCCGCATCGGCAGCGACGAACAGCACCACGACCTGCTCAACGCGCTGCTCAACGCCGTCGACCACGACGGCACCGGCATGTCCCCGCTGCAGCTGCACCGCGAGGTGCTCAACCTGATCATCGGCGGCTATGAGACCACCAGCAACACGGTGTCCTGGCTGATGTACATGGTCGGGCAGCACCCGGATGTGCAGGCGAAGTTGCAGGCGGAGGTCGACTCCGTGCTCGGCGGCCGGGTGCCGGGTTTCGACGACGTGCTGAAGCTGACCTACACCCGTCAGGTCGTCGACGAGACACTGCGGCTCTACACCCCGGCGTGGCAGACGATGCGGTCCTCGGTCGAGGAGGACGAGATCAACGGCTACCGCATCCCGGCCAAGGCCGACCTGTACCTCAACATGTTCACCCTGCACCGGCACCGTGACTACTGGACCGACCCGGACACCTTCGACCCGGACCGGTTCCTGCCCGCCGAGGTCGCCAAGCGGCCGCGGCACGCCTACATCCCCTTCGCCAGCGGGCCGCGCAACTGCATCGGCAAGCACTTCGCGCTGACCGAACTGGTGATCATCCTGGCCATGATCACCCAGGCGTACCGGGTGGTGATCCCGGAGAAGCTGCGCGACGTGCAGGTCGAGCCGCTGATCACGCTGCACCCCAAGGGTGGCGTTCACCTGAGAATGGACCGCAGGTGACCCCGGCGCGGCGGCGGCTCTGGTCGGTGTTCGAGGCGATCCAGCCCCAGCTGAACCCGCACGCCGACAGCGCGATCGCCCACCTGGACCGGTGGGTGGCCGAGCAGCGGCTGGTGGTGCGGCCCCAGTCGCGGGACCGCTTCGCCCAGGCCGACTTCGGCTGGTTCGCCGCGGTGACCTACCCGACCGCCGATGCCGAGACGCTCGCGCTGGTCGCCGACTGGTTCGCCTGGCTGTTCCTGCTCGACGACCAGTTGGACGACGGACTGCTCGGCCGCGACCCGGTCCGCACGGCCGAGTTCATGGCCGAGATGTTCGGCGTGCTCACCGGCCTGCCCGCCGGTCGTGGTGCGCCGACGATCATCACCGCACTCGCGGACCTGTGGCGTCGCAGCGGCGACAGCGCGTCGGACACCTGGCGGCGGCGGTTCGTGGACCACGTCATCGCGGGCGGCTTGGCGGCGCGGTGGGAGGCGGAGAACCGGGTCGCGGGGATGATTCCCAGTGTCGCGTCCTATATAGACAAGCGGCCGCACACGGGAGCGGTGTACGTCTGCATGGATCTCATCGAGCTGGCGGAACGGATCGACCTGCCCGCCGAGGTCTATGACAGCGAGCCGTTCGCCGCCGCGCTGCGGGCGGCGTGCGACGTGGTCGGGTGGGTCAACGACCTGTACTCGCTGGACAAGGAGACGTCGATGGGGGAGTACCACAACCTGGTGACGGTGACCGCGTGCGAGTCCAGTTTGGACCTGGAGTCGGCGGCGGAGGCCGCGACCGACCGGACCAGCGACCGGGTCCTGGACTTCCTGACCCTGGAACGCGCCGCGATCGAGGCATGGCCGACCGCGGATGTGCGCGCGTACCTGGACGGGATGCGTTCGTGGATGCGGGGAAACCTCGACTGGTCGGCCACCACCCGCCGCTACCGCGACGCCGCCACGGGCTACCTGGAGCGTGGCCTGGTCGAGCCGATCGGGGACCCACGATGAGCGTTCCAGCGGCCGTCGGCCTGGGGACGCACCCAGGTGTCGCGATGGCCAGGCACCTGACCGCGCCCGCGCTGGTCGCGGCCGTCGATCGACTGGGCGGCAGGCTCGCCGAGGTCTGCGGCTACCAGATCGGCGCCCGCGACGAGCACGGCGGACACACGGCCACGGTCGGCGGCAAACTCCTGCGGCCCGCGTTCACCCTGCTCAGTGCCGTCGCCGCGGGCGGCTCACCCCGCGACGCGGTCCCCGCCGCCACCGCGATCGAGTTGCTGCACAACGCTTCCCTCGTCCACGACGACATCATGGACGGCGACCGCTACCGCCGCGGCCGCCCCACGGTCTGGGCCCACTACGGCGTCCCGATGGCCATCCTCGCAGGCGACGCGCTGATCGCGCTTGGCTTCGAGGTGTTGGGAGAGAAGGGTTCGGTCACCGCGCTGGCCAGGACCCTCCGGTTGCTCGCGCTGGGCCAAGACCGCGACCTGGAATTCGAGACGCGCCGATCAGTGAGTGTGCCGGAATGCCTGGCGATGCTCACGGGCAAGACAGGCGTGTTGCTTGGTTGCGCATGCGCCCTGGGTGCCGCCTCCGCAGGCGCGCCGGACGAGTGGGTCGACCGCTTCGACCGCTGGGGGACTCATCTGGGCGTCGCATTCCAGTTGGTCGACGACCTTCTGGGCATCTGGGGCGACCCGGCGGTGACAGGCAAGCCAGTAGGCGCGGATCTGCGTGCCCGCAAGAAAAGCGCCCCGGTCGTCGCCGCGCTGTCCGTCGACCTGGGCCTCGCCCGGACCTACGCCAGCCCCGGCGACTGGGACGACGCGGAGGTCGCGCGGGTCACCGGCATGATCGAGCGAACCGGCGCGCGGGAGTGGGTGCGATCCGAGATCGACCGCCGGACGGAGGCGGCTTGGGCGGAGCTGGATGACCTCGATCTGGAGCCCGCCGCCCGCCGCGACCTGCACACCCTGACCGCGGCGCTGGCGGTCCGGGACCACTAGTGGTCACGACCACTAGGTAGTTCTACGCGTTTGCGTGACCGTTCGGCTCCGAAGCGTGTTCGCCTGCGTCATACTCCTCGACGGGTCACAACCTAGGGGGAGACGTGCCAGACGAAGGCTTGACCGGAACTTTCGCACCGACCTGGATCAGCTCGCGGGAGTGGCGGACAGGACACTGCCCGCTCTCGGTGACCAGCTTCAACTCCAGATCGCCGCGCACAGCAAGTTCGACGGGGTCTGTGGGCCGAGCCACTACCCGGGCATCGAGGCCGCGTTCTATGGGCTCAACGACCTGCTGAGGGAGAGGCTGAACCGGGCGCGCGCCGTGGTAGCGGCGACCGGCGATGCCCTCCACGACATCGCATATCTCTACAAGCGCGCCGACGGGCGGTGATCGCGGATGGCTGAGCAGAGTCAATGGCCGGACGACAACCTGATCGCAGACCTGATCTACCGGCTGCGGTCCGAGTACGCCGCACTTGTCGCTCACGAGATGATGGACCCGGACTCTGATCTGTCCGGATTCCCTGGGACGCCGATGGACGTCGACACCCGGATATGGATCGACATCATCGACTATCTGGTGCTGTCCCCACCCAAGATCTGGGACGCGTTCAACGGGTTCGTGGTCGCGGGGGGCGAGCATCACAACACAACGGTCGAAGGTCTCCTCGGTGAGACCGAGGCGTCGTTGTCGGAGTGGGACGGCTCGGCCGCGGAAGCGTTCGGTGTGCACCTGTCCAACGTCAGAGGATTTCTCGACGGCCAGCGTCGTCACGTCGACCAGTTGCTGATCGGCTACGCGTCGGCGTACAAGCTCGCGGTCCAGGCTCGGGAGAGCTGGAAGTCATTGGTCGAGGAGTGGATCGAGGTCTCACAGCAGTACCGTCTCGATGACGACGAGCGACGGCGTGCGGTGCGGATCAAGGTGGGTGCGGGAATCCTCGCCGCGGTCGCGGGTGCGGTTACCGGCGGAACCGCCCTCGCCGCGGGCCTTGGCGCGATGGGAGCGTTGACTGGGGCCGCCGCTGAGGAGATCACCGCTGATCTGGGCGGGGACTCAGGTGCGGACGTGTGGCAGTCGTATGAACGCGCCTACCGGCGACTGGCTGACTCCAACCTTGGTGAGATGGAGAACATCAGGAGGCATGTCCAGGCCCAGCTTGACGAGGTATCCGCGGAGGCGGTGCCGATGTACGAGCCACTGCCGTCCTCTACGGACGTCGACAGCCCAGATTTTCGCTACGAGCGGTTCTTTCATGGGGATCGGGAGAGCGGTTTCTCTCGCGATGTCGATGGCGAACGAACCAAATACGTCGCGGAGAAGGGCGGATCAGCCATTCGGAATGACGGACCGATCGCCTGGACGCTCAGCGGTGGGGACGTGATCAAGGATGCGTAGGCAACTGTTGATGGTTCTTGCCGTCGTCGCGGCAAGCAGCTGTTCGGGCGGTTCGGTCGACAGCCCGAAGCCGGCTACCACGCCGCCCACGGCAGTGAGCACAGCGCAGGCCGCGCCCACAGTGCGTGCGGCGGTCAGCCTGGGCACGTGGTGGAAGAACCCATGTGGATTGATCAGGGACTGGGTGTTGGCCGATCAGGGATTCGGGTGGTCGAACCAAGGCAGGGCACATCAGGCTGACGGCGAGCCCGCGTGCGGTTGGGCAGCCGAGTCCGCGGACAAGAGTCCGGTCAGCCTTGACGTCGTGGCGTACGCCGATCGGAGTCCGCTGGTCGAGGCTTATCGCGCCGATCTTCCCGGGTTCAAGCCCTTGGGGCGGGTGGACGCCAATCTGCCGCTGGCCTACTTCGAGGAGCGCAGCGGTGTCTGCTCGGTCGTCGTCGGGCTGTCGCAGAACCAGGGGATCAAGGTGACGTTCACCGGCTCTCGGCCGCTGGAGGGCGAAACGCCGCAGACGCGGTGTGCGGTGGGCTACTCGGCGACATTGGCCGCTGTCGGCGTCATCCGGAGCCCGGACGTCATACCGCCGCCCGCGTAGCCACGAGCGCGTTGCCTTGCCCGTTTCGAAGGCGGGCGGACCGAGGGTCCGCCCGCCTTCGCGCTCAAGCCACCCCGGCCAGCCGCAAAGCCGACGACAGCCGGTGTGCCCCGCGTTCAGCGGCACGGTGTGCGCCTGCCTTGCGGATGCGGTCGAGTTCGGCTGGGTCGGCGATCAACTCCTGCGCCCGTTCCCGGATCGGGCGCAGTTCCTCGACCACTGCCTCCGCCGTCGCCGCCTTCAACGCCCCGTAGGTCGAGTACTGGGCAGCCAGGTCTCCGGGCGCGGTGTCCGTGCACGCCGAAAGGATCTCCAGCAGGTTGGCCAGGCCGGGCTGTTCGGTCGGCCGGTACTCCATTCGCTCAAGACTGTCCGTCACGGCCCGCTTGATCTTGCGGTGGACAAGATCAGGGTCGTCGAGGATGAAGACCACGCCAACCGAGTCCTGTGTGGACTTTGACATCTTCCGGCCGGGGTCGGTGAGGTCGCGGACCCTGGCCGCAGTGGGCGGGGTCACCGCCTTGGGGACGATGAAGACGTCGCCGTAGGTCTGGTTGAAGCGGCGGGCCAAAGTTCTGGCCAGCTCGACGTGCTGGGCCTGGTCGTCGCCCACCGGGACCTCGGCTGCGCCCTGCAGGAGGATGTCGGCGGCCATCAGGACCGGATAGGTGAGCAGCCCTAGCCGGACGGTGCCCACCGGTTCGCCCGACGTGCCCGACTTCTGTTTGAACTGGGTCATCCTGGCGGCCTCGCCGTAGGAGCAGGCGCACTCCAGGATCCAGCTCAGCGCCCCCAGCTCCCGCACCAGGTCGGACTGGACGAAGACCTGGTCGGGGTCGATCCCGGCGGCCACGAGTACGGCGAGCAGCTCACGAGAAAGCACGCGCAGGCGGGCCGGGTTGTAGGACACCGTCATCGCGTGCAGGTCGCTGACGAAGTACAGGTCACCCTGGCGACCCTGGGTAGCCCACCGGCGGATCGCGCCGAGGTGGTTGCCGAGGTGGGCGTGGCCAGAAGGGGTGATGGCGGACAGGCGGGTCATTCCAGGTCTCCTTGGGCGGCCGCCCCGCTCAGAAGACCACAAAGGCCGCCCGGTGGGGGCGGCCTCGTCGTTTGCTCAACGCACGGGTCATGACCGCCGGTCGGCGGCCCACCACACGTTGAGAGTTCGCATCGGATGAACGGTAGCGCGCGGCGCGCGGCGCGGCAAAGGCTTACCGTTGTGGCATGTACGTCGTACTGATCACTTACACGGCTCCGCTGGAAGAGATCGACTACGTGCTGGCCGACCACTCCGCGTGGATCGGCAAGCAGTACGAGGCCGGGTACTTCCTGGCCTCGGGGCGTCGCGACCCGCGCACCGGCGGGGTGATCATCACCCGCCCGATGAACCGGGACAAGCTCAACGCGTTGCTGGCGACCGACCCGTTCGCGCTGCGCAAATTCGCGCACTACGACGTGATCGCGTTCACGGCGACACGAACAGCTCGTGAACTCGCGCACTTCAACGAGGCCATCCTGGAAAATCTGGAGCGCAGCTCCTAGCTACGCGGCCTTGGCCAGCTCGACCTTCGCCCGCTTGAGGGCGAGGATCGGGCACTTCGAGCATGCCGACTTCGACCGGCAGCACTTCTTCTTGACCTTGCCCTTCTTCATCAGTCGCTTGACTAAATCCGCAGGTGTCTTGCCCTTGCCGCCGCCCATCTGTCGACCCTTCGTCCGCACGCCGAATACGGGACTTAGGTTAGGTTAACCTTTCTTGATCGCCGCGTGGTGCTGGTCACACGGATGGACGCTGTATCCTGGGATAGCCATCAGCAGCTCTTTCGGCTGCAGCGGGCGCCCCCATCAGCGTTGACCGACGGTTGCGGGCTGCCCTTCGACGCCCGAGAAGGAACCAGGAGCACGCGCGTGCCCACAGCGACCGCCACCGCCGAGCCGACCTCCGCAGGTCTGCGCCGCAACGACCTGCGCAACATCGCGATCATCGCGCACGTCGACCACGGCAAGACGACCCTGGTCGACGCCATGCTCCGCCAGTCCGGCGCCTTCGAGGCCCGCGCCGAGCTGGTCGACCGGGTCATGGACTCCGGGGAGCTCGAGCGCGAGAAGGGCATCACCATTCTCGCGAAGAACACCGCCGTCCGGCGGCAGACCCCCGACGGCCCCATCGTCATCAACGTCGTCGACACCCCCGGCCACGCCGACTTCGGCGGCGAGGTCGAGCGCGGCCTGTCCATGGTCGACGGTGTCGTCCTGCTGGTCGACGCCTCCGAGGGCCCCCTGCCGCAGACCCGCTTCGTGCTGCGCAAGGCGCTGGCCGCGAACCTGCCCGTCGTGCTGCTGGTCAACAAGGTTGACCGGCCCGACGCCCGCATCGCCGAGGTCGTTGAGGAGACCCACGACCTGCTGCTCGACCTGGCCTCCGAGCTCGAAGACCTTGACGAGTCCGTGCTGGACCTGCCCGTCGTCTACGCCTCCGCGCGCGCGGGCCGGGCCAGCCTGAACCAGCCGGAGGACGGCGGCCTGCCCGACAGCGAGAACCTCGACCCGCTGTTCGACCTGCTGCTGGCCAAGATCCCCGCGCCGTTCGCCGACATCGACGCTCCGCTGCGCGCGCTGGTCACCAACCTCGACGCGTCGAGCTTCCTCGGCCGTATCGCGCTGTGCCGCATCCACGCGGGCAAGATCCGCAAGGGCCAGACCGTGGCCTGGATGCGTGAGGACGGCTCGGTCTCCAACGTCCGCATCACCGAGCTGCTGGTCACCGAGGCCCTCGAGCGCGTCCCGGCCGAGGAGGCCAGCGCGGGCGAGCTCGTCGCCATCGCCGGTATCCCGGACATCACCATCGGCGACACGCTGGCCGACATCGACAACCCGGTGGCGCTGCCCCGGCTGACCGTCGACGAGCCCGCGATCTCGATGACGATCGGCTGCAACACCTCGCCCCTGCAGGGCCGCAGCGGTGGCTCCAAGCTCACCGCCCGCATGCTCAAGGGCCGCCTGGACAGCGAGCTGGTCGGCAACGTCAGCATCCGCGTGCTCAACACCGAGCGCCCCGACACCTGGGAGGTGCAGGGCCGTGGCGAGCTGGCCCTGGCCATCCTGGTCGAGCAGATGCGCCGCGAGGGCTTCGAGCTGACCGTCGGCAAGCCCGAGGTCGTCACCCGCACCATCGACGGCAAGCTGTGCGAGCCGTTCGAGAAGCTGACCGTCGACGCGCCCGAGGAGTTCCTCGGCGCCATCACCCAGCTCCTGGCCAACCGCAAGGGCCGCCTGGAGCACATGGGCGGCCACGGCAGCGGCCGGATCAAGGTCGAGTACGTCGTCCCGTCGCGTGGCCTGATCGGCTTCCGCACCGACTTCCTCACCGAGACCCGCGGCACCGGCATCGCCAACGCCATCTTCGAGGGCTACGCCCCGTGGGCCGGTGAGATCCGCAGCCGTCACTCCGGCTCGTTGGTCGCCGACCGCCAGGGCCCGGTCACCGCGTACGCGATGCTCCAGCTCGCCGACCGCGGCACGTTCTTCGTCGAGCCGGGCGCCGACGTCTACGAGGGCATGGTCGTGGGCGAGAACCCGCGCGCCGAGGACCTCGACGTCAACGTCACCAAGGAGAAGAAGCTCACCAACATGCGGTCCTCGTCGGCCGACGTGATGGAGACGCTGGCCCGGCCGCGCAAGCTGAGCCTGGAAGAGGCCCTGGAGTTCTGCGCGAACGACGAGTGTGTCGAGGTCACCCCCGAGTTCGTCCGGGTGCGCAAGACCATCCTCGACGCCACCACCCGCGGCCGCACCCGCTCCCGCGAGAAGGCGCGCGACGCCAAGTAGTCCAGCTGTGATCTGACGCTCAGGGGCGTCGTCGGGAACCTCCGGCGACGCCCCTGCGTCATCCTGGTGGGGGGCGGGCCGGGGGGACTGGGCCGAACCGGTGACGAAACGGCGGCCGTGGGACCATGGCCGACCGACCCAGGTGGGAGGAGCAGGGGTGCGCGCGAGTAGCCGGGTGCTGGTGGGGGCTGCGGCCGCGATGTGCCTCACCGCCTGCACCAACGCACCACCTCCACCGCTGGTGACCACCGAGGTGGCGCGCACCGAGGTGACCAAGGCGGTCAACCTCAAGGAAGCCGTGGTCGGCGTCGACAGCGTGGTGGGCGGCTACAACCCGCACAAGCTGTCAGACCAGTCCACGATCACCAGCGCGTTCGCCGCCGTCATGCTGCCGTCGGTGTTCCGGGCCGCGCCGGACGGCACACCGCGCCTGGACACCACGCTGATGGTGTCGGCGCAGGTCACGCAGGCCGAGCCGTACACCGTCACCTATCGGCTGCGCCCCGAGGCGGCCTGGTCGGACGGCGCGCCGATCGCCGCTGAGGACTTCGTCTACCTGTGGGAGCAGCTCCGCGAGGCGCCCGGGGTGATCGACGGGGTCGGCTACCGGCTGATCTCCAACATCTCCGCGCGTGAGGCGGGGCGGGTCGTCGAGGTGACCTTCGCCAAGCCGTACCCGGGTTGGCGGTCGCTGTTCTCGTCACTGCTGCCCGCGCACCTGGTCAAGGACATCCCCGGCGGCTGGGCCACCGTCCTGCGGGAGAGCTTCCCGGTCACCGGGGGACCGTTCTCGATCAAGACGATCGACCGCGACCGCGGCGAGGTCATCCTGGAGCGCAACGACCGCTACTGGGACCCGCCCGCCGCGCTCGACCGGATCGTGCTGCGCCGGGGTGACACCGCGAGCATCGCGGGCGCCCTCAAGGCAGGCCACATCCAACTCGCGCTGACCGCGCTCGACACCGAGGGCATCGGCACGATCGGGACCCTCGAATCGGCCGTCACGCGGACGACCGTGACCAGGCCCATGGTCGCCACGGTGCTGCTGCGCCCGGTCAGCCCGGCCATGGCCGACTCCCGCATCCGCGCCGCCGTCGCCGCCTACATCGACCGGGCGGCCATGGTCGCCGTCGGCACGGGTGGCGGCGCCGCGGCGAGCACCCAGGCCAACGCCCAGGTCCTCGCGCCAACCGCGCCCGGCTACGCGGCCACCGGGCCGGGAACCGGACCCGACCCGGCGCGCGCGGAGAGCCTGCTCGCCGAGGCCGGATACACCCGCATCGCCGGGGTCTGGACGTCTCCCGCCGCCCCGCTGAACCTGGTCATCGCCGCCCCGGCGGGCCACCCCGCCTATGTCGC
>Ga0247823_10003722_pt1 | contig 12286 bp, 9 predicted proteins | sample 13C_PalmiticAcid_2_FD_192426 | JGI IMG/M metagenome (GOLD analysis project Ga0247823, IMG submission 192426) | Soil microbial communities from agricultural site in Penn Yan, New York, United States - 13C_PalmiticAcid_Day30 | ecosystem: Environmental > Terrestrial > Soil > Agricultural land...
GTCTCCGATGCAGTTGTGGTGCAACGAATCGCAGGAACGGTATGTGTTGGGGGTGCCGCAGACGCGCCTGGCCGAGTTCGCCGCGCTGTGCGCGCGCGAGCGCTGCCCGTTCGCGGCGGTCGGCGTGGCCACCGCGGAAGAACGGCTGGTCGTGGCCTACGGCGCCACCCCCGATTCGATTCCGGCCGACGCGCCGATCAACCTGCCGATGGACGTACTGTTCGGCAAGGCGCCGAAGATGCATCGCGACACCCGCCATCCCGCCCCCGCGCCGTGGCCGGCGCTGGATACGGCGAAGCTGGATCTGCACGAAGCCGGCCTGCGCGTGCTGGCGCATCCGACCGTGGCGGCCAAGCAGTTCCTGATCACGATCGGCGATCGCAGCGTCGGCGGCCTGACCGCGCGCGAGCAGATGGTTGGCCCGTGGCAGATGCCGGTGGCCGACTGCGCGATCACCCTGTCGGACTACAGCCGTTTCAGCGGCGAGGCGATGGCGATCGGCGAACGTACGCCGATCGCCCTGCTGGACGCCGCCGCCGCCGCCCGCATGGCGGTGGGCGAGGCGATCACCAACCTGTGCGCCGCGCCGATCGAATCGCTGGATCGGATCAAGCTTTCCGCCAACTGGATGGCCGCCGCCGGCCACGACGGCGAGGACGCGTTGCTGTTCGACGCGGTCCGCGCGATCGGCATGGAGCTGTGCCCCGAGATCGATATCAGCATCCCGGTGGGCAAGGATTCGCTGTCGATGCAGGCGCAGTGGCAGGATGAAGGCGGCGCGCAGAAGTCGGTGTCGCCGGTCTCGCTGGTGATCAGCGCGTTCGCGCCGGTGCTCGATGTGCGCGGCCAGCTGACCCCGCTGCTGCAGCGCGAGGAAGCCAGCGACCTGTGGCTGATCGGCCTGGGCGCGGGCAAGAAGCGCCTGGGCGGTTCGGTGCTGGCGCAGGTCCACCCCGATGCCGGTGGCCGCGACGGCCTGCCGGCGTTTGCCGGCGAGGATGCGGAGGATGGCGTGCCGGATCTCGACGATCCGCAGCGCCTGCGCGATTTCTTCGCGTTGATCCGCGATGCGCGCGAAGCCGGGCTGCTGCTGGCCTATCACGACCGCAGCGACGGCGGCGCCTTCGCCACCCTGTGCGAGATGGCCTTCACCTCGCACCTGGGTCTGGACATCAACCTCGATGGCTGGGGCGATGACCCGTTCCGCACCCTGTTCGCCGAGGAACTCGGCGCGGTGGTGCAGGTGGCCGACGAGGACCGCGCCGCGTTCGCGGATCTGGTCGAACGCCATGCCTTGACCGAGTGCGCGCAGCGCATCGCCCGCCCGACCACGGCGCCGGTGGTTCGCGTCCATCAGGACGGCGAGACCCTGAGCGAATGGCGCTGGGAAGCGCTGTTCGACGCCTGGTGGTCGGTGACCCACGCGATGCAGAAGCTGCGTGACAATCCCGAGGCCGCCGATCAGGAGCGCGAGACCGCGCGCCAGTTCGCCGCTTCCGGCCTGAAGCCGAAGCTCGTCTTCGATCCGGCCGAGGACGTGGCCGCGCCGTTCATCGCCACCGGGGCCCGCCCGAAGGTGGCGATCCTGCGCGAGCAGGGCGTCAACGGGCAGATCGAGATGGCGTCGATCTTCGATCGCGTCGGCTTCGACGCCTACGACGTGCACATGAGCGATCTGATCGCCGGCCGCGTGTCGCTGGCCGACTTCAAGGGCTTCGCCGCCTGCGGCGGTTTCAGCTATGGCGACGTGCTCGGCGCGGGCCGCGGCTGGGCCACCTCGATCCTGGAGCGCAGCGCGCTGCGCGAGGCCTTCGCCACGTTCTTCGCGCGCGGCGATACGTTCTCGCTGGGCGTGTGCAATGGCTGCCAGATGCTGAGCCAGCTCAAGGACATCATTCCCGGCGCGACCCATTGGCCCCGCTTCCTGCGCAACCGCAGCGAGCAGTTCGAAGCCCGCACGTCGCTGCTGGAAGTGCTGGAGTCGCCGTCGATTTTCCTGCGTGGCATGGCCGGCTCGCGCATTCCTGTCGCGGTCGCGCACGGCGAAGGCCGCGCCGAGTTCGACAGCGGCGTCGACCAGGCCGCCGCGCGGGTCGCGTTGCGCTACGTCGACGGTGATGGCCAGGTCGCCACGCAGTACCCGCTCAACCCGAACGGATCGCCCGACGGCATCACCGGCCTCACCAGCGAAGACGGTCGTTCGACCATCCTGATGCCGCATCCGGAGCGCACCCCGCGCAGCGTCAACCTGAGCTGGGCGCCGGCCGACTGGCCGGAGGATTCGCCGTGGCTGCGGATGTTCCGCAACGCGCGGGTCTGGGTGGGCTGAGCGACCCTCGCGGGCGAACGAACCGGACGAAGCGGCGCCTCGGCGCCGCTTTGTTTTTTTGCGCCTCGTTGCCGGCGGCGCGCCATCTCCGAAAGGCGTTCACGGGACGACCGACCGGGCGGCCACTGTAACGGACGCGTCGGGCGGGACGTTGTAAAGTGGGCCCCTGCAACGGGAGTGCGACGTGAACGCCCTGATCGAATCCCAGACCACCGAAGCCGGCGCCGAAGAGCGGATGGTCGACGCCCTGCTGGCGCGAGGCAAACTCAAGGAACCGGATCTGGCGCGGGCGCGGCGGGTGCAGGAGGAAACCGGCGCCAGCCTGCTGTCACTGTTGTCGCGACTGGGGCTGGTGTCCGAGCGCGATCACGCCGAGACGGCCGCCGAAGTGCTGGGCCTGCCGCTGGTCAGCGTCAAGGAACTGCCCGAACTGCCGCCGGAAGCCACGCCGCTGTCGGTCCGGTTCCTCAAGCAGTTCCATGTGTGCCCGGTGGGCGAGGACGAGACCGGTGTGGATCTGCTGGTCGCCGACCCGCAGGATGGCTATCCCGTCGACGCCGTGCAGCTGGCGACCGGCAAGGCGGTGCGCCGGCGGGTCGCGCTGCGCTCGGAAATCGATGATCTGATCGAACGCTATTTCGGCCAGGGCCGCAGCGCGATGGGCGCGATCGTGGAGAACGCCGATGGCGAGACCGCCGGCGATCTGGACGACGTCGAACACCTGCGCGACCTCGCCTCCGAAGCGCCGGTCATCCGGCTGGTCAACCTGATCATCCAGCGCGCGGTGGAACTGCGCGCGTCGGACGTGCACATCGAGCCGTTCGAGAATCGGCTGAAAGTCCGCTATCGCGTGGATGGCGTGCTGGAGGAGGCCGAGAGTCCGCCCGCCAACCTCACCGCCGCCGTGATCAGCCGCATCAAGATCATGGCCAAACTCAACATCGCCGAGCGCCGCCTGCCGCAGGATGGCCGCATCATGCTGCGCGTGCAGGGCAAGGAACTGGATCTGCGCGTGAGCACGGTGCCCACCGCGCACGGCGAAAGCGTGGTGATGCGCCTGCTGGATCGCGAGACGGTGGTGTTCGATTTCAAGCGGCTTGGCTTCACCGACGCATTCCTGCCGCAGTTCCGGAAAGTGCTGGAACAACCGCACGGCATCCTGCTGGTGACCGGTCCCACCGGTTCGGGCAAGACCACCACGCTGTACACCGCGCTGAGCAAGCTCAACACCAGCGACGTCAAGATCATCACGGTCGAGGATCCGGTCGAGTACCAGATCGAGGGCATCAACCAGATCCAGGCGAAGCCGCAGATCGGGCTGGATTTCTCGCATGCGCTGCGCAGCATCGTCCGCCAGGATCCGGACATCATCATGATCGGCGAAATGCGCGATCTGGAAACCGCGCGCATCGCCATCCAGTCCGCGCTGACCGGCCACCTGGTGTTGTCCACGCTGCATACCAACAACGCCGCGGGCGGCATCACCCGCATGCTCGACATGGGCGTGGAGGACTACCTGCTGACCTCCACCATCAACGGCATCCTGGCCCAGCGCCTGGTGCGCCGGCTGGAGCCGACCCACGCCGAGCCGTATCGCGCCTCGCCGGAGGAGATCGAGAAGTTCGGCCTGCGCCGTTTCCAGCCCGAAGGCGACATCGTCCTGTACCGTCCGCGTCCGTCCGCGATCGCGCCGACCGGCTACCTGGGACGGACCACCATCGTCGAGTTCCTGGTCATGAACGACGAACTCCGCCGCGCGGTCATGCGCCACGCCGGCATGGGCGAGATCGAGGAGATCGCGCGCGCCAGCGGGATGCAGACCATGTACGAGGACGGCATCGCCAAGGCGCTGGCCGGGCAGACCACGATCGAGGAAGTCCTGCGGGTGACCGAGGAATCCTGACGGGTCCGGACGGTGACGGCGGCGGTCTTCGCGTCGTCGTATCGCGCGCGTCGAACATCCGGCGCACGCCTGCGCTGACGTATCCGCGCACATCTTCACCGGTTGATCGCGGCGTGCGGCGTGCCGCGCACCCGGGATGGCCGGGTTTCCTGTTCGCGGCCGCCGGTGATTTCGCTGCACTGCGGCTTTCCCGCGTCGGCGGGGTAGGGAATACTTCGCCACTGAAAACGTTTTCAGTGGCGAAAACCCTGGAGGATCGAGGTGCGCATCATTCCCCGCCGGTTGGCCGGCGTGTTGTCGCTGTTCCTGCTGGCAACCCCGCTGTTCGCGGCCGATGCGTCCTCCTCCAGCACGGCCCATCGCCGCACCTACGCCAACCCGATCGACATCGACTACCGGTACAACTTCGAGCAGTTGAACCAGGGCATTTCCTATCGCACCGGGGCCGACCCGGTGGTGGTCCGGCATGGCGATGCGTACTACCTGTTCCAGACCCTGGCCGACGGCTACTGGCGCTCGACCGATCTGGTGGACTGGCGCTTCATCGAACCGAGCCGCTGGCCGTTCGACAGCATGGTCGCGCCGGCGGCGATTTCCGATGGCGACCGCCTGTTGCTGATGCGCTCGTTGTTCGGCCCCGGCGCGGTGCTGGTCAGCCGTGATCCGGAACACGGCGTTTTCGATTTCTTCACCCGCCGGACGCCGGAACTGCCCAACGCGGTGCGCCCCGGCATGGACCAGTTCATGCAACCCTGGCATGTCGGTGATCCGCAACCCCGCGAGGTTCCGCCCGGGCCGTGGGATCCAAGCTTCTTCAAGGACGACGATGGCCGCTGGTACCTGTACTGGGGATCCTCGGATACGTTTCCGCTCTATGGCATCGAACTCGACATGGATCGCGGCATGCGCTACATCGGCGAGCCGCGCGCGCTGATCCTGCTGGATCCGAAACGGCATGGCTGGGAACGTTTCGGCCACGACCACCGCGAGGAAGGCCGCCCGACGTACATCGAGGGCGCATGGATGAACAAGGTCGGCGGTCGCTACTACCTGCAATATGGCGCGCCGGGTACCGAGTACAACGCGTATGCCACGGGTACCTATGTCGGCGACAGTCCGCTGGGGCCCTTTGAATACGCGCCCTACAACCCGGTCGGCTACAAGCCGGGCGGTTTCGTGCACGGCGCCGGCCACGGCTCCACCTTCCAGGACGCGCACGGCAACTGGTGGAACACCGGTACCCCCTGGATTGGCTACAACTGGACCTTCGAACGGCGCATCGCGATGTTTCCGGCGGCCTTCAGCGCCGACGGGCAGATGTCCGTGTCCACGCGTTTCGGCGATTTCCCGCACTACGTCCCGGATGCCGCGAACGCGGATCCGGAATCGCTGTTCACCGGCTGGATGCTGCTGTCCTATCGCAAGCGCGCCACCGCTTCGTCGGTTCACGGGGATTTCGCCGCCGCCAACGTCACCGATGAGAATCCGCGCACTTTCTGGGTGGCCGCCAGCCGTGAAGCCGGCCAGACCCTGAGCGTGGATCTGGGTGGCGTGCGCAGCGTGCGCGCGATCCAGGTCAATTTCGCCGACTACCAGTCCGGGCTGTATGGCGACTCGGATGACATCTATACCGAATTCCAGTTGGAATACTCGCTCGACGGCCGCCATTGGCAGCCGCTGGCCAGGACCGATGGGCCGCGCCGGGATCGACCCAACGCCTATCTGGAACTGACCGCGCCGGTGAAAGCCCGCCATGTGCGCTACGTGCATGGCCATGTCGGCGCCGCGCATCTGGCCATCAGCGATCTGCGGGTGTTCGGCCATGCAGACGGAAATACACCGCCGATCCCGCAAGGCGTGCAGGCGAAGCGTGATGTCGATCCGCGCCAGATGACGGTGCAATGGCGATCGGTCCGGGGCGCGGTGGGCTACAACGTGCGCTGGGGGATCGCGCCGGATCGCCTGCATTCCACCTATCAGGTGTTCGCCGACCAGCCGACGCGGCTGGAGGTGCGGGCACTGAATGCGGGTGTCGGTTATCACGTCGCGGTCGAGGCCTTCGATGAGAACGGGGTCTCGCCATTGAGCGGAACCGTCGCGATCCCGTAGCCAGGAAACCCGGCACGCGTATGCTTAGGGGCTCGGAGACCACCGGAAGCCCCTGCCGATGCCCCTGTACCGCTACAAGGCCCTGAACCCGCGCGGCGAACTGCTGGAAGGCCAGATGGAGGCCGTCAGCGATGCCGAGGTGGCGACGCGCCTGCAGGAACAGGGCCACCTGCCGGTGGAGGCCCGGCTGGCGTCGGAAGTGCGCGGTGGAATCTCCTGGCGCGGGCTGCTGCGCGCGCAGCCATTGGCCGGCGATCAGCTGGTGCAGTTCACCCAGCAGCTGGCGACCCTGCTGGGCGCCGGCCAGCCGCTGGATCGGGCTCTGTCGATCCTGCTGGACATGCCGGAGGAAGGACGCGCGCGCGACATCATCGCCGACGTGCGCGACGCAGTCCGTGGCGGTGCCCCGCTGTCGACCGCGCTCGAACGCCAGCATGGCGTGTTCAGTCGCCTCTACATCAACATGGTCCGCGCCGGCGAAGCGGGGGGCAGCCTGCAGGACACGCTCGCCCGTCTGGCGGATTATCTGGAACGCAGCCGCAACCTGCGTGGTCGTGTCATCAACGCGCTGATCTATCCGGCGATCCTGGTGGTGGTGGTCGGGTTCGCGCTGCTGTTCCTGCTCGGCTACGTGGTGCCGCAGTTCTCGCAGATGTACGAAAGCCTCGACGTGGAGCTGTCCTGGTTCACCCGCGGGGTGATGGCGGTGGGCGCGTTCGTGCAGCAGGGCTGGTTCGTGCTGATCGCCGTGCCCGCCGTGCTGCTGCTCTGGTTCGACCGCAAGCGCCGGGATCCGGCGTTCCGTGATCGATTCGATCGCTGGATTCTGGAACGTCGCCTGATCGGATCGCTGGTGGCGCGGCTGGAAACCGCGCGGCTGGCGCGCACGCTCGGCACCCTGTTGCGCAACGGCGTGCCGCTGCTCGCCGCGCTGGGCATTTCCCGCAACGTGCTGTTCAACCGGGCCCTGTGGGCGGACGTGGACGCGGCGGCCGAACAGGTCAAGAACGGCCACGGCCTGGCCGCCTCGCTGGGCAAGGGCAAGCGTTTCCCGCGCCTGGCCCTGCAGATGATCCAGGTGGGCGAGGAATCGGGCGCGCTGGACAGCATGCTGCTCAAGACCGCCGACACCTTCGAGCAGGAGACCGGACAGGCGATGGAACGCCTGCTGGCGCTGCTGGTGCCGGTCATCACGCTGGTCCTGGCGCTCGTCGTTGGTCTGGTCATATTGGCGGTGCTGTTGCCGTTGTATGGTCTGACCAACGCCATCGGCTGAGCCCGGTCCGCCCAACAGCCGGTTCAGGCACCATCCACCAGACTCCTTTCTCTTCGACCGTCGCCTTCTTCCAACCGTCAACGCATACGACCAGGACCACACCGATGCGCCAGTCTTCCCGAATCCGTTCCGGCTCCCGCCTCCGCTCGCCGGCCTCGCAGTCCGGCTTCAGCCTGCTGGAGATCATCATCGTGCTGATTCTGATCGGCGGCATCATGGCGCTGGTCGGCAGCCGCCTGCTCGGCGGCGCCGATCGCGGCAAGGCCAATCTGGCCAAGAGCCAGATCCAGACCCTCGCCGGCAAGGTGGAAAACTACCAGCTCGACACCGGCAGCCTGCCGTCACGGCTGGATGATCTGGTCACCGCGCCGACGAATGCCGCCGGCTGGCTGGGTCCATACGCCAAGCCGGCGGAACTGAAGGACCCGTGGGGCCATCCCATCGAGTACCGCGCGCCGGGTGAATCCCAGTCCTTCGATCTGGTCAGCTACGGCAAGGATGGCAAACCCGGCGGCGAGAGCTACGACGCCGACATCCAGTACCAGTAAACCGGACACACGGCGCCATGCGCGGCGGCCTTCGCCCCTCCTTCCGCACGCCGCGCGGCGCCCAGGGCGTTTCGCTGCTGGAAATGCTGTTGGTGGTGATGCTGATCGCCATCGCCGGCACGCTCGCGGCGATGGTGCTGACCGGTGGACTGGACGGCATGCGCCTGCGTTCGGAGGCACGCGAGATCGCCGCGCAACTGCGCTACACCCGCGCGCAGGCGATGGCGACCGGCAAGCCGCAGCGCTTCATCATCGACCCCGGCAATCATCGCTGGCAGGCGCCCAACCAGCATCGCGGCAACGTGCCGGCTTCCCTGCGCATCGCTTTCATCGGCGCGCGCCAGGCGCAGCCCGCCACCGGCGTGGGCGCCATCCTGTTCTTCCATGACGGTGGTTCCAGTGGCGGGCAAATCCGCCTGAGCAGCGGTCGCGCGGTCTGGCATGTCGACGTGGCCTGGCTGACCGGCGAAGTCCAGGTGGTCCGCGGAGGTGGCGGAACATGAGGCGTCCGCATGGCTTCACCCTGCTGGAAGTGATCGTCGCGTTCGCGTTGCTCGCGCTCGCGCTGACGCTGCTGCTGGGTTCCCTGTCCGGCGCCACGCGCCAGGTCCGGGAAGCCGATGACGCCACCCGCGCGGCGCTGCATGCGCAGTCGCTGCTGGCGCAGATCGGCGTGGCCGAGTTCCTGCAACCCGGTCGTCGCCAGGGCGAGTTCGAGCGCGGTCGCTATCGGTGGGAACTGGAGATCGTTCCTTACGAAGATCCGGCGAAGGCGGAGACGCCGGTCCGGGATCCGTCCGCGCCGGAGTTGTTGCAGTTGCGCCTGACCACCCGCTGGGGCGACCAGGCCCGGCAGCGGATCGTCTGGGATTCGCTGCGCCTGGTGCCGCCGGATCCCAACCGCAGCCGGAGCGTGCCGTGAACCGGCGCCCGCGCGGCTTCACGCTGCTGGAGATGCTGCTGGCACTGGTGTTGCTGTCGGCGGGCCTCGCGCTGGCGTTCGCCACGGTGCGCGCGGCGACCACGATGGTCGAACGCGGCGAGGTCCGCGCGCAGCGCAACGAGCGCACGCGCGCGGTGGAAGGTTTTCTGCGCCAGCGCATCGGCACCGCGCTGCCGGTGGTGTTCGCCACCGATCCCACCACCTTCCGCCAGTCGCGTTTCCTCGGTGAAGCAGGCCGTATCCGCTTCGTCGCCGATCTGCCCAACTACCTCGGCCGCGGCGGTCCGCACCTGTACGACCTCAGCTTCGACGATCAAGGCCGGCTGATGGCGCGCTTCTCGATCGTGCAGGCCGGCCAGGCCGTCGACACGCCGGACGGCATCGCCCCGGAGCAACTGGCCGACCGCCTGCGCCTGGTCCGTTTCCGCTATCGCGGCCTGGACGAGAAAGGACAGCCCGGTCCGTGGCAGGAAGCCTGGCGCACCGCTGAAATCCTGCCCCTGCAGGTGGCGGTGGACGTGGAAACCGAATCCGGCGCGCGCTGGCCGGAGCTGATCGTCACCCTGGTGCACAGCGAGGGCGGCGCAGGCGGTGGCGCGCAGCCCCCGGGAGGCCTGTGATGCGCGTGCGCGGCGCGGCCCTGTTGCTGGTGTTGTGGCTGACCGCCCTGCTGGCGGCGCTGATTGGCGCGTTCGCGGTGACCGCGCGGATGGAATCGCTGCAGGGCCAGATCGTGCGCGACGGTTCGGTGGCGCGCGAGCGCGCCCGCGCCGGCATCGACTACGCGCTGGTGCGCATCGCCGACCAACAGCAGCGCACCCGCTGGCTGCCCGACGGGCGCGCCTATGACTGGACGTTTGCCGGCAGCCCGCTGCGTATTCGCGCCGTCGACGAAAGCGGCAAGGTCGACCTCAACCAGGCCGATGCCCGCCTGCTGGAACAGTTGCTGCGGGTACGCGGGGTTCCGGAGGAAACCGCGCCTGGCCTGGCCGCCGCCATCCTCGACTGGCGCGACGCCGATTCGTTCAACCAGCCGCAGGGCGGGGCCGAGGATCCGGACTACGCCGCCGCCGGGCTGGAATACGGCGCCAAGGACGCGCCGTTCGAGAGTGTCGCGGAACTGCAACAAGTGCTGGGCATGACGCCGGAGTTCTACGATCGCGTGGCGCCTTTCCTGACGCTGTACTCCGGCCGCACGCTGCCGGATGCCAACTACGCGCCCGGTCCGGTGCTGGTCGCGATGGGCCTGGATGCCGAACGCATCCTCGCGCAACGTGAGCTGCCTCCCGACCAGGCGGGAGGACAACTCGTCGGCGGCGGGAGCGGCACGTATAGTATCGAGAGCCACGCGAAGCTTCGCGATGGACGGGAGGCGACGTTGCGCGCGGTGATACGTGCCGGCGGCGGCCCCGTACCGGGGATGGCGTACACCGTTTTGCGCTGGGAAGAGGGAACTGCACCGCCATGAGCACGATTCGCGACAGCATGGACAGCCTGCGCGCGCGCCTGTTGCCGGGAGCGGGAGGGCTGCTCGGTTGGTGGGGCAGGGCGCTGGCCAGCTGGCTGCCGCACCGCTGGCGCTCGCTGCTGGGATTGACCCAGGACCGGCTGCTGCTCAGCCAGCAGGACGAACAACTGATGCTGGCATGGCAGAGCACGCAGGGCGTGCGCGAACTCGCCCGTTTGCCGCTGCCGCTGGAAGCCGGCGATCTGGATGGCCTGCTCGGCAAGCGCATGGCCGGTCTGCCGCGCTGGTTGCTGTTGCCCGCCGATGCGGTGCTGCGCCGTCCGCTGGTCCTGCCTGCGGCGGCGGCGGACAGGCTGCGCGACGTCGTGCGGTTCGAAATCGATCGCCAGACGCCCTTCGCGGCGGACGACGTGTGCTACGACGCCAGCCTGCGCCAGCGGCGCGAGGATGGCCAACTGGAGGTCGATCTGGTGGCGATCCCGCGCCAGCGTTTCGACGCCGCGCTGGCGCCGCTGGGAAGCCTGGCGGGCGAGCTCGGCGGGGTGGACGTGACCGGTCCCGAAGCGCTGCCGCTCGGCGTGAACCTGCTGGCGCCCACCGAACGCCGGATGCGGCAGGCGCCGATGCGCGGCTGGCATCTGGCGCTCGCTTCGCTCGCATTGGTGGCGGTGGTGTTCGCCGCCTGGACGACCCTGGACAACCGGCGCGGCGCGGCCGACGAATTCGAAACCTCGCTGCGCACCCGCACCGAACAGGCGCGCCGGGTCGCCGCGCAGCGGCAGCAGCTGGTGGATCTGGTCGATGGCATGAACGCGCTGGAGCGCGCACGCGCGCAGCGCCCGACCGCGGTCGAGGTGCTGGACGAGCTGAGCCGCCGGCTGCCCGACGGCACCTATCTGGAAAAGATGTCCATCGAAGGCGATCGCCTGGTCCTGATTGGCCTGAGCCAGGAGGCCTCCTCGCTGGTCGCCAAACTGCAAGGGTCCCCGCTGTGGCGCTCGCCCGCGTTGAGCGGCGCGCTGCAGCCGGATCAGGCGCGCCGTCGCGATCGCTTCACCCTGACCGCGCAACTGGTCGGCGGCGCGGCCTCTTCCACCCCCGGCACCGGAGATCAGAATGGCAAACGTGCTGACTGATCGCGATCGCTGGCTTGCACTGGGGCTGCTGGTCACGGTCCTGCTGTTGGGCTACCTGGTGCTGGTGCATCCCTGGTGGACCCAGCCGATGCTGGAAGTGAACGAACGCATCCAGGCGCTGCGCGAGCGCGAACTGCGCGTGCGCACGCAGTTGCAGCAGGCGCCCGCGGTGGAGAAACAACTGGCGGCGGCGCTCGCCCTGCAGGCGCAGCGGCCCGGCTTCCTCGGCGAAGCCAGCACCGAACTGGCCACCGCCGGACTGGTCCAGCGACTGGAATCGGTGGTCAAGGAAGCCAGCCCCGGCAACCGCAGCTGCGGCATCGCCAACCAGTCGCCGCTGCCGCAGGCCGCCGGCGAGCGCTTCGCGCGGGTGGCGGTGCAGGTGCGCCTGCGCTGCGGCACACCGGAACTGGCCGCGGTGCTGCACGCCCTCGAATCCGGCAGTCCGCGCCTGTTCGTGGACAATCTCAACATCCTTTCCAGCAATTACGCCTACATGGCGCCGGAAGGCGGCACGGGCGGGCTGGATGTCACCTTCGATCTGTACGGCTACCTGAAGCCCGGCGTGATCGGG
>Ga0247823_10003724_pt1 | contig 12285 bp, 3 predicted proteins | sample 13C_PalmiticAcid_2_FD_192426 | JGI IMG/M metagenome (GOLD analysis project Ga0247823, IMG submission 192426) | Soil microbial communities from agricultural site in Penn Yan, New York, United States - 13C_PalmiticAcid_Day30 | ecosystem: Environmental > Terrestrial > Soil > Agricultural land...
GCCATATTCCGTATTCCAATTTCCGAAGTCATTTCTTCCATTTTCTTTCGATTTTGCAAACGGCAAGCGCAGAGCTGGACGTTTTATTCGTCATTTCAATGACATGGCGCCTCCCTAGGGGCGTTAAATGCGGCATGCCCTATGCTTGAGTCATTTAGCGCATGTCCCCGCATGGCCGTTTAAAAACGAACGAGCGCGCGCCGCGGCGGCGAAACATAAGCAACTTCGATCGTCATGGATTTGGAAGCAAAGACCCAGCACAAGGAGTTTACCTATGGCATCCAATGACCTTCCGGGAAACGAAGACGACGCATCTGACAACCCGTCCAGCGAACACGAATCAGAGGACCCTATCCAAGACGTCATTCACGTCGCCCAGTCCCCGTCAAATCAAGATCCGCAAGAGTCATCTGCCGGTGAATCGGAAAACGATGCGAAGTCGACGAAACGGTTAGGCGAAAGAGAATCAGCCAGGTCCGTCAAGCTTGAATCGTCGGACGACGACAGTAGGCCGATAAGAACCACTCGGTCCGGGACAACGGCGCTTCGCAGATCGACCCGAACAACACGCGGAACGACTCAAGAAGAGAGTTCAGATGAAGACGAATTGAGCGAAGAACTCAGCGATCCAGACTCCGAGCCGGAAGCGCAATCGGACGTTGATGAGGACGAGTTCGAAATCGCGCAGTCATCCGATGAGGAAGAGACCGTTGCCGCCAAGACGAAGCGCGGAAAGAAAGAATTTCAAGCATCCGCCAGGGTGGCCGGTAGAAGTAAGGCGTTCAAAGGCAGGAGGCGCGAAGAGGACGACAACGGAGTTGTCTCTTCGGAAGATGGGGAAATGCAGGACAATGCCGGCGCCGGCCGCCAAGCGTCTCGGCGGCGAGGAGAGTCATCGTATATTGATCGGCTTCTCCCAAAGCTGGAAGAACTAAAAGAACACGCGACAAGTGGATTGAATCTTGATCGGCAAGACCTTGCCGACCTGGTCTCCAGTCTTGCCGCAGTGACAGTAGCGTTTGAGAGCGATATGGAGGGGGTCGCGAGTTTAACGATCCCTCGCTCAGGGGAATTGCTGAATCAACTAGGGACGACATTTTATCGACTGGCGCAATCGCCGAGTTTTGACGACGGCGGGCGACAAATAATAGCAGTGGATCTCGTAAAGCGGCTTGACTCGCTCGCCAAGCGGTTTAACTCTCGCCAAGCATCGGAAGACGCGATGGACGTCGACGACTCGGAGTTGAACGAGAAGCTCGAAGCATTCTGTTGGACTGTGCGTACTGCGGTGAATACCTTTCTAGCGAAAATAGAACAACGCGATGCGGCAATGGCGAATGCTCAGTCGGCTGTTGAAGGCGACGTCCCGCAAGCGCCCGCAGCCGCTGGAGTTGGCGCAGGAAGAGCAATCAATGAAGGGTCCGGAAAAAAGACGAAAAACCGGACAAGAAACACGCGCAGCGCAGCCGATAACGATGCCGCGGACGACCTCTTCCGACGCCGTATGTTAACCCATGGCCGCGGCTCCGGATCTGACGCATTGGCCGATCTTAAAAGTGCTTATGAAAAATATAAAAAAGGAAAATTGAGCAGCCAGGAATTAACTTCCGCTCTATGCGAAATGACCAAAACGCAAAGGCGCAAGCACAACAGTCCGCTTCGAAGAGAAGCGATAAATACGATAGAGCAAGTTCTAATCACGCAAAATAAATCGCTCTTGGACTATAGCGAAAACTTAATGGCGCTAGTTTTGGCGGTAAACATTACGAACAAGGAGCATCTGAACGCCCTAAAAGAATTAATTACATTCGGCGTCGATATCGGATGGTTGCCCTCCAAGATGAAGGAAGCGTGCGATGACCTGATTTTTTCTCAAAAGACAGGAAAAGTTGTCCCAAAAGCCTACAAATATCATCCTGAAAAATACGATTCTGAGCTGGAAAACCATGCTGCGATTGAGACAGTGGACGGTTTAAAACAGGCATACAACAACGGGTTGCGAGGCGCTGGATTGCGAGTAGCCTTATGCGCGGTAAGCAGAAAGCAGTGCAGTCAATCTAGACAGAGAAAAGGCATCAACGACGTGGAAGGTGTTTTGCGCAAGAACGAAAAATCGCTGGACTGGTATGAGGGGAAATTATTGCAGCTTTGCCAGGAAGCAAAGATTGATGGGACCGACGCATTGACTGGCCTAAGGAAGTTGATTTACACCGGCATCGATTGTGGAATCTTGCCGTCCGACATGCAGGACGAAGCATTCAACTTGGTCTGTTCAACAATAGAAAAGCGGGTTATTGCAAGACCTTCCGGAGTAACGAAGTACGTTAGGACAATGCAGCCAAAGGACTCTGATTTTTGGAAAATAACGTTGGACGACGTAAAGGACGCTTATAAAAAACATAAAGAAGGAAAATTGAGCGGCCAGGAATTAACTTCCGCTCTATGCAAATTAGTCAAAAAACAAGCATACGATAAAGGACATTACTCTGTAATAGAAACAACGATATTTCTAAATACGCAAAATAAATCGCTCTTGGACTTTAGCGGAAACTTAATGGCGCTAGTTTTGGCCGTAAACGTTACGCACAAGGAGCACCTGTACGCCCTAAGAAAAGTAATTACACTTGGCGTCCAAATCGGATGGTTGCCCGCCCAGATGAACGAAGAGTGCGATAACCTGGTTTTTTCTAAAAAGACAGGAAAAGTCGTACCCAAAGCCTACAAATTTCGTCCTGAAAAATACAATCCTGAGCTGGAAGCCTATGCTGCGATTGAGACGGTGGACGCTTTAAAGAAAGCTTATGAAGAGGGGTTGCGAGGCGATGGATTGCGAGTAGCTTTATGCGCGGTAAGCAGAAAGCAGTGGGTTAAAGATTCGAAAAAAGGCATCAACAGTGTGGAAGATGTTTTGATCAAGAAGGGAAGAATGCTGGACTGGTATGAGGGAAAATTATTGCAGCTTTGCCAGGAGGCAAAGATTAATAAGCCCGACTCATGGGGAGGTCTAAGGAAGTTGATTTACACCGGCGTCAATTGCAAAATCTTGCCGTCCGGCATGAAAGATGAATTAGGCGATCTGAACTTTTCAACGGAAAAAAAGCGGGTGATTCCAAGACCTGCCGGAGCGCGGCAGCAAGGCGGATCGAAGCGCGCGCCGGCGCCAACAGACTCCGAGATTGAGATCAGCGATCGCGACGTCGAGTCGTCCGAAGCCGAGATGAGCGACTCCGCTTCGTCCGCGGGGTCGACGGATTCGTCGGACGACGACGCGGTCATGGATACGAGCCAATCGCGACTTGGCGCAGAAGCGCTTCGCAGATCGACCAGAACGACGCGAAGACCCACGCAAAGCGAGACGCCGTCGGAAGCCGTCGATGTCGACATCAGCGACGCCACGTCGTCCGCGGAGTCGACGAATTCGGCGGACCTCGATTCGGATCGGGACGACTCGCAATCGGAATCGGCGTCCAGCGTCGACGACCACGACGAGGAGACGACAGGAAAGCAGTCCGGCGACGACGATGCGCCGGAGCCGTCGGCGCGGCGGAAGGCGGCGCGGTTTTATTACCTCGGCGAAGACGCGTCCAATCCGTTCCGCGAGACGCTCCTCGAGATGGAGCGGCGGGCGGACGGCGCGGAGGTCGTGCTGGGCGCCGTGCGGCCCGGCGTGCTGACCCCGGGCCAGGGCCAGGACCGGCTGTGGCCCTGGACCAGCCCGAACAACAGCGGCCACGTCGAGGAGCGCTACCAGGACGACAAGGACCCGAAGAAGGTGCATGACGACGTCCGGATCGGCAACCCCCGCATTCGCGGCGCCAGCCTCTGGCTATTGCGCGACTACTACGCCGCGCGGCGTTTCGGCAAAGATCCCAACGACGGCTACGCCGCGCTGGACGACGCGCAACAAGCCGAAGTCGCGGAATGGATCCAGGCGTTGGCGGAGAACGCGCTGGCGCATGTCGTGTCGCTGCGCCAGGGCAAGGCGTTGTACGAGGGCGTGCTGGAGCCCGCGCCGGCGACGCCGCTGGGCATTCCCGGCATATCTAACGAGCCTAGCCTGCGGCAGGGCGTGCGCGTATCGCCGGCGATGGCGGGCCGGGAGCCGACCTTGTTGCGGCGGCAGTTCCTGGCGCCGATCACCGGCGCGGTGCGGACCAAGCGCGAAGTGGACAACATGAAGTGGCTGCACCAGATGGACCGCGCCAGACATTTGGTCGAGGTCGGCAAGACCCAGGCGACCCAAGATAAAAAGTCGGAGCTTTTGCTGATGGACGGCCAGAATCTCATGGCGACCGCGGGCGCCGCATTGAAATTCAATCCGGCGACCGGCGCGCTGGAGTATGACTGGGGCCGTCTCACCGCGTTCCTGGCCGACGTGGAGTTCGATCTGGTCGACAAGCGCGGCGAGCCGCACGTCCGACAGTTGGCCTTCGGCGCTGGCGAGGATGATCACCTGCAGGCCGGCGGGCTGATCTTGACCTGCCAGGGCGACCAGGCGCCGCATTTCGCGAACCGGCATTATCTGCGCCCGTACATGCGCCGCCATCCCGAGCGGATGGGCGACTGGATGCGAACCTTCCGGGACAGTTTGCTCGACCTGCGCAATCCCCGATCCGGCGCGCCTCGCCAGGCGCCAACCGAACACCGATTCGCCGGTTTCCTGCCGTGGATGGTCGACGCGGAGAACCGGCGCAAGCCCGGGTTGTGCGCCGAGACGTTCGACGATATTGAGAGCCTGGGCGAACGATTGGCGGCCGCCAAAGGCCCCGTCGATTTGCGCGGCGTGCTGGACATCGGCATGGACGAAACCCACTTCGTCGCGTTCAACCTGCGCAAAGACAAAAGCGGTCGGGTGAATTTGCAAATCATCGACTCCACCGAGCGGGTCGACTATTTGGACCGCCTCGAATCGGTGCTGTGCCCCAACAGGCGCGACAAAATCACGCAATTCCAATTGCGGACGCAAAAAGCCGACTTCGGCTGCAGCCTATTCGCGTTGAGCGCCCTGTCGAAAATGGGCGAAATGGACGGCGGCCGTTGGCGACTGAAAAAGACGTTCGATGATTGCCTGGCCCTGCGCGCCGCCGACAAATACTTACCGACGGCGCGCGGCAAAGCCGCCACCCGGTCGCGCCAAAAGATACAGGTCATCAGAGACTGCGACCACTTGCTGGAGATGGGCCTGTTTAAGCACGCGCAAGACGACCGCGTATTGCGGAAACTGACCGCGCGAAACGCCGGCTGGGCGCCGCTGCTCAAGCGGCTGAAGCGCAGAAAGCTGCTGATCAAAAGCCGCCACCGACGTCCGGAGACGCGTCGTTTCGCCAGCGCGTCGATCGAGGAGGAAGGCGTCAAGTTCATGAACCGGGCGATTCGCGAACACGAACGCCAGCAGGACATGCGCGAGCAATCGCTCGTCGAGGAATTTCGGCTGACGAGGACGGCCGAGGCGATCCTGGCGATCGAGGCGCAAACGGATAAGTGCGTCTCCGCGGAGGCGATCATCGCCTACCAGGAGGCGCGCGACCTGGAGCCGGAATACGCGCGGCGATTACGGAAGCTGACGACGGCGCCCAAGCAGGCGCTGGCGAAGCAGGCGCAGGCGTTACGGGACGAACTGCCGGCGGGCCTGCGGGCGCCGGAGCCGCTGCCGGTGCAGATAGACGAAGAGGCCGCGCGCGTCAAGCAAGAAACGCTGTTGGCGACGCACGATGTCGTCGTCGTGCGGTCCGCGGCGGCGGACAGGGACGCGCCCGAGGCGATGGATATTGACGCGCCCGCGGTTCCCGTCAAGGAAGAGCCCGATACTCCCATTAAACGGGAGCCGGTCGACGAGGCGGCGCCGGCGCGCTGGCCGGACTGGGATGCGGTCGCGGCGGCGTACGCCGAGCGGCGCCGCGCCCGCCGGTTCGTCACCGAGGATCACCGCCACGAGTCGTTCCTGCAGTGCGCGCAGGCGTTCTTCGCCGACGCGAAGCGACGCCAATTGCCGGTCGACCTAGCGCCGGAGGCGTTGGCGATCGAGATGCGACGGTGGTGGGCGAGCGAGGACGCCGCCCCCTTCCGAACGCGCCGTCCGTCGCCGCTGTTCGCGCTGAACAACGTGGCGGAGACACTCCACGACGGGCGCCGCTTCGAGGTCGAGCGCGGCGCGGCGACGGTCGGCTGGCCCGATTGGGACGCGGTGGCGGCGGCGTACGACATCAGACGCGCGCAGGCGGTGTTCGGCGCCACGGAGGACCATCGGCACGACTCGTTTGGGCATTGCGCGAAGGCGTTCTTCGCGAATGCGCGCGACCATGCACCGGTGAATCTCGGTCCCCAGGCGCTCGCGGGGGCGATGAAGACTTGGTGGGAAAGCGCGGACGCCGCGCGGTTCCATGACCACATTCCCCGGCCCGACGCCGCGCTGAACAACGTCGCGCGCATGCTGCATCCAGGTTACCGGGTCCTGGCGCACCAGGGGATCGCGGAACGCGTGCTGACGCCCCGGCAAGAGGAGGCGATCGACGACGCGTACGCGGAGCACCAGGCCCACCGTCGACAACTGGGCGAGCCGTCGCTGGGCTACCGCGACCATATTCGCGTGGCGTTCCGGGTGTTGTTGGAGACCTTGCGCTCCGAGTCGCCGTTCGACGCGCTGGCCCAACAGCTGCGCGACGCCGGCGCGGCGAAGCCGGCGATCGAGGCGAGGCTGCTGCAGGCGCTGGAGGCGGACCCGACCTTCCAGGCGAAAAAACCGTCGCAGGCGCAGCTGAGAATGGTGATGCGCGACCTCATTCGCATGCGTGCTGACGATGGCTTGTCGACCGCCGCCGAGCGCTTGCCGCGCCGAGCGAAGCGTCCCGCGCCGGCCGTCCCGCCGACACAGGAGTCGAAACGAGCGCGGCGATAGCGAACGCGAAACCGCCGGAATTTCTTAACGACGCTTAACAAGGAGAACAATCATGGCTAACGAAAACGAAAACCCGGGCGCGATTCCGACGATAGCGAAAATGCACAACGGCGGCGACTCTCTGAAGGAAGTATTTGCCGACTTTAACAACGGTGAAATAGATCTACGCTCGAACCATCTTCGGCACATGGCGTTTCTATTTCCCCTGCTTGAAGAGTTTCAATTGGCCCTTCAAAACTCAAACGACGAAGAATGGACTGCTTTTCGGCAAACGCGCATTTACGATTACTTAGAAGCCGCAGAAACCATTGAGTCTTCCGTAACTGAGGACGATTTCTATGCAATGCTCGCCGAATTCGGCATCGAATATGAGAAGGAGTCGATAGATCCAGATAATTATTTTCAGAGAGTACCAGCGGTAACGGAGAGGTTGCAATCGGCCAGCAATAAAAATGAATCGCTATTTTTACCGATTACCGATGCAATAACATTCAATGGAACCCAGCTGAGAAATCAGATCGTAATGCTGCAAAGCTTGGGCAATGGCAGCTGGCGTTTGACGCCTGGAGACGGCGAATCCCAAGCGCCGATTGAAATGGATCAAGACGCATTGATAGACACCATTGCACTTAGTCGAATTGTCAACTTAACGTCTGCGCCGAATGCCCAGAGATCGCTTACCTTGTCTTCTGAGCGCGAAAACGCCGCCCAGCAAAATGCCGGTCAAAGTAGTTCGTTAACGCTTCGGAGTAACACAGCAAGACGCTCGAAGCGTCCATATCAACCAGATGATGGTGCGCCAGGACCGTCAACAGGAAGAACGGCGCAGGGCCCTGACGACGACGCGCGCCCATCAAAGCGTAGACGGCAAGCTGGCGACGAAACCACGTCGAACGTGGTATACGAGCTGCCGGCAATTCCTCTTGCTAGAGACGTACATATTCGTGGTCGCGGAGGCATGGAGCCTCGGGAAATGGATGATTGGGAAGATGCATTCGGCGCCCTTGACGCCAATCGATGGCTCGGCCCATTGCGGCTTATAGTCGCCATAAATGACAAATGGCAAGAGGCGTATAAACAGCGTGAACACGATGATCAGGCTTGGGATGATGCGTTTCAGGAACTATGGAGTGTAGCCGGAGCAACACTGGAATTTGGAGACGCCGCCACCCCACCCAGTAATGAGGATTTCAATGCGATCCTTCAGAGCATAGGAATACCGTACCAAGAGGAAGCAATGACGCCATCGCAGCAAGGCGCAAGCGCCGATGAACCCTCGCGGGGGCGGATCGAACAAGTAAGAAACGCTCTCAACGATATTAAAAGTAGCAACGGCGCGCTGCTATTAGAACTTGATAACGGATTTGCGCTACTACATCGAATAAGCGCTACGGAGTGGCGTCTGACAGAAGCGGATCGCGACGATCCAATAATATTGCCTGAAAACGAATTGGTGACGAGCCTTGCGCGACGCGCCCGAACCTTTGGCGTCGTACCGAACCTGGGGAGAACTATTGCACGCGAAGAAGTCCTCGACGAATCGACGGAATCGTCAATAAGCGACGATGAAGATACGCCCATGAACGAACGCAAAAAGCTGAAGGCAATGAGTAAGGACGAGCGTCGGAAAGAGATTTTTCACCGGACGTACAATCCGGCGAAGAATAGCGTTGAAGAACGCGTCGATTCAATCACGGTTGTAAGCGCCCCGGCGCTATATGAAGCAGAAGACTCAGATAACGAAGAGGCTGTTTACTTCGACCCCGAGGACGCAACGCCGTTAGAGTCGGAATTGGACTCAAAGAAACCCATCGCCGCTGAATATTTGCGAGGGATGAATAAGGTTTTACCCGTTGGAAGACCTGACGATCCCATGCGCCTGCCCGAGGCGCTTGCCGATCCCGGAGATCCAAAGGGCCAGAAAGCTCGACCTGTTGAGGATATCACTTTCTCACTCAGCGAAGAATCGAAGGAATCGATCAAAGACTATATTGAAGAATTCAGACGCCGAGAGATGGCCGCGAATCGCAGGTTACCAGCGTATACAGAAGACCAAATTGATGAGTTCATAGCAGATTTAGAAGCGGAAATAAGAGACGACTTGCTCGCGATGGCGAACGGAAGAACTCCGCCGTCATTGGCCAATGTCAACGTAGAGGAGCGAAATCCGGCAGCGCATCTTAATGATGTAAAGAAGAGCGGGCACGCCAACATTCTTACCTGGACTGGCGATAGGAACGGGAAGCCTGCGGTATTAATTGGTATGGAGAGAGGACGTAATCTAGTTTCGCTTGAGGATTTCAATGCGAGAATGGACTCCCATGACAGACTAAAGCACAACCACGAGAACTGGAAAAACAATTCGGTTGCGATCGACAAAAATCTCGTCATTCCAGATGACCCAACCCCTAATCTTATTATTGAAGTAGACACCCATGGCGTGCTCACAACCGCCGCGGCGAACGTAGAGAACGCTATAGAATTAACGACTGTTAAAGTTAATGGTAAGAATAAGAGAAAGTTTGCTGTAGATGACGGCGCGGTTAACTGTTTGCGTATTGGAGGCGAAATGGCGGTAACTCTCCCAGGAGTCTCCGAACCGCTACGTTACGGCATGTCGGGCGTGATCGGCGTGGGCGTGAAAGCTGGCGACGTTCTAAAGGTAATGCCAGAGGACAGATTGATACACGCGCTTAACAATCCGAAAAAGTTAGATAGCGGGCCATTTTTAACAGCAAAAGTAGCAAAGAGGGCTTTCGATAAACTGCTGGATGCGAAATCGAGAGTCGATACCGTGCCGGAAAAGAACCGTCAAAAACTGATCCTCAACGAATTTATTGATGAACTTAATCATCAAAACAGAATGCCCGAGATTCGGGAGCCGAATAGTTTATTCAGCGCAATTCGGGAACGGATCGCCAACATAAATGAGGATCAAGGCAAGGACCAAGACTATAGGCGTGATGCGCCCGAGGCCTTGCGCCGGTTCGCGGAAATGCAACTTCCTCGCTTTACATTTGATCTCGAAAAATCGAGGCCGTCTGTTGCTCATCCTGAAGCAGAGCCAGATTACGTACTGCTCAAACGAACGCTATACCAAGCATGCGTTGATGCGGCTAAGGAACTTTCTGTAAAGGTCGAGCCGGATAAGTTGAAGGGACCTCTTAAGTGCGTTTACGACACGATGGTCCATGCGAACGTAACTACTGAGACTTTATTGTCAGATTCGTCGAGAGCCGCCGCCGCTCTTACAACGCTAGAAACCTCTCATTACAACAGTCCGGCATTCAAACAGGCGACTGACGAGGAGCAAGCGCTACAAAAGCGTCTTCTGGCCCGCATTTCCGATTTGGTTAAATATAAAGAAATTCGAAGTGTTGCGGCCATAGCGGTGGATCAGACACATAGGCCGCAACTGAAAAAAGTAAAAAAAGGTGTGGAAGCCGTAAAAAGATCGGAAGGCACACGGGGCAGACATTGAGAGCGGTCCAACAGAATGACTCAATTGGGCATGCCGATCTCCGTTAAAATCGCATAACAGGATAACGAGAGGAGTCATTTCGTCCCTCGTTGGAATTATTCAACAACGACGGCAAAGGGCACAATCCTGACACAATAGAAATGGAAAACTGCCGTTCACCGCAAACTTCCCGGCTTATGTCCGGTTATTAGCGCGTTGCTGTCCCAGTTGACACGAATCCCGAACGTCCCCTTTGGCCTAGCAGCTGCAGTACGCCGCTGAGAGCATAGCGGCCGTTATACCTTAAAAGCCGCCGTTGGCGACTTAAGACAGCATTGGGAACAATACAACTCTCCCCCACATCGTTAGCGTTACACGTGGCCCGAGGGAATGATGATAACTTGCAACCCAAGGTCCATAATCTCGCGCTCAGTCGCAACGATTCTGAACTGGTCGAGTTCTGATCTGCTATAGACAAGCAGAAAGCCGCCGACCCACCTACGTCGGTGAGACGTTATACCGGAAACCGCTCCACGCTTTCATACGTCCCCACAACGAATTTCAGCTACGCCATCTTCTTCAGGAAAAACAACATGCCCTTACCAGACTACGGCACCGACATCGTCCCCCGCGCCCCTGAAACCAACCTCCGCATCGCCACCTTCAACGTCGAAAATCTTTTCAGCCGCCCCATCGCGATGGATCACGACGACCACACGGTCGGACAACCGTACCTTGACGCATTCCGCGAACTCAACTCGCTGTTCATCAAACCCGTCTACAGCCCCGAGGATAAGGAGCGCATTGTCGAGTTGATGAGCGAACATGGGCTGACCGGCTCCCGCCCACAAAACAAGCATCTCGAGTTTCGAAAAATCCGCGGCCAGCTCCTCGCCAAGCGTGAGGGCAAGTACGTGGTTGTGGCTAACGGGCGCGCCGATTGGGTGGGCTGGATCGAGCTAAAAGTGCGAGAGGTAAACGATAAGGCGATTTTCAATACGGCGCGCGTCATCGCGGCGGTGGACGCGGATATCTTCGCAATGATCGAAGTTGAAGATCGCCCGGGCCTCGTTAGGTTTAATGAGAATGTGCTCGCGCCTCTACTTGAAGCAAGCGGGCGGGAACCCTATCGTTATGCCTTGGTCGTGGATGGAAACGATGCTCGCGGAATTGACGTTGGCATTTTGTCCCGTTATCCCATCACGGACATCAGCACGCATGTATTCGATCTCCCTGGCGCGCCGCCGATCTTTTCACGGGATTGTGCGGAATATTTTCTCGATGTCCCGGGAATCCCCGGACGCCTGCTCATGATGATCAATCACTTCGCCAGCAAAGGGTCCGACCCAAGCGGCATGCGTCGCCGGGTTCATCAAGCGGATCGCGTTCGGGACATCGTTGCCCAGCGCTTAAGCCAAGGGTTCAGTCGCATTGTGGTCGCTGGCGATTTGAACGATACGCCGGCATCGGTGAGTCTGGCCAAGCTTCTCGGCACGCAGGAACTGACTGACATGATCAAGCAATTCGCCAACGTCATCGATCCTTCAGGAAAACGCCTTGGCACTTATGAAACGGGCAAGGAGCAGATTGACTACTTGATGCTTTCAGCTCCGTTAGCGACGGCGGCGCGCGGCGCTGGCATTGAGCGACGGGGCTACTACGCGCCACGCACCTTTAAAAGCTTTGACACTGTGACATCGAGCCGAGAACAGGCATCCGATCATCATTGCGTATGGGTTGATTTGGCGATATAGGAAGTACGTATGAATGATCGCAAGGCGAACACAACGATTGATGACCTACAGTAACTTGGCAAATCCATCCCACATTGCCCTTGCTTTTACTGAAGACCACTTCAACCAATGGGTTACTTTATCTCGATGCTGACCAAATCGAGATCCGTATCGCCAGCGTTTATTATCCTAAAACC
>Ga0247823_10003725_pt1 | contig 12284 bp, 7 predicted proteins | sample 13C_PalmiticAcid_2_FD_192426 | JGI IMG/M metagenome (GOLD analysis project Ga0247823, IMG submission 192426) | Soil microbial communities from agricultural site in Penn Yan, New York, United States - 13C_PalmiticAcid_Day30 | ecosystem: Environmental > Terrestrial > Soil > Agricultural land...
GTCTCCGGCTGCGGTATTTGACGGTTCAAACATTGGGTCACGCATTTCCAGGACGAGGTACTAGATTCCAGAATGGGACGCAGATAAACGCGGAATCATAAGATTTACGCAGATTTTCTCTGATGTAATCCTAAGAATCTGCGCCTATCCGCGCGCCATTTTTTGACGTTTATACATCAGCAATTAAAGCATCTCCGGCGACATCGCGGCCTTCAACACATTCGTTGCTCCCTCACTCCCTTCCTCACGGACTATCCAAACGATAGCGCCTTTCTTCATATTCAGGAGGCTCTCGTCGCCAACAATCAACTGTGACGCGGCCATTCCAAGCGTGGGTTGATGTCCAACCACCAGGACACTGTCGCCCGCCGTAGGCCACCCTGCTGCGGCTAACAAGGTGGACGGGGCGACATCCGGAGCAACTTCATCAAGGATCGAGTAATCCATACCAAGCGCGTCAGCCGTCTGCCTTGCCCGAACAGCGGGACTCACCAAAACGCGTACGTTGTCGGGCAAGTGACCTCTTAGCCACTCGGCCATCAAGCGGGCTTGGCGCTTGCCCTTCTCCGTTAAGCGCCTTTTGATGTCAGGGGTTCCGTCTTCTGCGTCCGCGTGTCGCCAAAGGATAAGATTCATGTGTTTACGTTCCAAATCAGATTTTCCCCATGAGATTAACCACTAAAGATTCTAGATAATTTTTTTGTCATGCGATGAGCGTTTGGCGAAACGCTCCCAAGTTTCCATGAATTGCCGCTGGTCAGATCGCCCCTGCGCCTCACACCATACTCTCATCGCAACGACTTCCGCCATCAGCGCAGGCGAATCCGCCATGGCCTCCATCAAAAGTTTGTCCGCAATCGCAAAATCATTCAGCCGTCCCAACAAGCCTTGGATATCGGCCAATTGCTGGAGGTGAGACTGGACAGACTTTTTTGGAAAAAGCGAAGCAAAAAACTGCATTGAATAACGTAGCTTTTTAGCAGCGATGCGAACTGCGTGCAGCGTCGCCGGGTTCTCGGGTTGAACAGCGACGACGCATTTTTTAAGCTGTCGCCATCGCTTGTTGATCGCGGAACGAGCTGGCGCCGCCACCGGTTCCGCCAGCGCCGTGAACGTCGTTTCCGTTATCGTGTGACGCCACGTGCGCCCCAGGATACATGACGCAATTTCAAGCAGCAGATCGGTGAGCCGACGAGTGCGGACAAATCGCCGCGCATTGGCCGTGGCCCGTCGCGCATTCCGTTGCACTCGATTGGTGAATTCCGCGCTGAACGCCACATGTGCGTCGTTCGCATAGGCCGGCAGGCTTTCATCGCGGAGGACATCCCAGTTCCTTGCCTCGCCCAAAATCCGCCCGGCGCTCTGAAGGTTTGTCGCCACACCAGCCAAAACGGATTTCGGGACGACATTGCCGAAGAGCGTCAGCGCCGCACGAAAGCGGCGAATAGCCACGCGCATTTGATGCAGATATTCCACGCCCGGTCCCGCAACAAACCCGTCCATGTTCTCCAACAGATGGCCCAGGCACTCGGAGAAGATGGCGACAAACGCATCTTCCACGGTAGTCGATGGATCAAGGCTCACGGATTGGGCGCGTCGCGGAACCGCGTTCGCGTCCTGTCTCGCCAACGAATAACCCCGCTCCGCTTTGCTGACGACGCCGATTGTAAAGGGCGCCACCTTCAACAATTCACGAGCGAGATCAAAAATGGGGACCGGATTATCACCAGACTTCAACTCGATTTCCAACTCGCTAATCGGCTTTCTCTGGCCGCCAAATACAACCTCGCCTTCATCGATAGCAGCTTCCACTTCGCAGCCCTCGGATAAAGCAAGAATGAAGGCCTCTCGATGAATATCGGTGCTGAAGATAGCTTGAATATCGTCCTGCCCGGGGAGCTCCTTGATCAGCCGCTGTAATTCGCGATCGTCCGGGAAAGCAGTCGTCAACGCATCAAGATCAGGGCGGCTGGCTTCGACTGGCGTCTCCCACTCCGCGCGTTGATGAATCCCCGCATGAACGCGGCCGCCTCCTTTTAGAGTTTGCACCCAGCGACGATCTACTCGGCGCACTCTTAAGGCGATCTGATTTTTCCAAAGCTGAAATGTAGAGGTATCGAAGTAATGACTAAGAAGACGGCGACGCTTGGCTTTTTCGCCTCCAACTCGTTGCTTAAGCGCTTCCCGAAGGCTCGGGAGATATCGCACAGTGACTAATAGCTTAAGTTCGATTTCAGTGGCCATGGAGAATTTGGAATTGGGGTTTGCGGAGTCCAGGAAACAGCATGACTGACCACTAGCGTCTCACCCCATGCCATGAAAAAGAAAGCAGGTTGGCGATACAGCTATATTAGTGAAGTGTGACGTCCCCCCTCTCCCCCAGGATTTTCGCCAACTGACTTACATTCACCGGCTTAACGAGATGAACGTCAAAACCAGCTGCGTGGGACCGTTGCCTGTCTATTTCCGAACCCCAGCCGGTTACGCCAACAATTCGAACAGGATTCTCTTTGTTCACAATACGCAGCCGTCTAGCCACCTCATAACCGTCGAGACCAGGCATACCGATATCAAGCAAAACGATCTCAGGATGAAAATCGATCGCCGCTTTAAGCGCCTGAGCGCCATCATGCACGACGCAAGGCTCGTGTCCCAGCGCCCTGACGATCATGCCCAAAGTCGTTGCGGCATCAATGTTGTCATCAACAACGAGAACACGCCGCGCCATCAGTGGTTGAGCGACCAACTCGGGAGCGACTTGGACACGTTTGTCCTCGGAATGCCTTTGTATAGCCGATAGCGGAAGTCGCAAAGTAAATTCACTGCCTTTGTTCTCACCTTCGCTGTGCGCTTTCAGGGACCCGCCATGCAACTCCGCGATCCTACGCGCCAGCGCAAGACCGATGCCGAGGCCGCCTCCGACTCGTTGAAGCGCCGAGCGACCCTGCACGAACATATCGAAGATATATTCGATGCTTTGGGAGTCAATTCCGCGGCCGTTATCGCAAACTTGTATAACCGCCGAGTCTTTTTCGGCCCACGCCTTGACCGTGATCTTCCCACCCTCTGGGGTATAGTGCGCCGAGTTGTTTAGAAGATTCGCCACCAGCTGCGTCAAGCGCTGGAGATTGCCGTCGACGAATACGGGGGTCGCCGGCAGGTTGATCTCCAAGGCATGCGTGCCCGCATCCATCGCCGGCGTTGATGTCTCAACAGCGCCACGCACAACTTCGGCTATATCCAAGTGTGCTTGCTCGACATGGAGTGAGTGGCAAGTGATGCGCGAAATATCCAGCATGTCATCGACGATGCGAACAAGCTGGGCGCTTTGTCTATCAATCGTCTCGCGCATGACCTTATGCGCCGGATCGCCAACCGGCGCCCGCGCCATGACATCCACTGCAGCACGTATCGGCGCCAGCGGGTTCCTCAACTCATGCGCAAGTACGGCAATGAACTCATTTACGTTACCTGCGGCCTTTTCAAGGTCTTGAATATGGCGTTGTTCCGTGAGGTCCTGCGTAACCTTGGCGAACCCGCGCAGGCGACCATCGGCGTCATGCAATGCGGTTACCACCACCCTTGCCCAGAAACGCTCGCCATCCTTTTTGAGGCGCCAACCTTCCGTCTCGACGCGGCCGGTGCGTCGCGCGGTCGCCAACTCCTCCCAGGGTTTGTTTGCGTCGATATCCTCCGCCAGATAGAAGCGAGAGAAATGTTTTCCAATGATCTCGTCAGGGGTGTAATCCGTAATACGCCGGGCGCCCGCGTTCCAACTGGTGACAACTCCCTCTGGATCAAGCATGAACATCGCGTAATCCAACACGCCGTCAACAAGTAACCTGAACCGCTCCTCGCTTTGACGCAGCGCTTCTTCCTGCATCTTTCGTTCGGTAAGATCACGGGTGATTTTCGAGTACCCCATCAGCCTCCCGTTCTCGTCCCGTAACGCTGTAATCATTACATTAGCCCAGAAACGGGAGCCGTCTTTACGGACTCGCCATCCGTTATCCTCGAAACTTCCTTCAATGGCGGCAAACTTCAATTCTTGTGCGGGCCAATTCCTATTAAGCGCTTCTGACGTATAGAAAATGGAGAAGTGGCGGCCAATAATCTCGTCAGGCGCATAGCCCTTGATATATTGCGCGCCAAGATTCCAAGTCAGCACATGGCCTTCGGGATCGAGCACGAATACCGCGTAATCCTTCACCTGTTCGACCAGAATCTTATATATAGCTAGATCGACCATTCGTTGACTTTCGAGGAAGGCATTAGCGTTAAATGCATGCTACCAAGTCGCTCCCATAGAGGAAAGCGGGGATATTGTTCTTATTCCACTTCCAAATTTATCGCGCACGGAAAATGGAGGCGCGGGCAGCACAATATAGTTATGGCAAACGATCTAACAAGACGCACGATTTTTGGAAATGGGATTAGCGTGACATGCAAGGATTGCGCCAAGCAAGACATCCCGAGGCAAAACGTTGAAATTACTTGAATTTCAAACCCTGCATACCTTGCAGGGAAGAAGGTATAAGACGCCGTATTGTATTTCCTGCAATACCCGAGTCATTTGTTACAAAAACAGATACGCACCGGACAGGCTGGCTGCGTTAGATGAAATTCCATCAACACCGATCCACGACGGCAATGATGGAGAATAATTCACTCGGGAAGCGCACCTCTCCGACGTTTTTTCTACCACGGAACGACAAACGAGGCGTTTATCAAACTGCGCTTATAGCCGGCTCCGGAGCTCGCGAATGCCGCAGTATCACCATAGAGCGCGGTAATTTCCACATGCGCTTTTCGATCAACATGACCTATTAATTTCACTTCCGCTGTTCCCGTGTTGGATTTCTCGCTCTCCACCGACTGGCGACCCGGCCCCAGGATTGCGCGAAGTCTCCAGTCCGGCGACAAGCGCGCACTGAAGATGAAGTTAAATCGCTGTTCTTCGAAACGGCGTGGATTGAAGTATCCAATCACATCTTGGCGGCTATTTTCAAAGTATCTGCCATAGAGTTGCACGGCAAGGGACGGACCGCCCGCGCCGATGTTAAATGCAGGTGACGTTATCCGAAGCACGCCGCCATCGCGATCATTGCCGTCGCTGAATGTTTGACGGAGTAGCGCGCCGGCAAGAACGGCATCGCCAAGTCTCACGTCGCCGCCAATCGTTTCGGTGCGCACGGTGATTCGATTAGTAAGCGCCGTAGTCGTTTTAACAGCGTCACGGTCAGCGCTGAACGCTAACCCCCAATTGTCGCTACGACGATATGAAATTTCTGCCTGCCAAACACCATAGGTCCAGCTATTTACACGGGCCACGCCCAAATTCGTAGACGCCTTAAGATCGTCACTCAAATTGATCCGAACGCCGCTTTGCAACCGAGAAATTTCCGCGCGTGCGGCTTGTTCGTCAAACACCTCATGACGGGTCGTCACATTCCACCTGGGTTGGTGGCCGAATTGGCCCAAAGAATCCGAGGAAAATGCGATGCCGACCGTACTATCGTAGGTTCGTACGTCATCGCTATCCTTGCCATATTCGAACGCAAAATTTACCGAAGGGCGGGTGCGCACATAGAGCTCGTCTCTCAATCGCGCCAAATCGCGGCCCTGCCGGCTCTTTTCGATGTCTGGCGGAATCGTAATCCCCGGCAATTCGAGGACCGCCGCCTTTTCTTCCCAGCCCAAAGACAACGCGGCTCGCCCGGCTTCAAGAGCGTTATCTATCGAGGTCGATACAAATGGAGAAGAAACTTCGAAAGCGGCGCGAGGCCGGTCTCCAATATTCAACATCCGCGCAAGACCGGCGGTCGCGACCGCTTGATCTTCGTTGTTGGCGGCCAGCGGAAGCGCTTCGCGGTAACTCGCTTCAGCGAGCTTATAGTCCTCCAGCCACGCAGCCGACCGTGCGACGCCCAGCAATGCTGCAAATCGAGTTTCTTTATCACTATCGCCCGCTAAGGCAAGCGCCTCTCGATAAAAGCGAAGCGCATCGCGCGGATTATCCGCAATCAGCGCCGCACGGCCGGCTTTGATTGCTGTGGCGGCATCCGATGCCGCAGCAGGAAATATCGCAATCGCTGTCACCAGCGTTGAAATAATCGCCTGTGCGAGCAGGCGTCGGTGGGTCATTTTGTTCCCCAGGTTTTGCGCAATCGCGCGAACTCCGCGAAATAACCTGCGACTGAAGGGGCAGCCATTAGAAGCTGAGCAAAGAGTACATAAATGAGAAATCCCCCTATATTGCGTCGCACGCGTAAATGTTGATTGTTGAATACTTTCCGCTGCACAAAGAACATAAGGAGGTTATTTAATATCGCTAGCGGCAATACGGCAAGCGTCATGGGGCCTGCGATCCAAAAATAACCGAAACAAGCCGCGATCACGCCGGGCAAGAAACAGAGTAGGAAAACCGCATCTAACAACGGATAAAACAAGTTCAAGAAAAAGAACGGCCAATTGAGTCTCGGCCTGACGAGAACCTGCGGGTGATGCTTGAATGCCTCAATCAATCCTCGCGCCCAACGTCGCCGCTGATGATAGAACTGGCGCCATGACTCCGGCACATTGGTGAAAACCACCGCGTCTTCAGCGTAACCGATCCGGTAGTCCTTTTTAAGCATGGCCCAGGACATGACGATGTCTTCGCCGACCACTTCGGGCCAACCGCCAACTTCTTCCAATGCCGCCTTGGTGTAGAGAGAGAAAGCGCCCTGGGCGACTAAGGTGCCTTGATACAGACTCTGCGTCCGCTTGACGACAGCGATTCCATGGAAATAGTCCCACTCTTGAATCTTGGTCAGAAGGTTCTTACGCGAATTACGTACAAAAACGGCTCCCGCAACCGCAACCGTCCCAGCAGGGTCTGATAAATAGCGAGAAACGATGTTTTCAAGGGCGCTCTCGTACAAATAGGTATCCGCATCGATCGTGATAATCAGATCACATGAAGCAACCCGCAGTCCGGCATTCAACGCACGCGCTTTGCCGCCATTTTTTTCCATTGGCAGCACTCGTAGATTATCGAAGCCGAGCGATTTCGCTATTGCGACCGTTCTATCCTTCGATCCGTCATCGAGAAGAATTACTTCCAGATAGCCCGGATAGTTCTGCTTCATGATCGACTGAATCGTGGCGGCGATGTTGTCCTCCTCGTTATAAGCGGCAATCAGCACGGTCACAGGCGGAAATTTTAAAACAGCCCGTCGTGAAGGACGACGATCAAGCGCTAAGCTAAACAGGATAAAGGCGAACGCATAACCGGGAATGATGGCGATGCCCAAGACGACAACGAACGCTAGGGCATAGGGCACGTGTTGTGCAAGGTCATTAATCCATGGCAACGCCAAGTACCAGCTAAAGGCCATCCAGCCGATTGCTAAAGCTTGGGCCAGAAACAGTTTTGCCTTAACGGAAATGTAGAAGCGGCTTTTCTGCTTCTGGATGATTTTTGGTAACTCTGAGAGATCCATCGTTTTTATTTGCTGGCCAGGCTTTAGAAACGCCCGCCACGCCATGAGTTGATGAGGCTCTGAGTGTAGGGTGGCTATCTCTTTATTTTTATTGATTAGTTAACAAGGCAGAGAGAGTGATTGAGCAAGGAGTGATTGCTGTCACATAAATGTTGCTCAGGGATAAATCGAGACTTTTCCAGCGCTGGATAACGCAATGCGTGAGGCGATGAGTCAATTGCAGCTTCAAGGAAAAATGCATCGGCCGTCCGCTTGTGGTTGAGGCTCTAAATCCATGCGGAAAAAATACAGCGCAAATAAGGCAGCTCCAGTAATCTTTAGGCTCGCGCCGTAAATTTAATACCAACCCCATAAAATTGGCCGCTGGAAAGGAGTCGCATAGATCTTGGATTCCCGAACTCAGTCCATCGATTCCTCGATTTTTCGCCTGCCCCGCTCCCGTCCAGCGGCGAGCTTCTACTCGCTCATCGCCATCATCGCCGCATGCATATCTCTGGCGGGCTGGTCGGTTCGAAGCCAGGTTCCACTGCTTCACAACCTTGAAGGTCAAGTGGTCGATGCGCAGCTTCGCGCCCGAGGTCCAATTGCGCCAGTGGCGCGGCCCGCCATTTCGATTCTGATGGTGGACGATCGCAGTATCGAGGAAATTGGCAGCCTGCCGATTGATCGCAGCATTCTCGCAGGCGCCGTTGATCGATTGCACGCTGATGGCGCCGCATGGATTGTGTTCGACATGTTGTTCGCCGAGCCTTCGCGACGGGAGCCGGGAGCGGACGAGAGTCTCGCCGCCGCCATTGGGCGAGCGGGGAATGTGGCGTTACCTTATGCATTAACGGAAAGCCCGGTCGCGGCCGACAAAGCGAAAGCGCCTGACTACCTACTCGGCAGCGCCTACACCCGCTACCGCAATGAAAATCTAAGCTCACTTATCGGCTTGCGCCCGACTTACATCGTCGCGCCGATTCCCTCGTTGGCGCTGCAAGCCAAAGTTTTTGGGCATGTCAGCGTGATGCCCGGAGCGGATGGCGCCGTGCGTTACGACTTGCCTGTGCTGTCGTTCGATGATGAGTTCTTTCCCAGCCTGGCCATGTCGATCGCTGCGCGAGCAATGGGCAGCGAGTGGTCAACTGCCGAGGCGCGCCTGGGCGAGTCCATTCGAATCGGATCGCAAGAAATTCCACTGGACGTCGTTTCCCGCCAATGGGTCAACTACTATGGCCCGGCGAAAACGTTTCCAACCTATTCGCTGGCCGATCTCGTCGCCGGTAGGCTCGCCCCCGGACTATTCAAGGATCGTCTAGTGTTGATTGGCGGGACGGCAATCGGATATAGCGACCGCCATCCTTCGCCGTTCGATCCGGCGCTGCCCGGCGTTGAGCGGCTTGCGACTGTTATCGACAATCTCATCGCTGGCCGTTGGCTGGCGCGTCCCGCATGGGCGGCCCCAATCGAGCTCGCCGGCATGATCGCGTTTCCCTTGCTCGCCACGCTGCTGATCGCACGACTAAGGCCGCTCAAATCGCTTTCGTTGATTTTTCTGAGCGCGCTCGCATTCATCGCGATAACGCAGGGTATTTTCATCGTGCAACGGCTATTCATTTCGATGGCCTTTCCGCTGTTCGCGCTAATACTCGCCAGCGGGCTTGCCTTGGCCTTTCGCGGATGGCTCGACGAACGTTCGCGGCGCAAAGCGGAGGCCCGCCTGCGCGCCAGCGAGCAACGCTATGCGCTCGCGGCGCGCGGGGCCAATGACGGACTGTGGGATTGGGACATTGATCGCCAGGCGTTTTTCTTTTCAGCGCGCGCACGGCAGTTGATGGACATCGGCGAGACGGTTCCCGCCATGTCATTCGATGTTTGGCTCAACCGTTTGGGGCAAGTCGAGCGAGAGCGCTTTCAGCAGGAACTCGACGCACACTTATCGGGGAGTACGCAGCAGTTTCATCACATCATGAGTTACGAGCGGGAGGATGAGCCTCGCTGGTTGCTCGCGCGCGGCGTCGCAGTGCGTGAGAACGGGCGGCCCGTGCGTATGGCGGGCTCGCTCACCGACATCACGGAGCAGAAGCGTCTCGAAAAGCAAATCGCCTTCGACGCCTTGCACGACCGTCTAACGGGGCTTGCCAATCGCGAACTGTTCTCGGATCGTCTTAGCCAATTGCTTGAACTTCATGGACGCGCGGCGGCGCCGGACGTTGGATTGGTTGTTGCCGATATCGATGGCTTTCAAGCCATCAACGAACTGCGTGGCCAGATGGCAGGAAACACGTTGTTGATGGAGGCCGCCAGTCGTCTCGCGAAATTGCAATCGGAAGGATTTGTCGTGGCGCGGATTGGCGCCGATCAGTTCGCGATTGCATTCGTCGGTCCATTCGAGCTCCACATTGCGCAGCGAGTCCACGCACTATTCGCGGCGCCCTTCCCGCTTGGCGACGCAGTTGAAGCAGTGACATCAACCACTGTTCTAGCTCACACAAATCAAGGTCTGGCCTCCACCGACGAGTTACTCAGCGCTGTAACGCTCGCTCTCGCGCACGCCAAGCGAGAGGGGCGAGGATTGGTGCGGAGTTTTGATCCCGCCATACAAGCTCTGGAGAACAGCCGCCGATGGACTGAAGACAACATCGATTTGGCGCTCGCCGCCAGCGATCAGTTCATGCTCTATTACCAACCGTTCGTCCGATTATCTGACCGCGCCCTGATTGGCTTCGAAGCGCTGATCCGTTGGCGCCATCCTGAGCGCGGCATGATCATGCCCGGTGATTTCATTCCTCACGCGGAGCAAAGCGGAAGGATTAACGCCATCGGCCGCTGGAGTCTGTTGGAAGTCGCTCATCAGTTGGTCGAATGGGATCGCATCGGCTTCAAAGGTGAAATCGCGGTGAATCTATCCAGCCGGCAATTTACCGAGAGCGACCTGGAGAGCGAGATGAGCGAGGTGTTAACAATACTCGGCCCCGTATCGCCGAATCGCTACAAACTCGAAGTAACGGAAAGCATGGCGATGGCGAATCCACAGCGCACATCGGATGTGCTGAACAAACTCGCCGCGATGGGATTCAGAATTTCAATCGATGATTTCGGCACCGGCTATTCATCGCTCGCCTATCTGCATCGTTTTCCATTCAACACGCTCAAGATCGACCGCTCCTTTGTCATACGCCTAGGCTCCGGCCGCGAAGCGCAGGAAATTGTCCGCACCATTGTCGAACTGGGCTCCGTGCTCGGTAAGCAGGTGTTGGCCGAAGGAATCGAGGATGAGGCTCAGGCGAGCATGCTGAATTCGCTAGGCGTGCAGGTCGGGCAAGGGTGGTTATTTAGTCGGGCGTTGCCTGTGGATGAGGCGACAAAATTGCTATAGCCTTAGGATCGGGTACGAAATAACTTCCCGATCCTTAGAGCCTATTCGAGATCTTTTCAGGCTTGCGCGAGCGGTTATTTGAGCGCAGGGCATACCCAAAGCAAAGGGCACAAGAGGCGCGACGACGCAGCAGGGTCATTCTCCTGTAAGGAGGAGCAACGCCGCCATGCGCTCAAATAACCGCTCGCCCTTCGGGTTGAGGATAAAAAAATGCGATTGCGTCGTTGCTCGTCGCTTATTTGGAATAGCCAAACCGCGCTCCTCACGCCTAGCACTCGCACTTTTTTATCCTCAACGCAAGCCCGAAAAGATCTCGAATAGGCTCTAAGAACAGGTTCTTAACATGGAGCCGCGTAATGAAGAATATTCTTTCCCACTACGCTTCGTTATCCAAGGCGGCTGTCTCCACCGCCCTTGCGATCTCTCTTGTAACCGCTTCAATTCAAACCCTTGCCCAATCGTCAACGGAGGAAAGCGAATCCATCCGCGTTGGCGCTGATTTTGGCGTCGACGACGGATCGGCTGCATTAAAAATCACCCCGGATGAAGCGCGCAATGTTCTATCGCAACCTTTGCCTGCATCGCCTGAGGCGGCTTATGTGCTGCTACAACAACAGGAACGCGCGGCGAAAAAGCTCGGCAATCGCGCCCGACAAATTGAAGCGCTGCATAAAATCGTCGAGATCGCTCGTGGGAGGCCAGAGCGGCAAAAATGGCAAGTGGCGTTGGCCAACCTCGAATTCAATTATGGCAGCCAGGGCCGCGCCGCCGAACTGGTTGAGCAGTGGTTGGAAGACCACACGCTGAGCGATCCGGCGCGCGCGATGCTCGCACTCCGATTGGCCTATTTCTACTATCAAACAACCGACCGGGTAAGAGGCGATCGCGCATGGTCCCGTGCGCAGGATCCGTACCAACGAGCGCTTGCGAATCCAAAGACGAAGGGGCCCGAACGAATGACGTTCTATTATCTCGCCGCCCGCTCGGAGGTCGAACGCGTGCGCGGAGATTTGCAGGCGTCAGTGGATACGTTGCGCCAAGCCGTGGTTGTAACTCGCCGCGCCATGGAAAATCAATTAAGGCAAGCAAAAGGCGACATTCACAATGAGGAATTCGTGGTTAGTCGCGTGGAACGCGACGGCGCGCTCGCGCTGCTAACCTACGCGCTGGTCCGTTTGAGTCGAAATATCGAAGCCGCTGCAGTGGCCGAGGAAGGCTTGCGGCTTGCCGAAGTCGAAAAGTACGGCATCGATCACATCGGCCGTTGGCATTATCGCCTTGCCAATGTTCTGCTTGCGACGCGCGCCTATTCCAAAGCCCTCGAACATGCGCGTAGCGCGGAGCGTTTGTTGAGCCAAGCCGGCGCGACTGGCGCCAGTCAAACCATGTGGCTTGCTCGCCGCGAACAATTGCTGGCGTTGCTCGGACTGCGTCGCTAT
>Ga0247823_10003726_pt1 | contig 12283 bp, 17 predicted proteins | sample 13C_PalmiticAcid_2_FD_192426 | JGI IMG/M metagenome (GOLD analysis project Ga0247823, IMG submission 192426) | Soil microbial communities from agricultural site in Penn Yan, New York, United States - 13C_PalmiticAcid_Day30 | ecosystem: Environmental > Terrestrial > Soil > Agricultural land...
CCAACGGCCTGCTCGACACGCTGTGGCCCAAGACTCTGCGGTTGCAGGCGGGGGTGGCGGGATGGCTGGCGGCGGGCGGCGACGATATCGAGCCGCTGTTCGCGGCGCTGGCCGACGAGCGGCCGGCGGGCACGCCCGCGCGGGACGAGACCGACGGGTTCGAGCCGGTCCATTCGCCGGTGTTCATCCGCAACCCGGTCTATGGCACGCGGTGCAGCACGGTGGTGACGGTGGATGCGGGCGGGCGCGGACGGATCGCCGAGCGGCGCTTCCATGCCGACGGGTCGCCCGCGGGCGAGACGGTGCTGCGCTTTCACTGGCCCTGAGCGGCGAGCGGGCTATGAGGCGGGGATGACGAGGACCAACCAGTGACCCCGCGCGAGCTGATCGATGTCGCCGAAGTGCCGGGCGGCGATCCGCTGCGGCTGTTCCGGCGCGGGGACGATTTCATGATCGTGCTCGACCGCAACGAGCTGATGTCGAGCCGGATGAGCGGATCGGAGGAGGCGCTGGCGGAGATGACGCTGGCGCGGCTGAAGACACCGGAATCGGCGCAGCTGCTGATCGGCGGCTATGGCATGGGGTTCACGCTGCGCAAGGCGCTGGCGCTGATGGGCCCCGACGGCAAGGCGGTGGTCGCCGAGCTGGTGCCCAAGATCATCGAATGGGCGCGCGGGCCGATGGCGGAACTGGCCGCCGGGTGCCTCGACGACCCGCGCACCGAAGTGGCGATGGGCGATGTCGGGACGGCGATCGGTAACGCGCGGGCGCGCTATGACGCGATCCTGCTCGACGTCGACAATGGCCCGGACGGGCTGACGCGGCTGGCGAACGACAGGCTCTATACGATGCGCGGGCTGGACGCGGCGCGGATGGCGCTGAAGCCCGGCGGGATATTGGCGGTGTGGTCGGCGGGCCCGGACCCCAGGTTCGCGCGGCGCATGAACGACGCGGGCTTCGCGGTGGAAGAAGTGGGCGTGCGCGCGCGGCAGAACGGCAAGGGGCCGCGCCACGTCATCTGGTTCGGCAGAAAATAGCGGGCCGCCGATGGCCCGCTAGCGGGCTTCGGAGGAAATCGATGAAATGGTTCGGGAGGCGGCGCGAGGCGTCGCGGCCGGTGTTGACGCGCGGGTCGGGCATGGCGGGCGTGTCGGGCGAGTGGCCGCAAAGCTATGAAGCGCAGGTGCGCGAGGGCTATTGCGGCAACGCGGTGGCGCAGCGTGCGGTGCGGATCGTCGCTGAGAGCGTCGGGAGCGCGCCGCTGACGGCATCGGACGCGGCGTTGCTGACGCTGGTGACGGCGCGCAGCCAGGGACAGGAACTGACCGAGACGCTGGCGGCGCAGCTGCTGCTGCACGGCAATGCGTTCGTGCAATTGCTGGGCGACGGCGCGGGCGGGGTGGCGGAGCTGTTCGCGCTGCGGCCCGAACGGGTGAGCATCGAGACCGACGCGGGCGGCTGGCCCGCCGCCTATCGCTATCGCGTCGGCGGCAGCGTGACCAGGATCGCGGCAGAGGATGCCGCAGGCAAGCCGCAGGTGATCCATTTGAAGGCATTCAGTCCGGTGGACGATCATTATGGCCTGGGCTGTCTGGGCGCGGCGTCGGGGGCGATCGCGATCCACAACGCCGCGACGCGATGGAACAAGGCGCTGCTCGACAATGCGGCGCGGCCGTCGGGCGCGCTGGTCTACGATCCGGGCGACGGCAGCGCGCTGGCGCCGGCGCAGTTCGACCGGCTGAAGGCGGACATGGAAGCGGCGTTTTCGGGTGCCGCCAATGCCGGGCGGCCGATGCTGCTGGAAGGCGGCCTGAAATGGCAGGCGATGAGCCTGAGCCCGGCCGACATGGATTTCGTGGGGCTGAAGGCCGCGGCAGCGCGCGAGATCGCGCTGGCGTTCGGCGTGCCGCCGATGCTGGTCGGACTGCCCGGAGACAACAGTTACGCCAACTATCGCGAGGCGAACCGCGCGGTATGGCGGCTGACGATCCTGCCGCTGGCCGAGAAGATCCTGACCGAACTGGCGCAGGGGCTGGAAGGATGGTTTCCCGGCGCGTCGCTGCAGGTGGAGATCGACAAGGTGCCGGCGATGGCCGAGGACCGCGAGCGGCTGTGGAGCAGCGTGAGCGCGGCGGATTTTCTGACGACCGAGGAAAAGCGGGCGATGCTGGGGTTCGCGCAATGAGCGCGAGCCTGCTGGCGCAGCTGATCGCGCAGGGCGCGGCGGAAGGCGCGGACATCGCGACTTTGCGTGCGATCGCCGAGGAAGCGGGCGAACTGGGCGCGAGTCGGGCGCTGGCGCGGCTGGGGCTCGACGATCCGCAGGCGGCGAAGGATATGGGCGACCTGCGCGAGCTGCTCGAAGCGTGGCGCGACGCCAAGCGATCGGCGGTGAAGGCGGTCGCGGGATGGGTGGTGCGCATGCTGCTGGCGCTGGTGATCCTGGGTTTGGCGGTGAAGCTGGGATTCTGGGGGCTGGGCAAATGAGCGTCCGCTTCGCAGGCTATGCCGCGGTGTTCGGTGCGCCCGACCGCGGCGGTGATGTGGTCCGCGCCGGCGCGTTCGGCGCGCGCGTGCGCCGGGTGCCGCTGCTGTGGCAGCAGCGCGGGCAGCCGGTCGGCGTGATCGAAGCGATCGGCGAGGACGCGCGGGGTCTGCGCGTAACCGGGCGGATCGACGCGCCCGAGCTGGCGGGGCTGGTAGCGAACGGCGCGGTGAGCGGGCTGAGCTTCGGATACCGTGTACGCGCGGCACGGCATGGTCGCTGGCGCGAGCTGTGCGACGTCGAACTGTGCGAGGTCAGCCTGGTGGCGCGGCCGATGCAGCGTCACGCCCGGATCCATGCGATTGGGGCTGGCGCGGACGGCGGGGCCGAAGCATCCTCCACCCTGCAAGCGGGTGACGGAACCCGGGCGCGCGACGGGTGAACGCGAACGGGATCGTCTGTAGCGTGGACACAGGAGGCACGCATGACGACGATCACATGTGACTGCGGGACGGTGCGGATGGAAGCGGATGGCGCGCCGATGCTGAGCGGGGTGTGCCATTGCACGAGTTGCCGAACCGCCGGTCAGGCATTCGATGCCGCGTCGGGCAGCGCACCGATCGTCGATGCCGCAGGCGGGACATCGACGGTGCTGTGGCGGAAGGACCGGGTGCGCGTCGCCGCCGGCGGCGAGCGGCTGGAAGCGCATCGGCTGACGCCGCAATCGCCGACGCGGCGCCTGGTCGCGGCCTGTTGCGGGGCGCCGATGTTCCTCGACTTCACCAAGGGGTTCTGGGTCACGGTCTATCGACCGCGGGTTGCCGATGCGCCCGCGCCGTCGATGCGGGTGATGACCGGCGACATTCCCGCCGATACCGTCCTGCCCGATGACGGGCTGGCGCGGTATCGCGGACATTCCGGACGCTTCATGCTGAAGCTGCTCACGACCTGGGCAGGGATGCGGTTCCGGTCCCCGAAGATTGCGGGTGTGCCGGACTGACGCCGTACAGGCGGTTCGCGGCGAAAGCGCACTGAATAGCTGAAACGACGGGGCTCGCGTGTGGCGGGCTCCATCCACCATGCCTGCGGCATGGTTCCCCTCCCCGTTCCGGGGAGGTTTTTTGTGCTGGAACGGGAGACAATCATGGAGACGAAGGCGGACGTCCTCGAACAGTCGTTCGAGGCGATGGAAGCGGCTGGCGTGCCAATGGCGCGACCGGTGCTGGAGGGAGCGCGGGCCCCCAATGGTGCGATGTTCGAGGGGTTCCTGCGCAGCGGCGCCGGCGCGCTCGAGATGAAGGCGATGTCGGGCACGAGCGGCGCGGAGGGCGGCTACGCGATTCCGCGCGAGATCGACACGCTGGTGGACGCGACGCTGGCGGCGATCTCGCCGATCCGTGCGATCGCCAATGTCGTGACGGTGGGCAGCGCGGGCTATCGCAAGCTGGTGGCATCGGGCGGCACGCCGTCGGGCTGGGCGGCGGAAACCGGCGCGCGCGCCGAGACCAACACCGCGACGTTCAACGAGATCGCCCCGCCGATGGGCGACCTCTACGCGAACCCGGCGGCGAGCCAGACGATGCTCGACGACGGCGCGTTCGACGTCGAGGCGTGGCTGGCCGACGAGATTGCGCGCGAGTTCGCTCGCGCCGAGGGCGCCGCGTTCGTGAGTGGCAACGGCACGAACAAGCCCAAGGGCTTCCTGGCCTATGCCACCGCGGCGACGGGCGACGCCAGCCGCGCCTTCGGCACGCTGCAGCATGTCGCATCGGGCGCATCGGGCGCGTTCTCGGCCAATCCCGAGGAGAAGCTGATCGATCTGGTGCAGGCGCTGCGGGCGCCGTACCGTCAGGGCGCAGTGTTCGTGCTGAATTCGGCGACGCTGGCGCGCATCCGCAAGTTCAAGACCAGCGACGGCGCGTTCCTGTGGCAGCCGGGCATCGCATCGGGCCAGCCGGCGACGCTGCTCGGCTATCCGGTGGTCGAGGCGGAGGACATGCCCGATATCGCTGCCGGATCGCTGTCGATCGCGTTCGGCAACTTCAAGGCCGGTTACCTGATCGCCGAACGCGGCGAGACGCAGATCCTGCGCGACCCGTACAGCAACAAGCCGTTCGTCCACTTCTACGCCACCAAGCGCGTCGGCGGCGCGGTGACGAACAGCGAGGCGATCAAGCTGCTGAAGTTCAGCGCCTCCTGAGGTGGGGATGAAGCGCGGGGCGGGCGCGGACCCGCCCCGCTGCCAAGGAGGATCCAATGAGCGATGGTTTCGAGAACCGGGCCGATCATGTGTCGGCGCCGGCGACGCGCTGTGTGGCGGTGACGCCGCACGACAGCAATGTGCTGAGCGCGATTCCCAAGGGACTCTATGTCGGCACCGGCGGCAGCCTGTCGATCGAGGCGGTGGGCGGTGGCGGCGCGGTGACGCTGGCCAATGTCGCCAGCGGCAGCGTGATACCGGTGCGGGTGCGGATCGTCCGGGCGACCGGCACGACCGCGGCCGATATCGTGGCGCTCTACTGATGGCCGCGATCGTCGCGGGCGCGCAGACCGTGGTGACGCCAATGCCCGATGGCGGGTGGCGCGTCGAGAAGACCGGCGGCGTCGAGGGGCAATATGCCGCGGCCGCTGCATCGGCCGTGGCGATCGCGGGCGATTTCGTGCTGCGCGTGACCGATCTGACCGCGCCCAATTCGGCGATCTTCGGTGTCAGCACCGATCCGGCGGCGGGCGACGGCTATGCGAATATCGGCTTCGCCGCGCAATTCTATGGCGCCGATTTCTACGTGTTCGAGAGCGGCACCTATGTGCCGCCGACGCGCACGCATGAAGGTGTGGCCTGGATCATCCGGACCGGCGGCGAGCTGAGCTACCGCGTCGGTCCGACGCTTGCCGCATCGGCGGTGGTGCGGACGGTGAGCGGGGCGACGGGGCCGCTGTGGTTCGACTGCACCATCGGCCGGCTGGGCGGTGCGATCGGGGTGCGCTTCGAGCCGCCCGGGGCGTGGAGCCACGGCGCGCTGCGGCCCGTCGCGCGGCTGAGCATCGGCATCGGCGGATAGGGAGGCAGACATGACGCTGGAAGAAGCGAAGGCGTATCTGCGCGTCGAGAACGACGCCGAGGATGCGCAGATCGAGGCGATGATCGCGGCGGCGCGCGAGGCTTGCGAAGGCTTTGTCGGCGGGCCGCTGGTGCGCCGCGAGCTGACCGCGACGGTGGCCGGCGGCGGGAGCTGGCAGCGGCTGGCGGCGGCGCCGGTCTGGTCGATCGGCGCGGTCGAAGCGGTGGATGCCGCAGGGGTGGCGACGCCGCTGGCGGCGGAGCGCTATGCCATCGACATCGATGCGCGGGGCGAGGGCTGGGTGCGGGCACCGGCAGCCACGCGGGTCCGCGTCTCCTATCAGGCGGGGCTGGCGGCAGGTCCGGAGGGCGTTCCTCAATCGATCGCGCAGGGCGTGATCCGGCTGGCGGCGCATCTCTACACGGTGCGCGACACCGCGCAGGCGCCGCCGGCGGCGGTGACCGCTTTGTGGCGGCCATGGCGGCGGCTGCGGATCGATGGCGGGGCGCGGCCGTGAGCGCGGTCGAACGGATCGCCGTTCGGGCTCAGGCGCGAGCGATTGCGCGCGTGGCCGAAGCGGTTCGGGCGGCGCTGCCGGGTACGCGGGTCGAAGCCGGAAACGATCGCGTGACCATCGCAGGCCGGGGCGTCGTGCGCGACGCGCGGCTGCGCTGGATCGCGGGATTGCTCAAATGAGCGCGCGGGCGAGGCTGCACGCGGCAATCGCGGCTGCGCTGCGCGGGGGAGAAGGGCTGGATGCGCTGACCGCGGTGTTCGACGCGCCGCCGGTGCGCAGCGCACTGCCCCACGCAACGATCGAGGAAGCCGTGCTCGCCGACTGGGGCACCAAGGACATGGCGGGACGCGAGGGCCGGGCCGCGGTGACGCTGCGCGATGGCGGCGAGCGCCCGGTGCGGCTGCGCGCGCTGGCCGGCGCGGCGGAGGACGCCGTGCTGGCGATGCCGCGCGACCTGGGCGGCGGCTGGCGGATCGCGAGCCTGGTCTTCGTGCGCGGACGGATCGCGCGCGAGGGGACCGGCTGGGCGGCGGCGAGTGAATTCCGGGTGCGGATGCTGAAGGAGGATTGAGATGGCGGCGGAGAAGGGAAGCGCGTTCCTGCTCAAGGTGGGCAATGGCGGATCGCCGGTGGCCTATGCCACCGTGGCGGGGCTGCGCACGACGCAGCTGAGCGTCAATGGCGAGGCGGTGGCGATCACGTCGAAGGATTCGGGCGGCTGGCGCGAGCTGCTGTCCGGGGCCGGGGTGCGCAGCGTCAGCGTGTCGGGCGCCGGCGTGTTCACGGGGAGCGTGGCGGAGGCGCGGGTCAAGAGCAATGCGCTGTCGGGCGTGCTCGACGATTACAGGCTGAGCTTCGAGAGCGGCGAGACGATGACGGGACGGTTCCTCGTCACGCGGCTGGACTATGCCGGGGATTTCAACGGTGAGCGGTCGTACACGCTGAGTCTGGAGAGTTCCGGGCCGGTGGTGAGCGCATGAGCGCCAATCCGGCGCGCGGCGAGGCGACGTTGCGCGTGGCGGGGGTCGAGCTGGTGCTGCGGCCGAGCTTTGCCGCGCTGGTTACCGCCGAGCAGGAGCTGGGACCGCTGTTCGCGCTGGTCGAACGCGCGGCCGATGGGCGGCTGGGGATCGGCGAGATGGTCGCGCTGTTCTGGCACTGCCTGCGCGAGTGCCCCGAGGGGCTGACGCGCGAGGCGTTCGGCGAGGGCGTGGCGGCGGGCGGGCTCGCGGCGGCGACACCCGCGCTGAAGGCGCTGCTCGGGCAGATTCTGGCGGGACGATGAGCACACCCGCGGAGTGCCGCTTCACCGAGGTGGCGGCGCGGCTCGCGGGGCAGGCCGGGGTGGCGTTCGGGTGGCCGCCGGACAGATTCTGGCGCGCCACCCCGGCCGAGCTGATGGCATTGGCGAACGCGTTGCAGGGCGAGGAGCCCGCGCCGCCCGATGGCGCCACGATCGCGGCGATGATGGAGGCATTTCCCGATGGATGAGGAAATCGAGCGGCTGGTGGTGAGCGTGCGTGCCGACACGCAGGGTTTTGCCCGCGATGTGGCGGAAATGCGCGGATCGATCGACGGACCGTTGCAGGCGAGCGCGGCACGGGCGGGCGATGCGATCGAACGATCGCTGTTGCGCGCGGTGCGAACCGGTCGGCTGGGCTTCGAGGATCTCAAGCGCGTGGCGATGAGCGTGCTCGGCGAGATCGCGGCGAGTGCGATGCGCGACGGACTGGCGGCGATCTTCGGTGGCGGCAGCGGAAGCGGTGGCGGTCTGGGCGGGCTGTTCGCGAGCCTGTTCGGCGCGCCGGGACGCGCGACGGGCGGGCCGGTGTCGCCGGGCCGTGCCTATTGGGTTGGCGAACGCGGTCCCGAGCTGTTCGTGCCGACCGCGAGCGGGCGCGTGGATGTGCCGGCTGCCGGTGGCGGCGGGCGCGACGTGCGGGTGGCGATCACCATCAACGCGCCCGGCGGCGACAGCGCGGGCGCGTTGCGGCAATCGAGCCGGCAGGTGGCCCGGGCGGTCAGGTCGGCGCTGGCGGGGATCGAATGATGGGCTGGTGGCTGGCGCGCGAGCGCACGGTGCAGGACGAGGGCGTCATCGCGCGCTTCGATCCGCGATTCTGGACGGTCAACTTCCCGCGGCCGATGATGGCGGCGGTGACCGCGCCCGCGCCCGACACGTTGCGGGTGGATGCGATCTTCTACCGTCAGGACGATCTGGCGGGGCTGATCTGGGAAGCCGAGGACCGGCACGACCACCCGCTGCTCGCCTATGAGACCAGCCGCGATTTTCGCGGCTGCCGGTTGCGGTTCCGCTGGCGATCGGGCGGCGTGCTCGCGCTGGACGCGGTCAACGGCCCGGTGCTGACGATCGAGGGGCGGAACGCGGCGGGCGATCCTCGCGCCTGGTATGTGCGGCTGTGGAATTATGCGAGCGGAACGCCAGAGGATGCGCTGGTGTCGCTCGACTTCGGGAATTTGGCGGGCGGCTTCCTGTTGCCCGACGAGGCCGATCCGGTGTGGGCGGCGGATATCGACCGGATGTTCGTCAGTCTGGTGCCCGAAGGGTATACCGACACGGACGCGGCACTGACGGAACCTGTCGAGGGCTGGGCCGAACTGGGCGGAATCGCGGTCGAGGGGCCGGGCGCGGTGCTGAGTATCGGCGATGTGATCGTGCCCGAGCACGGGCTGTCGATCTGCTCGGGCTATGACGACAGCTATCATCTGACGCCTGCGCGGTTGCTGCGCAACGCGCTCCAACTCGGCTATCGCGGGGACATCGTTCACTATGTCGGGATGAGCCACTATTTCCGGCTCGAAGCGGCATCCGGCGGCTATTATGCGAGTCTGGCGGGCGGGGCGCTGAACCGGCCGTGCGCTGCCTGGCATGCGGATTTCGCGAGCCGCGCGAAGGCGCTGGGCTTCGGCGTGATCTGGTCGCTCAGCTACGAGCTGTTCGACGCGCATTGTTGGAACGACTGGAAACAGCGCGCCTTTGACGGATCGCCCGCGCTGACCGGATGGGAGCCGCCGTCGGCGCTGCTCTCCCCCGCGCATGGCGGAGCGATGGGTTATTTGCGCGCGGTGGCGAAGGCGTTCGTGCGCATCGCGCAGGACGCGGGGCTGGCGGTCAAGTTTCAGGTCGGCGAGCCATGGTGGTGGGTGATGCCCGACGGCCGGCTGTGTATCCATGACGATGCGGCGAAGGCGGCGCTGGGCGATCCGGCCGAACAGAATGTGCGGGGGAATCCGGATACCGGAGTGCTCGACGCGGCGGGCACGTTGCTGGCGGCTTCGACGGCGGCGCTCGGTGCCGCGGTGCGGGCCGAAGCGGCGGACGCCGGATTGCTGCTGCTCGCCTATCTGCCGACGGTGCTTGATCGCGCCGCGCCGGAGCTGAAGCGCGCGAACCTGCCGGCAGGCTGGGCGTCGCCCGCCTTCGATGTGCTCCAGCTCGAGGATTATGACTGGGCGGCCGCCGGCAATTCGGTGACGAGCGCGCGGGCGATCGCGCTGGCGCAGGCGCGGCTGGGTTATCCCGTGGAGCGCCAGCATTACTTCGCGGGGTTCGTGCTGCACCCGGAGGACGCGCATCAGTGGCGCGCGATCGCCGATGCCGCGGAGGCCGCGCGGCGGCGCGGAGTGGCGGCGACCTTCATCTGGGCGCTGCCGCAGGTGATCCGCGACGGCTTTGTCCATTTCGATGCCTTTGATGAAAATTGGGAGGACGAGATGCAGGCGTTCGACGACGTTCTGTTCCCGATCGCGCTGGGGCGCGAAGCCGAGGTGGCGCCCGAGGTTTCGACCGCGATCCTGACCAGCGCGGGCGGGCATGAAGCACGCAACGCCGCCTGGGCGCAGGCGCGGACGCGATACGATGTCGGGCCGGGGGTGCGCAGCGAGGCGGATATCCGCGAACTGCTCGCTTTCTATCGCGCGCGGATGGGGCCGGCGCGCGCGTTCCGGCTGCGCGACCCGTTCGACGACTGTTCGAACGACGATGGCGAGCCCGGCGCGACCGACCAGCTGATCGGCGAAGGCGATGGCGAGACGCAGGGCTTCGCGCTGGCGAAGCATTATGGCGGCACCGTGCGGCGAATCGCGCGGCCGGTAGCCGGAAGTGTGCGTGTCGCCGTGGACGGGGTAGAAACCGTGGCGTTCGAGATCGGCGCGGGCGGGATGGTGGTGCTTGATGTGCCGCCGGCCGAAGGGGCGGTGGTGACGGCGGGATTCCGCTTCGACGTGACGGTACGCTTTGCCGAGGATTCGCTGACCGTGAACCGCGCGACCTTCATGGCCGGAGCGGCGCCGAGCGTGCCGCTGGTCGAGGTGCGTGAGGCATGAGCTGGCTCGACGAGCCGCTGACGACGATCGCGCTGTGCTGGCGAGTTGAGCGGCGGGACGGCGTTGCGATCGGGCTGACCGCGCACGACCGGGATCTGGTGGTGGACGGGTTCGTCTATCGCGCGGCGCCGGGAATGACGCCGTCGGCGATTCAGCGCAGCGCATCGTTCGATGCCGACAGCATGGACGTGACCGGCGCGCTTTCGGGTGCGGCGATCAGCGAGGCGGATCTGCTTGCCGGACGCTGGGACGGCGCGCGGGTTGAGCTGTTCGCGGTGGACTGGACCGACCCGGTCGCGCCGGTGGCTCTGGGCGAAGGAACGATCGGCGCGGTGGAATTGAAGCGCGGGGTGCTGACCGCCGAGCTGCGGGGAATCGCCGCCGCGCTGGAGGCGCCGGTGGTCGAGGCGACGTCGCCCGAATGTCGTGCCGAGCTGGGCGACAAGAGGTGCCGCGTGGCGATGGCGGGCAGGCGGCGGTTCGCGAGGGTAACCGCGGCGGACGGAGCGGCGCTGACACTCGATACCGGTGAGCCGGTGGCGGGCGGATGGGCCGGCGGGCGGCTGCGTTGGATCAGCGGCGGCAATTCGGGGCTGGAGGACGCGATCGGCGCGTCGGCCGGGGCGGTCGTGACGCTGCGGCGCGAACCGCGCTTCGCCGCGGCGGGCGCGCTGGTCGAGGTCAGCGAGGGATGCGACAAATCGATCGCGACCTGTGCCGCGCGCTTCGCCAACGCGGCGAATTTTCGCGGCGAGCCGTATCTGCCGGGGATCGACCTGCTGACCCGTTATCCGGGGGCATGACCCCACTCGAACGGGCTCGGCGCGCGATCGGGGCGAAGTTCAGGCTGCACGGGCGCAGCGTCGCGGACGGCCTGGACTGCGTCGGGCTGGCCGGGCTGGCCTATGGGGTCGACGCGCCGCGCGGATACGCGCTGCGATCGGACGACCGCGCTAGGATGATCGCGGGGATCGCCGCCGCTGGACTGAAGCGTGCGGACGATGCGTGTGCGGGCGATCTGGTGCTGTTTCGGGCGGGGCCGGGGCAGCTGCATCTGGGAATCGCGAGTGAGCATGGCGTGATCCATGCCGACGCGTCGCTGCGTCGCGTGGTCGAGCGACCGGGGGTGCCGCCCTGGCCCGAACTGATGCGCTGGCGACGGCTCGAACCGACGGAGGAGTGAATGGCGACTTTGGTGTTGAGCACGGTCGGCGGCGCGATCGGCGGACCGGTCGGGTCGATGATCGGCAGCATGGCCGGGCAGTACATCGACCGCGAAATTCTGTTCAAGCCGAAGGGACGCGAAGGCCCGCGGCTGAACGAGCTCAAGGTCCAGACGTCGAGCTATGGCACGCCGATCCCGAAACTGTTCGGGACGCTGCGGGTGGCGGGGTCGGTGATCTGGGCGACCGATCTGGTCGAGCATCGCCACCGTGAAGGCGGCAAGGGGCGGCCGACGGTGACGAGCTATAGCTATACGGCATCGTTCGCGGTGGCGTTGTCGGCGCGCGCGATCCTGTCGGTTGGGCGGATCTGGGCGGACGGCAAGTTGTTGCGCGGCGCGGCGGGCGACTGGAAGGTTCGCACGGGGTTTCGATTGCACACCGGCGGAGAGGATCAGGCGGCCGATCCGCTGATCGCATCCGCCGAGGGGATGGCATCGGCGTCCGCGCACCGCGGCACGGCCTATGCGGTATTCGAGGATCTGGAGCTGGCCGAATATGGCAACCGCATCCCGTCGCTGTCGTTCGAGGTGGTGGCGGATCCCGGGCCGGTGCCGGCGGAGGCGATCGTCGCGGCGGTCACGGGCGGGCGGGTCGCAGGCGGGGACGGGCTGGTGCCGATCGACGGCTTTTCGGCCTATGGCGGGTC
>Ga0247823_10003727_pt1 | contig 12281 bp, 10 predicted proteins | sample 13C_PalmiticAcid_2_FD_192426 | JGI IMG/M metagenome (GOLD analysis project Ga0247823, IMG submission 192426) | Soil microbial communities from agricultural site in Penn Yan, New York, United States - 13C_PalmiticAcid_Day30 | ecosystem: Environmental > Terrestrial > Soil > Agricultural land...
GTTGATGGGTTGATGGGTTGCGAGGAGGGGATGCATGCTGGGGAGAGGGTGTTTTTGTGTTTTGTTTTCTTTTTCTTTGCATGTGTCTCTGTGATGTGGCATTTTTGATGTTTGCTGATGATACCTAATGCATTTATCGTTTGGATATTTCTTTGGTTGCTGGCAGCTCTCTTATTTGCATTTTCCTCCCTCACATTCTTCTTCTTGGGGTTGCATTGTGGATGGCTGAGGTGGTTCTGCATCTGGCCTGTATCACGCCCAAGTATTTCCCAAGTGTTGGCGGAAAGGGAGTCATGTCCCTGGCAAAGGTTTGATGTCAACTCGATGCTAGACTTGGATGTGCCCTTGACGCGATCCTCGCGGCGAGTTTTTGTTTTCTTTTTTTCTGGTTCATAGAGGGGATAATGGAATTCTTGGATGGAGAGATTCGGGCCATCAGGATAGATACAGATACCAGAGCATTATTATTATTGTCGTTGTTTGCGCAGATACTCCTACCATGTTTTTACTTTGGATGCCCGGAGAGACTTGACAAACATTGCACGGACCTGTTGGGCAAGAACAACGACGTTCATGATCGCAAGTCGGTGTTGTCCCTTCGCCCAAAAACGCGTGGGAACACAAGGTTACAATGGAAAATGTCGAACGACGCGCCCTCCTCGTGTGACATGCTCTCAAACGCATCTAGCTTCAATTTTCTGGGGAGAGCTGACGGGCCAAGTCGAGAGAATTACCATGAATTCTCCCCCAAGCTTCCACGCGTCGTGGGCGATGGTTGATGGCTATCTGCAAATCGGTCGCAATGCTTTCTTCTCCACGTCGCTACCGCAGCAGCGAGCACAGTGAAAAAAGGTGGTTTGACATCAAAAATTCCGACCGGAACGGCCCCGAAGGACAATTCAGGATGACTGGCTCCGCGATGTGCAATGCAGGCCTATCAACCTGGTACCCCTGCTTCATGATCCAGGTGCACCCAATCAAGGTAAGTATGAAGAAGAAAAGAAGAGAACTGGACCAAGATTGCGGGAAGAAAAACAAGAATTTATAGGCAGGATTAGGTGGTCTGTGCACGCCTGCGATTTTCCAGGCATGCAGGCGTCCGGAATTCGGGATTTCTACCTTCCGACGTGGGTCTCCTGTCCCATGTCCAAACCCCACCATCCAATGCGGGCGGTCTGGGTGAGTGGGCGGCAGTAAAGATGCCCCGCATTTTGAGTCATCTTTCTGTGGCAGATTGGCTGGCGTCGGGCTGGGTCATGTCAAAAGTTCACGACCCAAAGTGTGGATTGCGCCTGGTGTTGACAAGCTTGCCCAGGACTCGCATCCAGCCAATTTGTTCCCCGAGGTCTTCGACAAGCTGAACAGCAACCGATTACCTCAAGATGCCGACCATCAACGTCGACAAGTATGCCCTCTTCGAGGAGCTCGGCGAGCAGTAAGACAGCTACTACCCCGCCATGAATTGAGACATCCTCTCTCTGAACTGCCCCTCGTCTGACTTGGCGGTCCCACGCAGGTTCACCGAGGAGAGCTTCCAGAAGCTGTGCTTCGACTTCGGCATCGAGCTCGACGGCGACTCCGAGAATGACCCGGCCCGGCCCAAGGACCAGGCCCCTGAGCTGGCCATCGAGATCCCCGCCAACCGCTACGACATGCTGTGTTTCGAGGGTAGGAGAACTCGTCGGGATGGTTCAAGAGGGTCATACTGAACCTGTCACCAGGCATTGCGATGCACCTGAACATTTTCCGTGGCAAGCACGCGACGCCAAACTGGAAGCTGGCCGATATCCCCGAGGACAAGATGCAGACCCTCACCATCACCAAGGAAACGGCGCAGGTCCGCCCATATGCCGCCGCCGCCATTCTCCGCAACATCAAGTTCACGCCGGCGTCCTACGAATCTTTCATCAGTCTTCAGGATAAGCTCCATCAAAACTTGGCGAGGCAGCGCACCCTCGTTGCGTGAGTGACCCCGACGAGGCGGTCGTTTCAAAATGGGGGTGGGGTACTGATAATTGATGGGCAGGATCGGAACTCACGACCTCGACACCATCAAGGGGCCCTTCACATACGAAGCCCTGCCGCCAAAGGACATCAACTTCGTCCCGCTGAACCAGACGAAGCAGATCAACGGCGAGGAGCTCATGAGCTTCTACGAGACGGACAGGCACCTGGGCAGGTACCTCCACATTCTCCGGGACAAGCCGGTCTACCCCGTAATTCTCGATGCCGACAGGAACGTCTGCTCGCTCCCCCCCATCATCAACAGCGAGCGCTCCAAGATCACCCTCGACACGACGAATGTCTTCATCGATATGACGGCGACCGACCAGACCAAGCTCGATATCGTCTGTAACATCATGGTCGCCATGTTCTCCAAGTACTGCGCCGAGCCCTTCACGATTGAGCCGGTCAAGGTTATCTCGGACCACAACGGAACTACTAGGGTTACGCCCAGCTTGGCGAAGCGGACAATGGAGGTTGAGGTCGATTATCTGAATCAGGTCTGCGGGCTCGAAGAGTCCCCGGAGTCGATCTGCAAGCTCCTGAGCAAGATGGCGTACACAGCCGAGCCGTCAAAAGACCCGAAACTGGTCAGCATTACGGTGCCGCCAACAAGGGCAGATGTCCTGCACCCGTGTGATGTGGTAGGTTTGGTCACCATTGTTTTCTCGTTTTGGCTCAGCTGACACACTCGCAGATGGAAGATGTCGCAATTGCCTACGGCTTCAACGACCTTCCTCGGTCGTCGCCAAACAAATCGGTCACGATTGGCAAGCCGCTGATGATCAACAAGCTCAGCGATATTGTGCGCCACGAGTGTGCCATGGCTGGCTGGGCCGAGGTTATGCCTCTGATCCTCTGCTCCCATGATGAGAACTTTGCGTGGCTGAACCGCAAGGACGACGGCACGACGGCAGTCAAGCTGGCCAACCCCAAGACAGTCGAGTACCAGGTCGTCCGCACATCACTGCTTCCCGGCCTTCTCAAGACTCTGAGCGAGAACAAGGCGATGCGTCTTCCCCTGGAGATCTTCGAGACGTCGGATGTCGTCTTCAAGGATGAGGCTGCTGAGCGGCGGGCAAGGAACGAGCGCCGCTGGGCGGCTGCGTTCTACGGCAAGACCAGCGGTTTCGAAATTGTCCACGGCCTCCTGGACCGTGTCATGACGATGCTGCGCGTTGCCTTCATCACGCACGAGGAGGGCCTCTCAGGCAAGAGCATTGACTTTGAGGTCAAGGAGAACCCGAGCCGCAACAAGGACGGCTACTTCATCGAGGAGATTGACGAGCCCACCTTCTTCAGCGGGCGCGCTGCTGCCATCTACGTGCGGCTGGGAGGCAAACTGCAGCGGATTGGCGAGCTTGGCGTCTTGCATCCCACTGTGCTGGAAAAGTTTGATCTGAGGTATGCTCTCCCGAGTCCGTTCTTGGTGCGACCAAACCGCTAACCCAGTTGCAGATACCCGGTTAGCACATTGGAGATTAACCTTGAAGTCTTCCTCTGAGGCCTTTTTGCCACCATAGATGTCTAGATCTGGTCGTATAGCATGTTGCGCAAAAATAGAGCGAGGTGGATCCATCTTGATGGCTGGCTGCTTGCTCGTCGATATATGCTCGTTTCCTTTTCTGGGTGTCAGGGGTTAACCTCGACGCGGTTGAGCACCTGGATGTTGACACCGGCTGAGGTAGCTGCGACAAACAACAGGGAACTCTTGTCCAGACAGCCTCGCCCTCGGATAGCATCCTGTCATGCACCTACAACACAACATGATAACCCCCAGACTAAGATTTGTTTTGGACTGTTTCCGGCTCAAAACTCATACGCCTCGTACATCAATAGGCAGCTTGCCACCATTCGCGTCGCGGTCGCCCCAAACCGCCGATTTTTCCTCCTCAACAGCCCTGGCGGCAAGCCGCGTGTCACCTATCGGGTCGGTTGGCCATCCAGCGGATCATGTGGTACGCATCGGTGGTGGGTTCGTCGCTGCGGAAATCGAGGAGGCGGGACTGGCGCATGACGAGCGACTCGCCGTCAAAGTGGAACTGGGTGATGCGGCCGAACCTGTCGTGCTGGAAGGAAAAGACGAGAGCCTGCGACTTGTCAGATGCTGCAGGCTCACACGCCACCGGCATGGTGCCCAAGGAAGATGCTTTGACTTACGGGCAGTGTGTGGTGGCGGCAGAAGTCGTCCCGTCGGAACTGGTGCTTCAGCAACCCCACGGCGGCGGCCACCTCGCTTCGCAGAACCTCGCCCTCCTCCGCTTCCGCAGCATCCACCACGGTTCCTCCAACGTGCGGTTTGTCGGCCGAGGGATCCTCCAGCAGAAAGGCATGGCACACGTGAAAGGAGTAGGACCGCGGGGGGTTCCCGACACGGGTATAGGAGGGGCAGTGGCTTGGGAGGTTAAACATGCGGCCTGGAACGAGGTCCACCTCGCTGGCACATGCGTCAGCGGCCTGGCACTGGAAAGAAATACAGCAAGACAGCTCCCGGTACTCACTTCAAGCAGCCCCATTCCGAGGTTTCCCAGACGCCAAAGTCGGCCGAATCAATCAGGTCCTTGTAGGAGTCTGTGCCGAGAGCGTTCAGGAACCATCTCAGCCGGAACTCTGCGCCCGCCTGCGGGCTGCAGAGGGGATGGAAAGCCTCCGGGTTGTGGGCGCCTTCGGAGTCGTCGAAGAAATCAGAGCACGATCCTCGCCGGCACCGCTTCGGCCACTCGTCGTAGCCGAGGTATCGTCCGTGGTCCTCGAGGAACCCGATGGTTTCCCGGCGCGCCTGATCCAAACTGAAGCGTGGTGAGAAGAATCGAGGCGCAAAGTCGAGCACATCTTGCTCGATGTCGAGGGCCGCTGCCTTGCGCACGTTCAATGTGGCAAGTTGGTCGTCGTCTAGAACGTAGACGCCGTCTCCTAGACGTTGTATGTCGTGCAGAATGCGGTTCAGGCAGTCGAGGCAGTGCTGCTTAAATTCCTCCGTTTCGCGCTGGTCATCCATGGTGGATGATTGCTAATTATTTCGGTCACGAGCCTGGAAGGAAATACAAAGATCGGAAAATCGACGCGCCAATGCGAGGTTTCCAAGGCCAACGATTGCTGTACAAGAAAAGGCTTGCCGAGCTGGAACTCTCTTGCCTACCTTCAGTTTAGCATATTTGTTGATGCGCGTCGCGATTCGTCAATCCAATCATCAACGCACTGCCTCTCAACTAACAGCCCCTTGCCCCGGCAACCATAGACGTTGGAACACGGGTAGGGAGCCAGCCTGGGAACGCAAATAGGGCCTTGTCCAGCATAAGAAGCGAGCGTTGGCTTGGGCTTGCCAACCTAGTCGGCGATCACAGCTGTGCACCAGGGAGGAGTCTTATCTCACCTACCAACCTGGAAGGAGGAGCGAGCTGTCCCGCAGCGCCGTGCCTCGACATCGGACTGTGATACTCAACAAGGTGTCTCACGCCGAAGGAGATAAACGGCGCGCCCCATGGGCGGCGGGTACCATCCAACGGGCGCTGTGCTGACGGCTGCGTTTCCATTGCGTTGGGTATGAACCGTGCAGGAGGAATGCTGCGCCTCGTCTCATCTACGCAGATCTCTGGCACGTGGCTGACGACGAGGAGCGGGAAGGAAGATGAGAGCCGGGTGTGGGCTCGGTCGTCGGACTCTCACCACTCACCTGCGGAGCGTACTCGCTTGTTGATATCGTATCTGGTTGAGCCCTCACCATTAGTGCCCAACTTTTCACAGGACCCTGCGTCCGCAAGTACGCGCTTCGCGGCAATAAGACGCTAACCTCCGTCCTTTCGATGGCTCACATTATCTCATCCTGACGCCAGCAGGGGGTTGCTGCGAGGACACATGGCATCCCGAGTACCGATTGGTTGGGTCGCCTGTCAGCATCTGTGGGCAGGTCTGACAAGGCAAATTTTACTTCTTCGAACCACGATTCCATCCAGATCAATTCGTCGAAACGGCCTGACTCATACCAGATCTCTTTTGCGGATTTTGGGGCGGGTTTAGGAGTTGCCATGGGCCGTATTGATCGAAAAGATCGAGATGATGATGATGGTGCGAGGTGGGCCGGAGTTTAGCGGCTGTAAGCATCTCGGAGACTTTTGGGGCGCATCTCTGTGCTGCTGAATAATTGTTACAGCAGGTCGGTCTTGGCGCTGGCACTTGCTGCCTGAGAAGCGTTTCACTGGGGCTAATTGCGGCTGCAACAGTCCCACTGCTCTGGGCCCAGAGCGCTTGTCTTCGATAAGCTTCTTTTTGTGCGTGTGGGCAGCCCCCGCGTTCTCGGGTTCTCATTGGACCAACATAGCGTCAGACCGGAGCCAAGGCCGCTGAGAACAGCGAGCACCGCACCCCGGGGCAGTTGTTGTCCGAGGACACAAAGCATTGCTCGCTTTATGTGACTTTATGTCCGAGATGGCAGCCCAAACCCCCGTCATCGCCAGGGGTCCCGGAATGTCGCCGAGAAGCCAGGAGCAGGGCTGAGAAATCCAGAATTGCACCCTTCGGCAACATGTCTGAATACGGAACAATGAGGTATGGTGTCACTTGCTGCACGCGCAGATGCCGCAGCTGCGGCGTGGCCAGGCACGCACTTCTGCCCCATGCTTGATCAGCACAGCAGTCATCGATCGGGCACCCGGTGCCGACCCTGGCTGGACCCGATCGGCTCTGCATCCTGATGTATTCACACAGAGTGGGAGCATGCCGGAGTGCGTGGCTATAAGGAGTCCTTGCATCCCCCTGACTGCCCACTCGTTTCAAACATCATCCCCAACCATCAACCCATCTGGTCGCCCATCTGGTCTAAGTACCTTAACCATCCGGAGTCCCGCCCGCCAAAGCATAGTGACCCAAACCCCGACCACAACCACAACCATGACACCGCCCCCTTCCCCGGGACCGGAACGGTCCTCCCACACGACCCTCGCCAACGAGGATCGACCCGGCTCGAGTGGACAAGCATCGACCCTCCAACCCCCGAACGCCAAGTACGATGCCTACCTAAGCGGTGGGACGAGCGAAGACGAAAAGAAGGAGCCAGTGACAGACGGTAGTGTCAAGGAGGAAGCGCCAGCGGATGACGGGATCGAGTACCCCTCAGGATGGCCCTTCGCCTTCATCGTCGTGGCCCTGGTACTCAGCATTTTCTTGGTGTCTCTTGATATGGTATGTTGCCTGCCATCTTGGACCTGCGATTCACCAAACAAGCAACTGACACGCAATGCCAGACCATCGTCGCAACTGCCATTCCCAGGATCACAGACGAATTCAAGGGCTTGGAGGATGTCGCCTGGTACGGCTCGGCATTTTTCATGACCGTCGGCGGCTTCCAGTCAACATGGGGCAAGGTGTTCAAGTACTTCCCCCTGAAGATCAGCTTCCTGATTTCCATCTTCATCTTTGAGCTGGGCAGCTTGATCTGCGGCGTGGCGCCCAACTCGACAGCCCTGATCGTGGGGCGTGCCATCGCTGGTGTCGGTGCTGCTGGCATCGGCTCGGGCGCGTATACCATCATCGCCTTCACCGCGCCTCCCAAGACCCGGCCCATCTTCACGGGTGTCGTCGGGACTGCCTACGGCATCGCCGCCGTGGTCGGGCCTCTCATCGGCGGTGCGTTTGCGGACCACGTCACTTGGCGGTGGTGCTTCTACGTCAACCTCCCCATCGGTGGCATCTCGGCCATCATCATCTTCTTCTTCTTCACCACTCCCAGCGGCGCCAAACCCGTCGTGGCTCCCCTCAAGGAGAAGCTCTTGCAGATGGACCTGGTCGGCACCGCCCTCGTCATGGGCGCCGTCATCTCCTACATCCTGGCCCTCCAGTACGGCGGCCAGACGCGTCCGTGGAGCGACCCGACCGTCATCGGCCTCCTCGTCGGCTTCGTGCTCATCTCTATCACCTTTGGCGTGTGGGAGTTCTGGAACGGCGAGCGGTCCATGATCGTGCCGCGCCTCTTCCGGAACCGCGACGTTTGGGTCTCCTCCATCTTCACCTTCCTCTTCGCCGGCTCCTACTTTGTCATCATCTACTACCTCCCCGTCTACTTCCAGAGCGTCGACAACGCCAGCCCCACCCAGTCGGGCGTGCGCAACCTCCCGCTCATCCTCTCCGTCACGGTCGCCACCATCGCCGCGGGCGCCGGCATCTCGGCCACGGGCATCGCCGCCCCCGTCGCCGTCGTCAGCGCCGCCCTCGCCACCATCGCCGCGGGTCTGCTCTACACCCTCGACATCGGCACCCCGGCCGGCAAGTGGATCGGCTACCAGATCCTCGGCGGCTTCGCCTGGGGCGCCGCGTTTCAGGTGCCCATCGTCATCGGCCAGGCCACCGCCGCGCCCGACGACATCTCGTCCACCACCGCCATCATCCTCTTCTTCCAGACCGTCGGCGGCGCGTTTTGGGTCTCGGCCGCGCAGTCCGCGTTTGTCAACACCATGGTCAACCGCCTCGCGACCTCGGCGCCGGATGTCAACCCGCTGGTCGTCCTGGGCACCGGCGCGACGCAGATCCGGCAGCTGTTCCCCGCCGAGCAGGTCCCTGGGATCCTGGTCGCGTACATGGCGGGCATCCAGACGGCGCTGGCGCTGGCGCTGGGCGCGGTGGGCGTGTCGTTTGTGGTTAGCTTGTTTAGCAACTTTAAGAGGCTGAGTCGGAATGAGTTGAAGGCCGCGAGCGGGGCGGCGTAATTGGGGGGGTTGTGGGGAGCTTTTGGAGGGAAGGAGTGGAAGTGGGAGGAAGGGTAATGGAGGAGGAGTTTTTCTTTTTGTTTTGGGGGGTGATAGACGAACTTAGCGATTGTGCTTTTGGTTTTAGATGGAGTTGGGTATACCTATTTGCATCAGGTAGTAACGTGGTTCACTCGGACTTCACTCAGGCCCCGGTTCCCTGCATACACTGAGATCCAAGCCACTTGTAAATGCCCACACGGGCCGAGTCCTGCAGCGACCTCAGCGACCCTCGGTCAACGCGTTGGTTTCTGTTGAGAGGCGGGGACGGAAAGTGAAAAGGGGTAAAGGTAGATGGGCCGCCACGGGTTCTGTATGTGCGGATCTCGAGGTGATGGCGATACATTGGCCAATCTCTTCGCTTTCATCTTTTCCTTCTTTATGCTCTATTCTTCTTTTAAATTCCTCGCAATGCACATCCTGATTTACCACGGCATCTTCTTCCCTGTATACTGATAAAACGACCCCGTATCGTCCCTCCCCAACCCGTCTAGGACCCTTAGCATCCCACTGACGCTCTCACTTGGTTCGAGCAACGCCTCCTCGCCGCCCATCCTTGTCTTGACCAACCCGGGCGCCATCAAGATCACCACGGCCCCCGGCAACTCCCGTCTCACGTCCTCGCTCTGATGGACCGTCAGCATATTGAGCGCCGCCTTTGAGATGGAGTATCCGGCGCATGAACGCGGCCGCAACCCGGAACTGAACTGCATGCTGCCAAGCCCTGAGCTCATATTGAGGATGCGGACGTTGTCGGAGAGCAGGCCGGCGCCAAGCAGGAGCTCTACCATCTTGGCGGGGCCGAGGACGTTGACGGCTAGCTGGGCGTGGAGCTCGTCTGGACCTAGAGCGAGCGAGTCTTGTTGCGCGGCGAGGTTTACACCGGCGTTGTTGAGGAGAAAGTCGATCTTCCGGTTGCCCAGAGTTCGCTGCGCTTCTTGGATGAACGCGTGGATAGACGAGATACTGCTTACATCGCACTTGAGGATGTGGGTTGATGGGGACGCGACGGCGTGGAGGTCGCTGAGGTCTGTGGCGCGAGGGTGCGTGGTGGCAATGATGGTGTTGGTACTTGACTGGACGAGCTGCTTGACGAATTCGAGCCCCAGCCCGCGGTTCGTGCCGGTGATGCAGTATACGGGCATCTTGGGTTGTGGGTGCCGTAATGATACGTGGAGGTACGACCAATGATTGACGCTCTGACTGGCGACTCTGGTCGAAGCTGGTGTCTGAGAGGGAAGCAGCCGGGAGTGCCCGATATAAATGGGGCTATACACCGACATCCTGTACCTCGTTCATCGTAGCCGGTAGTCTCGGCCTCTGTTTCTACTCGGGGTCCGACAATGGATTTCCGCGTAGAATGCCAGGTGCGCAACTAAGAATGAATTATCCTCCCTCCCCTCGTTGTTGCTGACGAAAGTGGTCACTCGGGAGTTGTTTGTGTTTTATCTCGCTCGTGGTGAACACCTCACTCTTGTTGCACCAATATACAAGACAGGTTTCAAACTGGCGTAATTGTCACCAGATCAGACTCAGATTATAGACAATGCAGCACAATCCCTCGTTTGCGATGGATGGGTGTTCGAAGGTCATGGTTTGCCTCCGCCGGTACGCTCGGCGACCGCGGGACCTTTGCGCTGGGCCTCACATAGTTAGTTATCCATGGTGTTGCTATGGCTGTCCACGTCAGGTTTTGTCGGAAACCATTCAACACTGACGAGACCGGGTGGTCCGGTAGCTTGCTGGTCGAGTGTTGGATGAGTGTACGGGCCACGGCTGGTTTGAAAACGCAAAACGCCACTTGCCACTGAGATGTGGAGATGAGACAATGTTGCAGGACAACGACAAGGAGAGGTTGCAAATGGGTTTGTCATTATCACAGTACACCTTGGCACATCATCATCAAGCATACAATTCTTGCGCTGGGGCTACCGGCCGTCGACCCATTTGGCATGGTTGAATCTACTCTCGCGAGTCGCAAGCCGCTTGAACCACCACAGGGGGTGTGCACAAGGTGCCTAGGTACGCTCGGTAGGCAGGGAGATCTTGGAGAGGGCTCTGGCATTCTCAATCTGCATAACCCTCCCACCATAGCTGCAGTACTCTCGGCATCTGTCTAGCACTCCCTTCGTTCACGGCCCTGAAGAACCCCCCGGTCCCATCTCATCGCACGAGGAAATCGAAGCAACCAAGCACACGCTACCCGACCGCTTCGGGCATGGATTTCCTCATGAGGAACCAAATCATACCAAGCATAAGGTCGTCACAACATATTGTCCATAAGGTAGTGTCTCGGAATCGTCTTAACAGGGGTCGGAACCCGGCGTTGTACAGGCAGAACGGTTGTCTCGGCGTAGCCTACAGTCGGAACCCGGTTTCGTAGGGAAACACGGCCGCAAAGGGACACGGGGTGATAATTAGGTTTATAATAATAGAGACCACACTGTCGAGACAGGATATCTTCAGATGCTAGCTGTAAACCTTCAACAGTGCTCAAGCATCCACCTCAACTCGAGCATTGCCAGCATAACGTGTTAGTCATGTCATCGAAACAAGAAATATACCACATCCACCCCTTCGGCTGGGAGAACGACCCGCAAGAGGAGCGATATCCCATCTCGTGCCTCGACTACGTCGTTCCCTTCAACTACCACATCTTCGCACTGTACTTTCGACTAGACGATGCGAGCAAGGGGCAGGCCGTAGAAGGCCTGAGACACGGTCTTGCGCGCACGCTCAACCAGACGCGCCATCTCTGCAGCAACATCGAACAGGACCCTCAAGGTGTCTCGGGGTACTCGTTCGTGCGGAGAAAGAACAGCACGGTCGAGCTCCACGTTCAGTGGCTCGACTCCCCGGACGACGCAGACAAGTACCCGTCCATGGACGACATGGAACAATCTCACTTCAGCACCCGACGGCTGGGCAACCTCGACCTCTGGATCATCCCGCACCTAGCCTACGGCCCCAGACCCGAGCCACACCGTGATGCTCGGCCGATCATGCTGGGGCTCAAGGCAAATTTTGTCCGCGGCGGCCTGCTCCTCAACGCCCACCTCCACCACGCCGCGGGCGACGCGGGCGGCTGGGCAGGCTTTACGCACCAGCTCGCCGAGAACTGCTCCGCCTTCCTCACCGGCAGTCCGTATCCCCCCTGGGACATGGCCTGCCTCGACATCTCGCGCCTGATCAAGCCCAACGTGCCTGACGACCAGATGATCGAACGGGCCGCACATGTTCCCGACGACCTCCTGTCGAACCCCGTCCCGGCGTCCGGCGGCAGGCAGATTCTCATCTTTCACCTCCCCAAATCCAAAGCCGCCGGCCTCAAGTCATACGCCACGCCGTCCCCCGAGACCCCTTACCCGTACCCATCCGGCTCCCTACCCCCCGGCAACGTGGACAGGACGGGTTTTATCTCCACCTACGACGCCACCGCCGCCCTCCTCTACCGCGTCCTCACCCGACTCCGCCTCCAGGTAAGTCCCAGCCGTGCTCAGTAGTCGAACAACTACTCACACCCCCCTGCAGCACTACCCC
>Ga0247823_10003728_pt1 | contig 12276 bp, 17 predicted proteins | sample 13C_PalmiticAcid_2_FD_192426 | JGI IMG/M metagenome (GOLD analysis project Ga0247823, IMG submission 192426) | Soil microbial communities from agricultural site in Penn Yan, New York, United States - 13C_PalmiticAcid_Day30 | ecosystem: Environmental > Terrestrial > Soil > Agricultural land...
GGGCGGGGCGGCCGATCCACCAGCCTGCACGCCGCCGTGACCAAGGCCGTCGGCGGCTGACAACCCAACGGAGAACCCAATGCCCGTTACGCTCGCCCAAGCGCAGCTCAACACCCAGGTCGACCTCGACTTCGCGGTGATCGACAACCTGCGCCGCTCGACCTGGCTGTTCGATCAGCTGGTCTTCGACGACACCGTTACCCCCGGTACCGGGGGCGCCTCGCTGCAGTACGGCTACACCCGACTCGTCACCGCGGCGTCCGCCGGCTTCCGCGCCTTCAACACCGAGTTCACCCCCGGCCAGGCCACCAAGGCTCAGGCGTCGGTGAACCTGAAGCCGCTCGGCGGCGCGTTCACGCTCGATCGGGACCTGGCCACCCTCGGCCCGGCCGCGTCAAACGAGGTCACCTTCCAGCTGCAGCAGCTGCTCGCCTCGATCCCGATCCGCTTCATGCGCGAGCTGATCTTCGGCGACGTCGCAGTCGACGCACTGGGCTTCGACGGCCTGAACAAGGCGCTCGCGGGCACCACGACCGAGGTCGTCCCGAACTCCGGCAGCACCGCCTACGCGGACTGGACCTCGGCCACGGTCAACACCGTCGACAAGGCCAACGACGTCCTCGACCTGCTCGACCTGTTCCTGTCCAAGGTCGTCCCGTCGAGGACCGGCGGCATGACCGGCAACGACGCGGGCGAGCTGCCGCCCGGCGTGAAGGCGATCATGGGCAACACCACGTCCATCACGCGGGTCCGCTCGATCGCCCGCCGCGCGGGGTCCTACACGATCACCACCGACACCCTCGGCCGCGAGATCGAGCGGTACAAGCAGTGGGTCCTCGTCGACATCGGCGACCGGGAAGACGGCGCCGCGCCGATCATCCCGATCGAGACGCGAGACCCTGACGGCGGTGGCGGTGGCGGAAACATCACCGGACTGACCGACCTCTACGCGGCCACGTTCGGCATCGACTCACTGCACGCCGCGAGCAAGGCGGGCGCTCCGCTGGTGCAGACGTGGATGCCCGACTGGAGCACAGCTGGCGCCGTCAAGACCGGCGAGGTCCAGCTCGGCCCCGCGGCCGTGGTGCTGAAGAACACCAAGTCGGCTGCGGTCCTCCGCAACCTGAAGGTGCAGTAGCCCCATGACGAACACGTGGAAGATCACCGCGCCCGTCGCCGCCTTCACGGGTGACGTGGCGGGCTGCGCCTTCGCCAACGGCACCTACACGGGTGCGGCGTCGGTCGGCGCCCTGAACTACTTCCGGGGCGCTGGCTACACCGTCGAGGCGCTCGACGACCAGGCGGCCGCGGCCGAACCCGAGCCGCCGCACGACCCGCCCGTCGACAACCCGACCCCGGCGGCCCTGCCCGCGAAGTCCGCGGCCAAGGCCGAGTGGGTCGAGGCCGCAGTCCATGCGGCTCTCGCCGAGGAGCCGGGTGTCGACGAGGCCGAGGCGCGCGCCAAGGCCGACGCCATGACCAAGGACCAGCTCGTCGAGCTGCTGACCCCGAAGGAGGAGGCGTGAGCCAACTCGGCGCCTACAAGGGCATCATCCGCGACGCCCTCGGCCACGTGAACTCGTGCGACCGACCCGATCCGACGCAGGTTTTCCACCGCGCGAACCTGCCGCGTGTGGGCCTGGACGACGTTGCCGCGCTGGCGACCGGCGTCATGACCAGCGTGCCGATCTGGCTCAACGCGGGCGACGTGATCACGTCGCTCTCGTTCACCTCCGGCGGCACCGCGGCGGGCACGCCCACGAACTACTGGTTCGCGCTCTACAGCTCGGCGGCGACTCCGGCGCTGCTCGCGCAGAGTGCAGACCAGACCACTGCGGCGTGGGCGGCCGACACGGTCAAGACGCTCGCGCTGGCCACGGCCCAGCGGATCACCGCATCCGGGCTGTACTGGGCGGCCTGCATGGTCACCGCGACCACCCCGCCGACGCTGGTCGGCACGGTCGGCGCGAAGCCGGTCCTGACCGGTGAGGGCAACCTCGCGGTCACCTCCGGCGCTGGTCTGACCACGGCCGCCCCGGCCACGATCGCAACCCCGGCGTTCAAGCGCCAGGTTCCGCTCGCGCTGGCCTCCTGATCGTCCGCCGGTCGCGCCAACGGGAGGGCGCGACCGGCGGGCATCCTCCCGAAAGGACAGTCACGTGACCGTCTACGAGAAGGTCGTCGACGGCGTGGTCGTCGAGCGCGTCCAGCCCATCGACGGCGACTACACCGACACCCTGCTCGGCACGCTCGTGCTCGACGGCGACCCGCACTGGCGCATCGCCGACGAGGACCAGGCGCCCGCGCAGCCCGACGACACCCCCAAGCCGCCCGCGGCGGGCGACATCGAGGACCAGGCCCCCGCTGACCCCAAGCCCAAGCCCGCGAGCAAGCGGGCCACACCCAAGGAGTAGCCCGTGCCCCGCGTGATCCCCGCTGTGGCCAACAACAGTGCCATCGGCCTCGTCCTCGCACTGACCGCGCCGACGGTCGACAACGACGCCATCCTCAACAACGGACGCCGCGTCTTGCACGTCAAGAACGCCGCAGGCGCTCCCATCAACGTCACCATCAAGGCCCCCGCCGCCGCCACCCCCGGCGGCATTCCGCTCGCCGACAAGGTCGTCGCCGTCGCCAATGGCACCGAGGCCGAGTTCGGCCCGTGGGGACCGGAGTGGCAGCAGGCCGACGGCTACGTGTGGATCGACTACTCCGCGGTCACCAGCATCACCCGCCAGGTCCGCGAGATGCCGCGGGTGATGTAGGTGGCCAGGGTGTACGCCACCGACGGCGACCTGACCGGGTACGGCCTGCCGCCCGGTGTCGTGCAGCCGGCGCCGCCGGAGTCGACGCGGATGCTGACCCGCGCATCCCAGCGGGTCGACGGAGCACTCCGGAGCGCGGTCTACGCCACCGATAGCGCGTACATGCCGACCGAGCAGGTCGTCAAGGACGCGATGCGGGACGCGGTGTGCGCCCAGGTCGCCTACTGGCTGAGCAACCCGGGTAGCGAGCAGGCGGAGAACGGCGGTCCCGGTAGTGGCCAGTGGGACAGCGTCTCGATCGGCTCAGTGTCCCTGTCTGGCCGTAAGTCCACATCGGACGGCACGGGCGCGGCGCCTCGGTTGTGCGACGACGCGCTGGCGCACCTGCGAGACGACGCGGGCTTGCTGCCGGGTCACATCGTGACCGGCGGTGTCGAGCGGGGGTGGTGATGGAGATCCCCGCGTGGGCCTACGCCCAGGGCGGCGAAGACATCGTCATCGAGCCCTACCTCGGCGCAGGCCCGTTCGGCGACACCTACGGGCCTGCGGTGACCGTGCGGGCGATCGTGGACGACAAGCGGCGCCTCGTGCGTGGCAGCGGCGGCGACCAGGTCGTCGCCTCGACGACCCTGTTCTGTCCGCTCACGACCGACGCTCCGGCCGACAGTCGGGTCACCGTGCGCGGCCGGCAGACGATCGTGATCGCCTCCCGCAAGCTCGACGGCCACGCCCTGCCCGTCCCCAGCCACGTGGAGGTGAGCTGCGAGTGACCCAGAACGCCACGTTCACCAGCAACGTCACAGCCGTCGGCGCGGCCGAGCGCGCGGGCACGGTCAAAGGCCTACGGCTCGCGGGCGAGCATGTGCTCGCAGCATCCCGCGCGGTCGTGCCCATCGAAGAGGCGACGCTCGAACGGTCCGGCACGGCCAGCGTGGACGCGTCGAACCTGCGGGGCGCGGTGTCCTACGACACCCCGTACGCGGTGGTCCAGCACGAGGACCTGTCGCTGCGCCACGACTCCGGCCGGACCGCGAAGTACCTCGAACGCCCCCTCGCCGAGGAAGCAGGCACAGTCGCCGAGATCATCGCCGCACAGGTGCGGAGGGCGCTGAGGTGACTCTCCTCGAAGAGGTCGCCCAGCTGCTCGAAGACCTCGGCCTCGGCGACTACCGCGGCGATGGCTCCCTCGGCGGCACGATCTTCCTCGGTTCATTGCCGCAGGATCCGGATCTCGCGCTCGGTGTGCAGCTCTACGGCCGCGGTGAGTCCGACAGCCTCAACAGCCACGACGAGCCGGGTCTGCAGGTGAAGGTCCGCGGCCCGCGCCTCGACTACCGCGTCGGCGAGGCCAAGGCGCAGGACGTCTATAGCGCGATCCACGGACTCGGCCGCCGCACCCTCACTGGCGGAACCTGGCTGCAGCTGGTCATCGGCATCAACGCGGGCCCGGTCCCGATGGGTCGCGACGTCAACGACCGGCCCGAGTGGATCGTCAACTTTCGGTTCGACATCGACCGTCTCACAGCAAACCGCTCCTGAAAGGACGGACACATGACCCTGCGCAGGATCAACGCGCGCGACATCATCGTCCAGGTCCGGGCCGCCGACGGCGTGACCTGGCTGGGCATCAAGGACCTCACCTCGATCGTGCCGAAGCCGGGCGAGTCGGAGGAGACCGCAGAAACCACCACGGTCGACTCGGCGGGTAACGCCGAGGAAGAGATCATGCAGCGCGGTTACGCGATGGACATCGAGGCGCTCAAGGTCCTCGACCATCTGACCGGCGCCCCTGACCCCGGCCAGGCGCGGTGTGAGGATCTGGCCACGAAGGTCGGCTACGAAAGCCTTGGCGCACTGCGCTTCCGTCACCCGCTCGACGCGGTGTGGAAGGTGTGGGCAGAGGCCACTTTCTCGCCGGGCGACCAGGGCGGCGGCGTCAACGACAAGGGCGCGTGGAAGTTCACCGTCAAGCGCTCCGGTCCGACCACCACGATGACCGCCCCGTGACCGGGCCCGACCGCGCGGGACTCACCGCGGAGCAGGCGTGGGCGGGCGAGGACCTCGGCGACGAGGCCGCCAAGCCCGCGCAGGCCGACGACGTCGTCGACTACGACTTCGACGAGGCGTGGGAGCACCAGCGGGCGCAGCGCGCACCGGGCCCGAAGATCCGCCTCAAGGGCACCGTCTACGAGTTGCCCCAGTCAATGCCTGCCAAGCTGATCCTCTTCGCCACCAACGCCAAGCGGCAGGGCCGTACCGCGGCCGACCAGGTGCGGCCGGAGGAGACCCGCGAGCTCCTCGGGTCGATCCTTGGCATGGACAACATCGACAAGATCCTCTCTGCCGGGGTCGACATGGAGCAGCTCGGCGACGTCCTCGGCCGATGCATGGCGCTCTACAAGCGGCGCATGGACGCAGCGGGAAACCCGCTCGCCCCCACGCCGACGGGGGCACCGCCGACCACCTCCTGACCATGATCCGCAAGCACTTCCGGCTGCTCTACGCGGACTGGCGCCGCGAATACCGAAGCGACCTCCTCGCTGATCTCGACGCGGGCCTGTCGTGGTGGGAGTTCGTAAGCCTGCTGCTCGGCCTGTCGAGCAAGAGCCGCTGGCGCGAGGTCATGTCCAAGGAGCCTGTCGAGGTCACCGGCGACGCCGCACGAGCGCTGATCGACACCATGTGACACCAGCAAGGGGGTGCTTGTGGCGCTCTCGATCGGTGAACTGGTCGGCTACCTCACGCTCGACAACAGCAAGTTCGATGCTGGCCTGGGCCAGGCCGAAGGGCAGATGCAGGGCTTCGGGCAGCGCGCGGGCCAGATCTTCGCGGGCGTCGGCGTCGGGGCGGGCGCGGCTTTCACGGCGGGGCTCGTCGAGGCGATGGACGCAGACCAGGCGTCGGACAAGCTGGCCGCCCAGCTCGACCTCACCGCGGAGCAGTCCGAGCGGATGGGGCACGTCGCAGGCGCCCTCTACGCCGACGCGTACGGCGCGTCGCTGGCCGAGGTGAACGACGCGGTCGGCGCGGTGGTGTCCTCAATCGACGGGATGCGCAACGCCAGCGGGGATGCCGTCCAAGACATCACTGCGAAGGTCCTCGACCTGGCCGCAGCGTTTGAGGTCGACGTCGGCCGGTCTGCCCAGGTAGCTGGCCAGCTCGTCAAGTCCGGGCTCGCCAAGGACGCGACCGAAGCCCTCGACATGATCACCCTCGGTCTGCAGCGCGTCCCGGCCGCGGTGCGCGAGGACCTCATCGACGCGCTCGACGAGTACGCGCCGTTCATGCAGGCCCTCGGTGTCAAGGGTGAGGCCGCGCTCGGCCTGCTGATCCAGGCGTCCGACAAGGGTGCGTTCGGCCTGGACAAGATGGGTGACGCTCTCAAAGAGTTCCTGATCTTGTCGACGGACATGGGGCCTGCCAGCAAGGCTGGGTACGACGCGCTGGGACTCTCCCAGGAGAAGATGACCAAGCAGCTCCTCGCGGGCGGCGACACCGCGAAGGCGGCCTTCGAGCAGATCGTCGGCGGCCTCGGGAAGATCACCGATCCGGCCAAGCAGTCTCAGGCGGCCCTCGCCCTGTTCGGCACGCCGCTGGAAGACCTCAGCGTGCAGGAGATCCCCGCTTTCCTGGAATCGCTGTTGCTGGCTGGCGAAGGCATGGACGACCTGTCCGGAGCTGCCGATCGTTTCGGGGCGACGCTGAACGACAACGCCGCGACGAATCTGGAAGTCTTCTGGCGGACCCTGAAGACCAAGGTCGTCGACTTCATCGGCGGCAAGGTTCTGCCTGTAGTCAACGACTTCGCGTCGTTCCTGGCCAGAAACGTCGGGCCTGCCATCGAGGCCGCGGGCAGGTTCATTGCCGACGACCTCGTGCCCGCCCTGTCCGCCATGGCCAGCTGGATCGGCCAGAACTCGACGTGGCTGTCCATCGTGGCCGCCGTGATCATGGGCCTGTTCGTGCCAGCGCTGATCGCCATGGGCGTGAACGCGACGATCAGCGCCTACAAGGTGGTCGCCGCCTGGATCCTCCAGCGGGCGACGTCAATCGCGAGCCTGACCGCACAGGGCGCAGCGATCCTGGTGATGGTCGGACAGTGGATCCTGCTCGGCACCCAAGCTCTCATCCAGGGTGCGCGCATCGCCGCAGGCTGGATCATGGCCATGGGCCCGATTGGCTGGATCATCGCCGCCGTCGTCGGCCTGGTCGCGTTGATCGTCGCGAACTGGGAGAGCGTCAAGCAGTGGACGGTCGACGCTTGGAACGCGATCTGGAAGTGGGTGTCCGACCGGATCACCGACATCCGCGACACGGTCCAGGCGCGGATCCGTGACGTGCTCAGCTTTTTTGAGTGGTTCGCCCAGCTCCCCGGCAAGGTCTCGGCCTGGTTCGGGTCCGCAAAGGACTGGGCCGTTCGCAAGCTCTCCGAGCTGATCGATTGGGTGGCCGGGCTGCCTGGGCGCGTTCTTGGCGCGATCGGCGACATCGGCTCGAAGCTGGTCCAGGTCGGAAAGGACATCATCGGCGGCATCGTCCGCGGCCTTGGCGACGCGGCCAGCTGGATCTGGGAAAAGCTCAAGCAGATCGTCTCCGACGCCTGGGACTCGGTGCTCGCCTTCTTCGGGATCAACAGCCCGTCGAAAGAGGGCATATGGGCTGGTCAGATGATCGGCCGAGGCCTCGCTCTGGGCATCGCCTCGATGACCGACCAGGTGTCAGCCGCGACGGGACAACTCTCCGCGGCCGCCCGACTGCCAGGCGCGGGTGACCCGCTCGGGCTCGGGCTCCCGCTCGGATCACCAGGCACCGGAGCGGGCTTCGGCGGCATCACGGCGGGCGCCACCATCGACAAGCTGATCAACGTCGAGCGCCTCGACATGAGCGCGGCCACCTCGCCCCGCGAGGTCTCCACAGAGCTGGCGTGGCAGCTCGAAAGCGTTGGGGGGTGAGCCGTGGCAGCTGGCGACCTGATCACCGCTGACGACCAGATCGAGTGGCGGGGCCTGATCCTGGGCCGCGGCACCCCCTACGGGTGGAAGCAGGTCGACGGCCTGCGGGACCTACCCGACATCAGCGGCGGAGACACACAACGCACCGACCGGCACGGCCTCTACCCCGGCACCACGCTCGCGGGCGGTCGCACGATCACCTTCACCTACATCACCAAGCGGGTCGCCCCGGCCGCGTTCCCGGCGGCCGTGGCGTCCCTGCTGGCCGCGACGGCGCTGCGCGAGGGCGCCGACGAGGAACCGCTGGTCGTTCGACTGCACGGCACGCTGTATCAGGTGTGGGCACGCTGTGTGCGCCGCACGATGCCGCTCGACGCGCACTACACGATCGGCAAGGCCAAGGGCGCGATCCAGTGGCGTGCCAGCAACCCGCGCGTGCAGCAACTTCCCCAGGTCGACGTACCCATCGGACTACCTGCCTCACTGTCGACCGGGCTGATCGTCCCGCTGACGTTCCCGCTCGACTTCGGGCCAGGGCAGACCGGCGGCGAGACGACGGTCACCAACCTCGGAAACACCGACGCCTGGCCGACCTTCCGGTTCAGCGGCCCCGTGACAGGGCCGAGGATCCTCGCGCCCGACGTCGGCGGCGCGCTCGTCTTCGACGGGGCCTGGACCGTCCCAGCCGGACAGACGATCGAGGTCGACACCGACGCCCGCACGGTCACCATCGTCGGCAGTGGCGTGAGTCGTGATGACCGCCTGTTCACAAGGCAGTGGTTCCCGCTCGCGCCAGGGCCGACACGGATCCAGTGGCAGTCGACCGGCGGCTACGACCCGGCTGCGGCGCTGCACGTGCTCTACCACCACACCAGCAACTAAGGAGGACGTCGTGGCGGAGCGCGCCAGTCTCTTCGTGTCCAACGCCGTGGGCGTCCCCGGCCCGATCACCGCGCTCGACGGCCGCTACGGCATGGCCGCCCTCGCCCAGGGGGCGGGCCTGGTCACCGCGCGGTCCGGGTTCCGGCCAGCCGCGTCGGCCCCGGGCCTGGTGACCGCGACCGGTACCCCTAACAAATTCATCCACGTCGCGCCTTTTCACCGTATCCACCAGTCGCTGCGCGGCGGTGGTGTCTACCTGCAGACGCTCGACGCGATCTTCGACATCAACGTCATCGACACCTACCCGCCCGACCCCAGCAACAGCCGCCGCGACCTGGTGATCATCCACCAGAACGACATCGGCTTCTCCGAGGCCGACAGCCTCATGCGGATCCGGTACATCACCGGCACACCCGGATCCGGGTCAGACCCGTCCCTGGCCGCCTACCCGGAGTACCGCACGCTCGCGCGGGTCACCGTCCCGCCGTCGGCGACCGTGATCAGCCCGGGTGATATCGCCGACCTTCGTGCGTCGGACAGCGTGCTGTTCACCGTGGCCACTGGCGGCGTCCTGCCAATCGGCTCGGTCACCGAGCGAGCGGCAATCACCGCACCGTACGACGGGATGCTGATCTGGCGTACCGACCGCGATTGGATCGAGGTCTATGACGGCACCGCATGGCGGGTCGAGGGCGTCGCGATCTGCACCTCGACAGCGGATCGGGACTCGGCGATCACCCACCCGCGAACAGGGCAGCTGGCGCAGACCACGAACACGCCGGACACGCTCTGGCAGTACGACGGCGGCACCTCGGCGTGGACGCAACTAGCCAGTGTCAGGGATCCGCGCGGCATCCTCGGCATCGTCCAGGCGACCGGCAACGTCGCGTTCACCGCCACCGAGACGCTCATCGACTCGATCACCTTCACGCACACGTCAGGCCGCTACGAGCGCGGCAAGTTCGACAGCCGTTTCTCCCTCAACACAGGCGGCGTGGCAATCATGCGCTACCGCTACGTGTCCGGGTCCGGACCAGTCGCCAACACTGACACCCTGATCTACGAGACGATCCCGACCGGTAGCGGCAGCAACAACCACATGGGCATCAGCAAGGTGTTCCCGTCGGTGTTCCGGTCGCTGACCAGCGGCACCTACACCGTCGGCGTGTTCGCCACTGCGGCGGCGGGCGCGACGAGCGGCACAATCAACGGCGTCGCGAACGGCCTTGAGCGCGACTTCCTCGTCGAGGACGTGGGTGCGCCGTGACCGCCTGGTCCTACCTGATCAGTGACCTCGCCACCAATAAGACGCTCGCCGAGGTGCCGCTGTCAGGGATCCGCGCGACCAAGGGCGTGTGCATGTCCGGCACACTCCAGGCCGACTGGGTCCTCACCCGACACGGCTCGACCACCCGACGTGACCCCTACGACCTGACCACCCCGGCCCGCCGCGTCGTCTACGCCTTGGAGGACGGGCAGCCAAGGTGGGGCGGGATCATCTGGACGTCGTCCTATGACTCGTCGACCCGCACGGTCAGCATCGGCGCTGCGGACTGGTGGAGCTACTTCGACCACCGGCTGATCCTGCCCGTCCTCAGTGGATGGACGACCCGCACGGACGGCACCCGGATACAGGCCGACCCCTTCTACGCCTCCGGTCTGGTCACCAGCTACGCCGACGTGGAGCAGAACCAACTCGCCCGCGACCTCGTAGCCCTGGCGCAGTCGCACAGCGCGGGCAACATCGGGATCGTCGCGGACGCATCGTCGTCGGGCATCTACCGCGACCGGACCTACCTCGGATCGGCACTCAAGTCGGTCGGCTCCGCGCTGGCCGACCTGTCCCAGGTCATCGACGGACCCGACGTCCTGTTCGACGTCGGGTCCGTCGACTCGTCCGGCCGTCCGACCCGGGTGCTGAAGCTCGGCACACCGCGGCTCGGACAGGAGGGCAGCGCGCACGTCTGGGAGCACGGCGGCAACATCATCGGCCTCAAGTGGTCCCGCAGCGCGTCGGCCATGACGACCCGGCACTACGCCACCGGCAAGGGCATCGAGTTGGGTATGCCGACCGCTGTGACCGAGGATCCGGCGCAGTACACCCACAGCCGTTGGCCGCTGCTGGAGTCGACCAGCGGCCACGACATCGAGGTCGACCCAACCGCACCGTACGGCGGGTTCGACTCCCTGCAGGGCCACGCGGACGGCAGCCTCGCCCGAGGCCGCAGCCCAATCGCGCTGCCAACCCTCGTCGTGCGCACCGACCAGGCGCCCACGTTGGGCACGATCTCGCCCGGCGACGACGGCCGCCTGGTCTTGCCCCCTGGGCATGAGTTCGCGCGCGCTGGATACGACGGCCCGGTCAGGGTCGCGCAGATCGCGTTCACACCGGACGCGCGCGAGGTCCCATCGGCCGAGCTGGTGTGCAACCCGCTCCTCGAAAGCACGGGGGTGTGACTTGGCGCCGATCAACCAGCCCACCGACCTGATCAGCATCATCCAGGGGTTCCGCCGCGAGCTCGACGAGCTGCGGCGGACGGTGGGCCTCTCCTCGGCCACGATCAACCGCGGCGGCTTGAGCCTGCTGAACGACGCGTTCCTCAAGATGGTGAGCGCGGCGGGCATCCAGATCGCCTACCTCGGGCCTGACCCGGACATTCCTGGCACGCAGTGCATCATCCTGCGCCGGACCGACGGGTCAACGGTGCTCTACACCTACACGCACGCGCCGAGCGGCAACCAATTCTGGGCGCTGACCGACAAGAATGGCCGCATCCTCGCGTCCGACGACGCGGCGAGTGGGATCGGTCTTGCACGCCCTTGGCTCAGCGTGCCGATGTACCCGCTGTTCTCGCAGGCAGCGTCATCGACGTTCGGGTATCCCACCATCGACGCTGCGACCATCGCCGCCGAGAAGACGCTCTGGAAGGGGCGGATCCCGCTGGTGTCACACCCCAAGATCGAGATCAGCGGGATCTGGGGCCAGGCCAGCGGGTCCAACGCAGCGACGTACCGACTCACGCTCAACGGAACCGAGATGGGCACCTGGACCCCTGGGTTCGAGGAGTCCAGACGCACCTTCGACATCACATCGAAGATCGACCAGTCGAATGCCGATCTGCAGGTGAAGGTGTCGGCGACAGGCACCGGGCTTGTCGCCGCAGGTCTTTTCGGGGTCTGGATGCGACAGACCTAGTCGCAGACCTCGTGCCCGATGTGGTCAGTCGGGCCGTCATGTACCCAGCGGCACACCTGCGGCGGCGGTGGCGCGGACGACTGTCCAGGCGGAAGGGTCGTCGCAACGGTCGCCGTGGGAGCCGCCGGGGTCGTCGTCACGGCGGGTTCGTCGGCCTGCACGGTCGCCTGACGAGGAGCGGGCTTCCCTGCCACTGACGAGGGTCCAGCCCCAGGAGCCTGGCTGTCCGACACCGCCACGCCTGCGGCTGACGTCGGGACGGCCGATGTCGACGAGGTCGTCGCAACCTCGGCGCCAGCAGGGGTGATCTCCGGGCTCGCCGGATCCGACTGCCCGCCGCCGAGCCAGATCGCCAATCCCGCAAGCGCGCCGGCGACGGCCATGAAGATTGCGCCGATAGCCCACTTATTCCGCATGTTCACAGTGCCCCCTATGCCTGTCCGACGAAGATCGCCTTCGCCGCGGCGAAGGCGATCTTCGT
>Ga0247823_10003729_pt1 | contig 12276 bp, 5 predicted proteins | sample 13C_PalmiticAcid_2_FD_192426 | JGI IMG/M metagenome (GOLD analysis project Ga0247823, IMG submission 192426) | Soil microbial communities from agricultural site in Penn Yan, New York, United States - 13C_PalmiticAcid_Day30 | ecosystem: Environmental > Terrestrial > Soil > Agricultural land...
GACGCGTTCGCCGCGCTGGTAGCGGCCGAGATCCGCGGCGAACGCGTCGACGCCGGCATAGCGCCCGGCGGGATCGGTCCGTATCGCCTGCGCGATGACGGCGGCCAGATCGCGCGGCAGCGCATCCAGCAGCGGCAATTCCGCATCCGGCGGCCACGCGCCGAGCAGCTCGGCCAGGACCAGGCCGAGGCTGTAGACGTCCGTCGCCGTGCCCACGCGCAGTCCGGCTTTCTGTTCGGGGCTCGCATAGCGCGGGGTATAGGCCGCATCGCGGATGCCGCTGCCGCCGGCCGGACGCGGTGCGGCGCGTCCGGCGGCCGCTTCGCCGAGTAGGCTGGAAACGCCGAAGTCCAGCAGTACGGGCCGGCCCGCACAGACGAGGATGTTGGACGGCTTCAGATCGCAGTGCACGACGAGCTGCTGATGCGCGAACGCCACCGCGGCGCAGACCGCGTCGAACAGTGGCAGGATCGCGGCAGTACCGAGGTTCCGCGACGCGCAGTAGCGGTCTATCGGAAGACCGTCCACGTACTCCATGACGAGATAGGGCTGGCCCTGCGGCGTGCTGCCGCCGTCGAGCAGACGCGCGATGTGCGGATGCGACAGCGAGGCGAGGATCTGCCGTTCGCGCGCGAGATAGTCCAGCGCCGCCGGGCTGCTGAATCCCGACAGCAGTTTGACCGCCGCGTCCTGCTCGAAATGGCCGTCGCTGCGCCGCGCCTTGAACACGCGGCCCATGCCGCCGTGGCCGATCTCCTCGTCCAGCGTCCAGGCGCCGAGCACGCTGCCGCTGCCGCAGCGGCCGGCCGACACCTGCGCCATGGCGTCCCGCACCGGACCGGCGAAGCGCCCGGTAGGAAAGCTGCCGCTGCGCGCGAGGTTGAGCACTTCGCCGATGACGGCCGGATCGTCGGTCGCAGCCGTCACCTGCTGCAGGCGCTCGTCCTCGGGCAGGTCGCATACCCGATCGAACAGCGCTTTGACGAGGGCGAACTGTTCCGGGCTCATGCAGGCTACAGGACGGTATCCAGATGCGTGTTGAGCCAGGACTTGGCGAAGCGCAGTTCGCGGTCGACGATCTGCACCGACACCTTGAGCACGTCGGCAATCTCGTGCCGGTTCAGTCCGGCGAAATAGGTCAGATGAAGCACGGCGCTGCTGCGCCGGTCCAGGGTTTCCAGCCGGTTCAACGCATCTTCCAGCGCCAGCAGGTCGGCGATGCCCGATTCGGCACCGACGTCGGTGCCGTCCAGGGTGACGTGCAGCTGCGCGCCGCCGCGCTTGTCGCTGAGACGGGCGCGCGCGTGATCGACCAGGACCGCGCGCATGTACAGGGACATGGAGGCGAAGAAGTGGGCGCGGTTCTGCCAGTCGACGGACGCGTCGAGTACGCGCAGCGCGGCTTCGTGCATGAGCTCCGTCGGCGCCAGGGTCGACCGTCCGGCCACCTGGCGGATGCGACTGACGGCGATCTGCCGCAGTTCCGCATAGGTGCGGTCGAACACCTGATTCAACGAGGCGCCGTCACCCTGCTGCCACGACTGCAACAACGCGGTCAACGACGCATTCTCTGCCAGGTCTGCGCGCATGATCCGGTGCGATCCCGCGGGGAAGCTCGCCGGATCATACAAGGCCGCCGGCATCGTGCGCGGCCCTTCCCGCCCGCTTCGGCGCATCGGTGCCGGAGCTGCCGGCCTGCCGCGCAAGCGGCGCAGATCCGGCCAACCCGTCAAACCGGAAAAAGCCGGCGGCCGCCCGCCCGACTCGCCGAAAGATGGATTTTTATCCGCTGATAAAACCGCCGTCGGATTCCGTAAGACCCCAGAGGCGCCACCGGAACCACCCGCCGCGGCGCCTGCCCATCGACGCACCGGCTTTCCGACCGCGACGGCACTGCCGCCGCGGGTCCGATCGCGTCGCCACTTTCGCACCGCCGCATAGCTGGGGAGAACCGTATGAGCGACACGTCCGAACCCGCCGCCACCGTCGTCGTCGAAAATCTGCCGCCGTCGCCGCGCGAACGCCTGCTGCAACACGTACTCGATCAGGTCGCGGCCCGATCGGTGACCAGCGGCATCCTGCACAGGACCACGCCCAAACATTCGCTGCTGCGCGGCCTGGATGGCGGCGCCGACGCGCCGACGCTGAGCCAGGAGGAATGGCAGCAGGCGCTGTCGGAACTCGACCGCGGCCGGCTCGGCGACACACCTTCGCTGCGCGAACAGGCCTGCTCCGCCGCCGCGGAATTCCACGAGCGCGGCCAGGTGCCGGTCTTCATCGTCGACGTCGAGTATCACAGCATTCGCGGCCGGGTCTGGAGCGCGATCGAGCGCATCGAACAGACCGGCGGCGACGGCGAGCTGCCGTTCACGGCAGCCACGGATCTGATCGAATCGCGCCGTGCCTTCCTCGCATCGGCCGTCATGCCACGCGAGTTCGAAGCGTTCGTCGCGCTGCCGCTGGTGCATTACGGCCAGGCGGTGACCTTCGTGTTCCCGACCCAGGGTCTGCTGGGCGACGCGGCAACGGACACGCCGCTGAGCGTGGATTTCGGCGACGGCCAGGGGCTGCGGCCGGTGTCGCTGGACCAGCCGGTCACCGTGAGCTATCCGAGTCTCGGCAACTGGGTGATCACGCTCGACCTCGCCGACCGCAGCGGCACACGCAAAGCGGCCTTCAGCATCACCTTGGTCGAGAGCCCGCTGCAGCCGCTGCAGATGCACAACCCGCCCTTCGTCCGCGAAGAGCGCGCACCGGTCTGGGCCACCATCCGCCGCCCCGGCATCAAGGCCGTCAGAGCCCAGGCTTTCGTGTTCCGCCACGGCGACCGGCCGCGGATCCGGCGGCCGCTGCTGATGGTCGAAGGATTTCCGGGCAACTATCGCTGGGATCTTCTCTATGCCTATGCCAACCAGCAGAACTTCGCCTGGAACCTGTTCAAGCAGGGCTACGATCTCGTACTGGTGCGCTTCCCGGACGGCCCCCAGCGACTGGAAGCCAACGCCTATGCGCTGATTGCGCTGATCCAGGACATCATCGCCATGCGCGACGGCAACGAGCCGCTGGTCATCGGCGGCTTCAGCATGGGCGGATTGATCGCGCGCTATGCGCTGACCTACATGGAACACGAGCGCCGCGCCGATCCGGGCAAACCGCACCACCAGACGCGCAAGCTGTTCACCGTGGACAGCCCGCACGAAGGCGCCAATATTCCGGTCAGCGTGCAGGCCCTGGCACAGAGTGTCCGCGGCGACGACGACGAGGCCAAGGCCATGCGCACCGACGCGGCGCAGCAGCTGCTGCTGACCTGGATCGATCCCTATCCCTGGCCCGACGGCCACAGCTTCAAACAGAGTCCGCTGCGCACCGAGTTCCTGCGCGAACTCGAACGCGTGGGCTCCATGCCGCGGGAGCTGGAAGACACCATCGCGATCGCCAACGGCGCCGGCAACGGGCAGGCCCAGTCGCCGCCGGGCGCGCTGGCGATGAAATACGCCTGCACGTTCATGTACTACGCCGATCTGCACGCCAAGCCCCACAACGCGCCCGGCGCGCTGATCTTCCAGTTCCGCAACGGCAGCGGCCCTTACCGCATCGTGGCCGCCAGCAGCGGCGGCGACGGCGTGGATTCCGCCCCGGGCGGCATCCAGGAGAGGCCCATTTTCCGCCGCGCCTACGAAGCGGTGCCTTCCCCGGTCATCAAGAGCCTGCACATCGAAAACGCCTGCTTCATCCCGACGACCAGCGCGCTGGCAATTCCGGGCAGCGGCTATTTCCAGCAGCCGGACCTGAGCCGCAGCCTCTTCAAGTCGGTCACCTACAGCCACGAAGGCAATCTGCCGCACGTGAAGCTCACGCCGACCCTGGCCGAGTTCCTGATCCGCTTCATCACGCGGACGCCGGCCGCGATGGCCGCGGCCGAAGCGGCGACGGCCGAAGCCGGCTGACCGGAACCGGACCACGACCCGAACGCCGCCGGCCTCGGGTCGTGGTCCGGCAGGTCCGTCGGACGGCGTCATCGCCGTCGTTTCATGCCGCCTGAGAGGACGCCTGCACTGCCGGCACTGTTTGTACTTTTCCTCGCCGCGGGTGAATTTCCATTTTTTTGATTCGAAAGAAAATTTCAGAATTTTTCGTTCATTGCGACCGACTCGCCGTGATAGCGTCCCGGCAACTGGGGAGGTCACATGCAGGAAGCCGGCTGCCGGTTTTCTCGTGACGGACTATCCGCCGCCACCGGCAGCCGAGGGCAGCATGAGCGAACGTTCGAACACGAATCTGGAATCCGGAAACTACCTCTTCAGCCAGGAATACCACCCCGAACAGACCTCGATATTCGGCCGATCCATACTCGATCTGTTCCGGGCCTTCTCCAACAACAGCATGGTGGCCTTCGTCGGATCCGGCACCAGCGTGGCGCTGGGTTATCCGACCTGGGGCGGTTTCGCCCGCGACTTCGTGAAGCATGTCGTCGAGCAATGCCACATCACGCTGCGCGACAAACGCGACGACCCCAAATATCGCTACAGCAACAGGCTCGCGGAAACCGTAGAGGAATATCAGCGTCTGTTCGGTGGAAGCGATCCGAAGAAGGCGCCAGAGCTGTTCAACATGATCGCGCTGGCCAGCGAAATGGCGGCCGAGCTGCAGCGCATCCGCACGGAGCCCGACGGAAACGCCGAGTCCTCCCGGCAGCAAACCGACGGAAACGGGACCAGCGGCAACGACGCGCAATCGGCAAAGCAGAAGCGCAACCCCATCGAGCGCTTCTACGAAGAAACCTTCCAGATGAAAGAACCTCTGCCCTATGCGGAACTGCCCGGGACGGAGAACACCCCTTCAAGTACCGTCGTGGCGCGAATGCAAAATCGCCTCGGCGCGCTCGCCGGCAACGCAGAGGACAGCAGACTGCCGCATGTCCCGATGTCCATTCCGCTGGATTACGTTGCCGGCGACAAGCTCGTGCGCGCGCTGTACAAAGCGCCTCGCGATGCGGTGGCGAGCGGAGACGGCGGCGCGAAGTCGACGCCCTTCGGGAAGCTGCTCGGCCAGCAGCGGCCTTCGCTCGACGTACTCGCCTGCCTGCAGGGCAACTGGAAGATCAACCGCTTCGTGACGTTGAACTACGACCACGAGATCGAGCGGCAACTCGAAGACCACACCTATCCGTTCTTTTCGCTGACGCCGAAAAAGGACGTCCGCGCAGATACCAGCCTCGAACGCGCCGCCGACGGTCCGGCGGCCGAGCCGAGGAAATCCGCCCGCTCCCGCCTGGGCGAGCGCGCCCAGACCATCGACCTCTGCCCGAAAAATACCGCGGAGCTGCTGCTGTTTGCCGCCAACTTCTCGCCGGCTCACGTGCAGGTGCTGCACTTGCACGGGTCCGTGCGCGATCCGGCGACCATGATCGTGACCGACCGCGACTACAACCAGCGCTACTTTGCACAAGGCGCCTGGCCCAGTGTCCTCGGCGACGGCCAGGAGCTGCTGTTCCGCGGCAACGCCATACTTTTCGTCGGCGTCGGCATGACCGAGGACGAACTGCTGCGGCCGTTGCGCATCCTGGCCCAGGCGCCGAGCCGCGAAGGCCGCCCGGTGTTCGCGTTGCTGGGCTCGTCGAATCGTTCCGAAGATACGGCGCTCGCGGTCAAGCTCTTCCAGCGCTATGGCATCCGCACGATTTTCTACGGCACGGAACTCGACCAGGACCATGAGTTCGGCGATCTCAAGGACCATCCGCTGCGCGAGGCTTATCGCGGCCAGTGCCCGAAGGGCGACGACAGCTGCACCGACCGGTACGACCGAACGGATCTGGCTTCGCTGCAGGACGAGCTGGATTTTCTCGGCGGCATACAGCGCGTCATCCACGCAAGGAAAAAATACCTCAGCGAGCGCGCCCCGCCACAGCAATCGCCGATTCCTACCGACGCAGCAGCCGGTACGACGGTGTCGGCAGATACGGCAATGCCGACCGACACGGCAACGCCGACCGACACGGCAACGCCGACCGACACGGCAACGCCGACCGACACGGCAACGCCGACCGACACGGCAACGCCGACCGACACGGCAACGCCGACCAACCCAGCTAACACCGACAAGATCGAAGAAAGCCACCGCCACTATGTGCGCGCACGTTCCGACCTCGAAACGGCAGTCAGCCAGCGCCGCGAGAAGGCCGCCGTACCGGGGCCGGTTCCGGCGGTGATGCCCGACGACTCCGGCCTGTTCGGCGGCATACCGACAAGCGATCTGCCGCGGCTGCGGCTCACCCTCTGGCATGCGGACGTATTCGCACTGGTCTCCCTGTGCCTGGTTAAAGAAACGTTCGAGTCGCTGGAGGCCGCACAGCTGGATGCCCTCGGTGACGCAGTCGACAACCTGCAATCGGCAATCCGCACGCGCGCGCTGCTCGACGCGCTCAATTTCATTGCGCTGCGCGCTCGCGGCTGGCGCCGGCGCTGGTCGCGCTATCCGGGGCACGAGCATTGTCCGCCGGCATTCCGGCGCCTGCCGGACGGCCTGGTTTTTCCGCGGCTGCTGCGCCGCCATATCGGCATGCACGACAACATCGGCATCGCGGAGGCGTTCCACAAGCACGCTGCCGCCACGCCGATCGACGACGCGGTGCTCAATGAGATCAACGGCTGCAGAATGCCCGTCGTCATCTGGCAATGGCCGGCCGGTAGAGGCAAGGGCTATCTCGCCAGCCTGCTTGCCAGCCAACCCAGAGCGCCTCGCCGCGTCGTCATTTCATTCCATCAATCCTGTGAATTCGACTCCTGCTTCGATCTCATTGCCGACGTGATCCGGTTGGCGAACGACAAGAGCTGCCGCGTCGATTGCGTGCTCACCCATGTGGACACGATATTCAACAAGGCAGCGAGGCGTCCGCAGTTGGCCGAATGGGACGCGATGCTGCGCCTGCTGACGACCACGGCAGCACGGCATCGAAAAATCCGCCTCATCGTGCTGTGCGAATACCCGAGCACCCGCGACTATTTCGCATCGCTGGCGGGAAAGGATCAGCACTATGTCCATGCTTCCAGATCACGCGCACCCTACGCGGAGTCGGCCATTCCCCGCGCGGACGAGCAGAAATCCGATGCGCAGAGCCGCAGGGACCTCAGCTTCGTCTTCGCACGCTGCAAGTCGCGCTGGCTGGTTCTGTTTCTCTGCCAGCTGATCGACTGGGTGGAACAGGGCGGACGACGGCGCAAACCCGTCGTCGGCGCGGCCCGCGACACCGCACAGCCCGCCGGGACGCCGCCGCCCGACGCCGAGTTCGTACCGACACAGCCTCTGCTCGCCGCAGGGCATCCCGCCAACGAATTCCGTCAACGTCTGATCAACGACGCCTGGAACCGGCTGCGCCAGACGCAGGATCCGCGCCAGCGCGTCGCGGCCGTCATCGACGTCGCCATTGCCCATTTCGAGCGGCATGTGATCGCCTACGGCAAGCCCGCCGTCCGGCTGCAGAAAATTCTCGCCTTCGCGATCCTGCGCAATCTGTTCCTGCTGGCCACGCCGGTGCGGCCGGAGCTGATCGGGCATTTCCCGGAAATCCGTGAAATTCTCAAGGACTACCGCGCGACGGAGGCCGCGCAGAGCTGGATCGACGACGCTGTCGCGCTGCTGGAACACCTGCGGCTGGTGATTCCGCTGCACGGGCATCACGACTCTGCACAGGGGAAGACCCGCCGCATCGGCCTGCACGGCAGCACGCGCAGCTATCTGCTGTCGAAGAAGTCGCTGCCGTTCACCCATTTCGGACGTCGCGAACATGCGGCGATCACCGTGCTGCCGGTACTGGCCGAGGACGTCGTCGCGCTGGAACAGGACGATTTCGATTTCACCCGCAAACTCTTCCAGGGGCTCGTCGCCGGAGCAGACAGCAGGATCTCGGAGAAAGAAAAGAAGCAGAAGGAAGACAAGAAGAACGAAAGCGAACGGAAAGAAGACCAGCAGAAAGAAAATCCCGCCGCCGATGCGGGTGGTTCCGACGACGATAACGCGAGCGACGAATACCGGGTATTGCCCGCCGAATGCATCCGCGCCGCGTTCGGCCTGCTGCGCGGATCGATGCGGCTGGGCACCGTATTACGCGCCGCCGCGACGGCCGAATCGGATCATTCGCCGCTGGACGAGTATTTCCGACAGCTGCTGTCGATACGGCGCGCGGCGCTGCGTATCGCCAGTGGCATGGATCCCAAGTTCGCCGATGCCGCAGATCCCAAGGTCATCGATGACGCGGAAGCCGAGTGCGCCAACGACGCGGATCCCGATCACTCCGGCAAGAAGGCCGTCTTCTCCTGGCCGCTGTACGAACGCGAATGGGTCTGGCTGTTCAACGAGATGGGCGTCGTGCGTCTGCTGCAGGGCGACATGCGCGACGCCTGCGCCCTGTTCGAGCAGGCCATCGATTTCGAGGAAAAGCGGCTGCAGCGGGAGAATACCTGCTACGAACAGCTGCTTTACGGAAGAAATCGCGGCGGGCGCTTCTCGGTCAGTCGTCTGCGCATCTTCATGAATCTCTCGACCGCCGCGCTGGAGCGCGGCGCCTTCGATCGCATCACGCGCATCGTCAACCGCGACATCGCGAATCTGCGGCTGCATCTGCCGGATCTGGCGCCCACCACTCCGACTGAGCAGCAAGATGCCGCCACCGTTTCGGCAAAACATCGCCCGCACTCCAGACAGCCGGAAAAAAGCGGACCGCACGAGCACGTCAGCGCGAGCCCCATGTCCGCGACCGAACTCGCGCAACCCCATCGCGAGCTGGAAATCCTGACCCTCGTCGCTGGCCTGATCGGCGCACGGGTGCAGTACCTGCAGGGTGCGATCGGCGGTGCGGAGGCCTGGCTGCGCCGGCATCGGCGCTGGGTGCTGGATGTCGGCGTGCACGGCCTGACTGCGGCGTTCTTCAAGGTGTATGCCGACGTGCAGCAGCGCAAAGGCGAAACGGCGCGCACGATGAAATACCTTGCAATCGCGCGCACCGAGGCGGAGGCGTCCTGCCGTACCGACGTGATACTCGGCGTCATGCTGGCCGAGGCCGAACAGGCGCGCGACACCCAGGCCGCGGACAGCGCACTGCAGCTGCGCCATCACCTGGGCCGGCTGCGCAAGATCGAGGGCGAAGCCCGCTGCATAGGCCTGGCCCAGGTCGAGGCGACGGTATGCCTCGTGCGTGCGCGCCTCTATCTCGGCTTCGGCGAATACCGTTCGGCGCGCGAGGACATCATGAGCGCGCTGACCACGACCACGTCCAAGGGCATGCGCGTCAAGCGCATCGCGGCGCTGGTAATTCTCGCCGCACTCATGGCGACTGAAGACACGACCGACACGGCCCGCCACGAAGCCCTGCACCTGCTCACTACCGCACGCGCGGAAGCCGAACGCATGGGCTACAAGCTGGCCGCGATCAACGCGATGGAGCTGGAAATCGTGCTGAACCGGCGCGGCTCGGTGGAAGACTGGGCGACCAGCCGCGCCCGCGTCGCCGTCGATGCGCGCACAGCCAGCAGCGTGGCCGGCTGAGCCGGCGATCGGCGCGCCGCCGACGCGGCGGCGGCGGATCGTGGGACCGTACGTAGTCCTGCCGGGCCGGGTACGCGGCGCGGCTCATAGTCGCTGCGGCGCCGCTTAAATCGTGGTCGAAGCGCCGGTCGCTATGGGACGGGCGCGCTCGCCGCGTAGACGATGCGGACGCCGCCGGCCTCTTCGTTCATCAGGAAGGGTTTCGCCGAGCCGTAGTCGACATGAAGCACCGTGCCGCGCCATTCCACACGTTCCGGCCTGCCTTCGAAAACCGCGACACGATCGCGCCGACCGGAGAACTCGCGGTCGGCGCGCGTCAGCAGCACCCAATAGGCGTCGCGCGTCGTCGCGCCACAGGCGACGTCGAGCACGGCGGCCTTGTGCGCCACGTCCGGCGATATCAGCTCGGCACCCATCGTCTGGTCGCAATCGGACAGCAGTCCGTCTCCGCACCCGGAGCCGGCCAGGACCATCGCAAGCACCAGCAACCGCCGGGCGCCGCGCACGGATCAGCAGCGTTCCGCCGGTTTTCCGCCCTTGGCCCAGTCGTCGACCAGCGCCAACAGCCGCTCGCTCCCGGGCGCGCCGACCAGGCTTTTCCTCAGCACGCACAGGCCGAACTGGTCGGCACCCTTGGCGATCAGGGCGGCATTGCGCGGTGTGGACTTCGAGTCGATGGCGGCGGCTTTCTGCACGTAGGCGATGCCGAGATACATCTTGAGCTCCGCGGCGGCGCTGATGGCGCGCCGATCGGCAATTGCCGGCACCAGCAGCTCGATCGCCACGTCCGGATCGCTGTTCTTCATCACCGAGGCATGCGCGATGATCCGCATCTTCTGGGCGAACGGCGTCGCCGACTCGAAAGTCAGCAGGGTCCGATAGGCCGAAGCCCGGGCCTTGTTGGGCAAGTCGGGCAGGCGCATCAGCTCCATGCCCATGACCTCACGCACCGACGGCGGAAACTGTGGGCTGTCCAGCATCGGCTTCAGCCGCTCGGCGATGTCGGCGCGCGGTCCGTCGAGCAGTTCGATCTTCATGCGATCGACCAGCAGCCAGAGGTCGTTGGGCATGCGGCGCGCGACGTCGTCGAGCACCTTGGACGCCGCGGCATAGCGCCGCCGCTCCATCAGGATGGAGGCCTGCAGCACCTTCATCGAGTCGAAGTCCGGGTGCCGGGTCAGCTGGAGCGCGACGGCTTGTTCGGCTTCCTCGGTGCCGACCAGAATCCAGAGCATCCTTGTGTCGACGAATTCGATCTGATAATCGGCCGGTGCCGCTTGCCGGTAGCGCGCGATGGCGTCGCGTGCTTCGCGGTAGCAGCGTGTCGAAATCAGCACATTGATACGGCGTATTTCCGGCGTGGCGATGTCTGCCGTCTCCAGCAGCCGGGTGCCACGATAGTCGATGGGACCGCCGGCGACGACGTCGTCGCAGCGATTGCCGCTCGCCGTCTCGGCGGCAGCGCAGGTTGCGGCACCGGCCAGCGCGCTCGCCGTCAGCAAGAACAGCGCCCGGCGCAGGAACGGGCCGGCCGCATCAGCGGCGAAGCGTGCCAATGACCGTTGAACAGGCATCGTATTTCCTCGGTAAGTTCGGTGGAGGTGAGCACGCAGGCGGCGACACTCCGGCACTTTACGGAAAATCGTCGCGTATCTGCTCATGGCCGCGCATCAGCCGAATGCCAGCCCCAATGCCCGCGCAACCGCGAGCACCTCTTCGCTGGCCGCGCTCAGGGCCGGCGTGCGTGCCGCGAGCCGCGGCCGCGCGTCCAGGGTGCAGGTCAGCGCCGCATCGAGCAGCACCGCATGCGCGTTCGCGAGCGACTCACCCTGCTCGGCCGTCAGCAGGCCGTGCTGCGCCGAAAGCCGGATCAGGTTCGCGCTGTCGCTGGCCTGCAGCAGTGCCGGAATCGTCGCGGCATGCGCGAGCACCAAAGCCTGCAGCAGGAATTCGATGTCGAGCAGTGCGCCGGCGCCCTGCTTGAGATCGAGTTCGGTCGCGCTCGACCGGTCGCGCTCGGCGCGCCAGCGCGCACGCATGGTGGCGACGTGGGCGAACACTTCGGTCGCGTCACGCGGCTGGCCGAGCACGGCGGCGCGCGCGTCGCCGAAGCGGCGCGCCAGTGCATGGTCGCCGGCGAGCAGGCGCGAGCGCACCAGGGCCTGATGTTCCCAGATCCAGGCGCGTTCGCGCTGGTAGTCGGCGAAGCCCTGCACGCTGGTCACGAGCAGGCCCTTGCCGCCGTCGGGACGCAGACGAATGTCGACTTCGTAGAGGCGGCCGGCGCGCGTCATCGTCGTCAGCAGGTGCACGACGCGCTGGGCGATGCGCGCGTAGTAGCGCTGGCCGTCGAGCGGCTTGGCGCCGTCGCTTTCGACCTGCCCCAGGGCCTCGTCGTAGAGGAACACCAGATCCAGATCGGAAGCGAAGCCGAGTTCGGCCGCGCCGAGCGAACCGTAGCCGACGATGGCCAGCCCGCTGCCGTTGCCGCTGCGGCCGGGCAGACGGCCGTGCTGGCGCAAGGCGTCGCGCTCGGCCTGGGCCAGCACGGTCGCGACGATGGTCTCGGCCAATGTGGCCAGACGCCGCGCCGTGGCGACTGCGTCGGCGCGGCGGCCGAGGAACGCGAGGCCGAGACGAAAGCCGAGGCTGTGCTTGAGCTCCTGCAGCAGTTCGATCTCGGCTTCCGGATCGGGATCGGCGGCATCTAGGGTCGCGACGCGGCCGAACTGGCTG
>Ga0247823_10003730_pt1 | contig 12275 bp, 10 predicted proteins | sample 13C_PalmiticAcid_2_FD_192426 | JGI IMG/M metagenome (GOLD analysis project Ga0247823, IMG submission 192426) | Soil microbial communities from agricultural site in Penn Yan, New York, United States - 13C_PalmiticAcid_Day30 | ecosystem: Environmental > Terrestrial > Soil > Agricultural land...
CCGCGCATGGTTTTTGCAACAAATTAGAGAAGAACCTTATTTTTGTGCTGAACCACCTCAAGACACCACAAGATGCTGAAACGAATGATGATATGGGCAGTAGCCGCTGCACTGGCTTTTTCCGGCTGTAATAAAGATACGGCCACCGTTACTTTTTTTGCCCGGGATAAAACAGATGTAACCATTCCGCCCACTGTGGCGATAGACCTTCCTTTTGTATTCCAATCGCCCACTTACAATATTACCGAGCTGCTGGCGCTCAACAGCAATAGTACAAGTCCCGACCGTGTAAAAAGTGTGATTGGTGATGGACTGAATGTTGCTGTACTGGATACCAGCGGAACCAACCTCGATTTCATTAAACACATCACCATTTACGTGTACAATGAAACATTGGGTCAAACGAAACTGGCCGAGAAAACAGATGTGCCATTGGGCCTCACCAGCCTGGATCTGGATGTGAATAAAGTAGAACTGATCCAGTACGTACAATCGGGCAGTCCTGTTTCGTTCAGGTTCGAAGCAGGTATGCGCAATGGCATTACCAAAGAAACCAATGTGCGGGTGAGTTACCGGTTTAAGGTAAAAGCCCTGCTGTTCGACAAAAAATAGAAAGATTAATACGGGTCTACATCTGCAACGATCGACACCTGCCTAAAGTCTTTTTGGGCAGTGAGGTACAGGATACAATCGCTGATATGCTGTTTGATCTGTTGCAGGGTTTGCGGGTCTTTGCTGGTTTTAAGCAGCAATTCCTGCATGAAATAATTCCTGACCCGGGCAACTAACGGAGGAGTGGGGCCACTGAGCGCTGCTCCTTTTGTGTTTTCCAGCAGTTTGCGTAATTCCTCTGCCGCTCTGAGTACCAGGTTTTCATTTTTGTGACGCAGCGTCAGTTTAATGAGGCGGTAAAAAGGCGGGTAATAAAAATCCTTTCGGTGTGGCAATTCAAACTGAACCATTGCGGTGTAGTTATGCGCCATCACCATTTCCAGCACAGGATGAGCCGCGTTGAGCGCTTGTATCACCACTTTGCCCTGTCCGTCTTTACGGCCGGCGCGACCTGCTACCTGCTCCATGAGTTGAAAACCCCGTTCATTCACCCTGAAATCGGGAAACGAAAGAATGTTGTCGGCACTCATGATGCCTACGAGGTTCACGTGTTCAAAGTCCAAACCTTTCACCACCATTTGGGTACCCACCAGGATATCGACCTGGCGTTTTTCCAGTTTATGGATCAGCTGGTTGTGCCCTTCCTTGCTGCGGATGCTGTCCACATCCATTCTGGCGATACGGGCGGTGGGGAAATAATGGCGCAGTTCGTCTTCGATCTTTTCGGTACCAAAGCTTTTATTGGTGAGCTGGTTGCTGCCACAGGCGCCGCAGGTATGAATGATAGGGGTTTTGGTGCCGCAATAGTGGCAATGTAATTTGTCGCCGGTTTTGTGATAGGTCAGTGATACATCGCAGTGTTTGCAGCGGGGTATCCAGCCACAGGTTTTGCATTGCAGGTAAGGCGAGTAGCCGCGGCGGTTCTGAAACAGGATCACCTGTTTTTGTATGGCCAGGCTATTGCGGATTTCCCCGATCAGTACTGAGGAAAACAGGCCGTGGTGCAACTTGTTTTCGTATTGGTGGCGCATGTCTACCACTTGCATGGCGGGCATTTGCACATCGCCAAAACGTTGGGTGAGCGCTGCGTATCCATACTTTTTCTCCCGGGCATTGTTCCAGCTTTCGAGCGAAGGCGTGGCAGACCCCAGTAACACCCTGGCTTTGTTGACGCTGCCAAAAAACACAGCAGCATCGCGGGCATGGTAGCGCGGGGCAGGGTCCTGTTGTTTGTAGGAACTATCGTGCTCTTCGTCGGCAATGATCAGTCCCAGCTCTTTAAACGGCAGGAACAGCGCCGAGCGTACGCCCAGCACCACGCGGTACTTGCCGTCTTTTACTTTATTCCAGATTTCAACACGTTCGTTGTTGCTGAATTTGGAGTGGTAAATACCAATCGTATCTCCAAAATGCACCTGCAAGCGGCGAATGATCTGCGCGGTAAGCGCAATTTCGGGCAGCAGGTACAATACTTGTTTGCCCGAGGCGACGCATTCCTCGATGAGGCGGATGTAGAGCTGGGTTTTACCACTGCTCGTTACACCATGCAGGAGTACTACCTGGTGTTGTTCAAATTGTTGTTGTACCGTATCCAGCGCTTTTTGCTGCGCCGGGCTCAGGTCAAAATCTTTGAGTGCACCGGCCATTTTGGCTACCACACGGTCTACTGCTTTCTTTTCGGCCACGAGTACCTGGCGGTCTACCAGTCCTTTGAGGTGACCCGCACTGGCTCCGGATTTTTGTAGCAGTTCTTTTTGCGATACGATGCCCTCGGTTTTGTCGAGGTGTATAAACGCCATGAGCAGCGCCAGTTGTTTGGGAGCACGGCTCAGTTCATTGAAGAGTTCGCCCAGGCGGGCTTCGTTGGTGTATTCCGGCGCGAGATGAATAAAAGTTTCGAGCTTGGGTGAATACGCATCCTGCAAGGTTTCCGTAATCACCGCCACACCGCTTTCCACCAGTCTGCGGAGAATGGTATGCGGATTTTTCTTTTCGGTAATGAGCCGCACCTCTTCCAGGTTCAGTTCGTGGCGGATGGTGAGGGCTTCGGCCACCATAAAGGAAGCATCATCGAGTTCTGAAAAATCGCTCTCGCATTCAGGATTATAGAGGATAGTAGTTTCGCTGTTGCCTTTGAGGTGGGCCGGCAGCGCCACATTCATCACTTCGCCTTCGGAGCACATGTAATATTGTGCCAGCCATTGCCAGAAACGCAATTGCTGCGGATAAACCACCGGTTCGGCGTCTATCACACTCAAAATATCCTTGGTGGTATAGGCTTCCGGACCTTGTGTATGAATGGCTTTTACAATGCCTGCATACTTTTTACGCTGGCCAAATTGCACCTCCACCCGGCAACCAGGTACCAGGCCGGGCTGTAAAGCTTCGGGAATGCTGTAGGTATAGGTTTTGGGAAGAGGCAGCGGCAGTATTACTTCGGCAAACAATTTCATGCACTGTAAAGATAGCGGCAAATTCAATAATCATGAAAACTACCAGCTGGCTTCGAACGAATGGTCTTCCATCCACTGTTTCACATGTTTGTAGCAATGCATGGTACCATGCAGGTGGTAATGCACCAGGCCTTCTTCCATCACTTTGTGCACATAGGCTTTGAGCTTGGGCAGGTCTTCGCGGTTGAGAAGTTTTACTTCTATGGCCGGCAGGAAAATGCTGCGCGTCACACCCGGCCGGAAAGGCAGCCAGCCTGTGGGGTGCATGCGTTGGGTAGCATCCGGGTAAAGCACCGGGATGATGGGTACTTTATGTTCCAGTGCCAGGCGAAAAGCGCCATCATAAAAATCTTTGAGTGGCTGGTCGGTTTCGTTGAATGTGCCCTCCGGGAAAATGGCGATGGAGGTTTTCATGCGCAGGTACTTTTTGAGGATGCGCACACTTTTGGCCCTTCCGGCAGCGCTGCTGCGGTCTACCATCACACAGGCATTGCGGTAAATGAAGCCAAACAACGGCACTTTGCGCAGCTCTGCCTTGCCCAGCGGCCGGAACCGGGGTGGGATAGACATGTAAAATAAAGCAGCATCGAGCCAGGTGCCGTGGTTGGCGGTGTAGATATAACTGCGGTTAAAAATGTGTTTGCTGCGGAAATAATTGCGGTTGCGCATACCGGCCAGGAAAAACCAGCAGGTGCCCCAAAACAAAATGAGGCGGCCAATCATATCACCGCCTTTGAATTTGCCAAACAGCGATGCGATCACACAAAGCGGCAAAATGAGCAGCATGAGGCCTACAAACGTAACGACCAGCCAAAGATGATAAGGGACGAGCCAGAGGTATTTTAAAAATTTCATAGGTGCGGTTTAGTTACAGGCACATTCCCAATCGGTATCCAGGTCAATGCAGGTCACCACTTTTACTTCATCGGTGTTGCAGCTGGCAAATACAATGCGTACCCGCTGGTTGTCATGCGTGGTGCCTTCCAGTGCATAGGAAGGGCAGGGTTTATCGGCCGGGTCAGACTTGTCGTTGTTGATGGTGCCTTTTTCCAGGATTTCCTTCACTTCCGATTCGTCTATTTTGCGGCAGTCCATCCGGCAGCGGGCATGTTTGGTATACACGAGGTGGGAGGCATGGCGGTTCAGTCCTTCGGCCGCTGCCTGCTCATGGGTATGGCGCATGGTTTTGCGGCCCATAGTCGTACTCAGTACAATGATCAGAACGGCCGCTGCGGCCCCTATACCCCGTTTCTTATTCATACCCATCTGTATATCATGTAAATATAACACATGACGGCAGTTTTTGAGTATTATCCTTAACTTTGCGGCCTTATGTCAAAAAAGACAGTGGCTTTCCACACATTGGGCTGTAAGCTGAACTTTTCAGAAACCTCCACCTTAGGCAGGTTGCTGGAGCAGGACGGATTTGAGAAAACAGATTTTGAAGAATCGGCAGATGTGTATGTCATCAACACCTGTTCGGTAACCGACAATGCCGATAAAGAGTGCCGCCAGCTGGTGCGCCGCATTCAGCGCAGGGCTCCTGAAGCGTTTGTGGTGATCACCGGTTGTTATGCGCAACTTAAACCCAAAGAGATTTCAGAAATTGAAGGCGTGGACCTGGTATTGGGTGCTGCCGAAAAATTCAATATCGTAGACCATATCAAGGAACTCACCAAGGGCGATAGCGCCAAGGTTTGCTCCTGCGATATCGAAGATGTCAACTTTTTCCATTCATCATATTCTGTAAACGACCGCACCCGTACCTTTCTGAAGGTGCAGGATGGTTGTGATTACAGCTGTACGTTCTGCACCATTCCCATGGCCCGTGGCAAAAGCCGCAGCGATACCATCGAGGGCGTGCTGAACAATGCCCGCGAACTGGCTGCCAGTGGTGTGAAGGAAATTGTGCTCACCGGTGTTAATCTCGGCGATTTTGGCAAGGGCAACGAAGGAGGCCGCAAACACGAAGAAAACTTTTTCGACCTCGTGCAAGCGCTGGACGAAGTAGAAGGCGTAGAGCGTTTCCGCATTTCATCGATCGAGCCTAACCTCTTAACGAACGAGATCATCGAATTTGTGGCGCAGAGCAAACGTTTCATGCCGCATTTCCATATTCCGCTGCAAAGTGGTTCCAACAAACTGCTGGGACTCATGCGCCGCCGGTACAAACGCGAACTGTATGCCGACCGGATAGCCCGTATCAAAGAACTGATGCCGCATGCCTGCATTGGTGTGGATGTGATTGTAGGTTTCCCTTCTGAAAGCGACGAAGATTTTGACGATACTATGAACTTCCTGCACGGTATGGATATTTCTTACCTGCACGTGTTCACTTACTCGGAAAGAGCCAATACGCTGGCGCTCGATATTCAGCCGGTAGTGCCTGTCAATGTGCGCCACGACCGCAACAAACAGCTGCGCAACCTGTCGTTTAAAAAGATGCAATACTTTACCGAACAGCACCACAGCCAATCACGCAAAGTACTGTTCGAAAGTGCTGCCAAAGGCGGTATGATGGAAGGTTACACCGACAACTATATCCGCATCACTACCCCCTTTCGCGAAGAGTGGGTGAACCAACTGGTAGACTGGACGATACAATAACGATTTTTAGCTTTATACACTGATCCCCGCTATACTGCGGGGATTTTTTATTATTCCTAATAAAACCACCGCCTGTGGCGGATGTGATGTGTAAAGGCTATGCCAGGGAAATTAAGATCAAGGATTGAAGCTGAGGTTACAGTAGTATGAATGCCGAATCAGGGCATTTCCGAAAACGGCTGTGATAGTTTTCGGACGGCTTTTTGGGTTACTTTTTTTCCGCAAAAAAAAGTGACAGGAAGCCGGGATAAGTACGGGAGTGAGCAAAAAACTGTAGCCGGGTTTTCATTGGAATGCCTGTATGTTACGTTCGTTGTACAGAAATCCCCCGCAGGGGGGTGGCACAAAAATATCCCTGGCTCTGCCAGGGGATTTTTATTTACATTCGGCCCAACTGAATGTTCCGGTAATGAAAAAGATCATGATCAGTATGGCGGCGGCAATAAGCCTGCTAGGCATGGGTTTCACTGTTCAGGCGCAGGATAAACCTTTCAATACAGTGTTTAAGGACATAAAGTCTGGTGCATTTACGGGTACTGCCAATGGCGTAGCGTTTGTAACCAATGCTGGTGGCTCACCACTGATACTCGATTTTCAGGGAAGTGTAGCCCGGCTTGTTTTGGAACAGGATAGTGATGAGGTGTATGATGTGAGTACTAAAATATACACCTGCCGGACTACCAGTGGGAAAACGCAATTGGAATACCGCACGTATAATATGGCCAATGAACTGCTTCTCCACCTGACTGATGATACCTACCAGGCCGGACTCATTGACGGCGCCAGTGATAAGTGTATGGACGGACTTTCCTGGTACTATAAATCGGAGAAGGGCACCGAATACCTGGTGTTGCAGGTAGAAAAACCGCTGCTGCTGAGTAATTTCTGGGCCATCCGGAAACGGTACAATTACAACCTGGCAAAAATTGAAGCCTCCGGCGAAAAAGAAAAAATCATTAAACTGCTGCCACACTCGGTGTTGGTACTCGCTATACAACGATGACGTTATCCAACACAATGAAAAGGTTAATCCTCTGCGGTGCCTTGTTGGTGCTGCTTTGCTGCCAGGGGTGCTTTCACCGGTGGAGCGAGGAGCAGCGGGCGCAGTTTGAGGCAGAATGTCGGTTAGTGGATACGGTACAAGGCCTGAGCCTTACCATCACCGGTTTCCGCTACGATGAGGTCGATTCCATCAGGGTGTATGAGTTGGAAGGAAAGACAGCGGTGGATTCCTTTTATGCTTATTCCGATTGGCATAGTTATGATTCGCTCCGGTCTACTTATTATGCACATATCGACCGTACTTTGCACCTCACCAATGAATATGTGTTTTTCATTCCCGGTTACAAACTTTACCGGTTGTCAGACATGAAAATGATAGTCTGGGCACAATGGACCATGATGAGCGAAGGGTATGGCTGTGTAATGGGTTCGTTTGTTTTCGACGGTAAACAGTTTGAGCACGATACCAGTCCCCATTTGAAAAAGCGGGGGTTTAAATATTCCTGGGAAAAGTAATCCTTCTGTAAACAACAATCCCCGGTCATGGCCGGGGATTGTTGTTTAATTTTCTGTCTCGGGTTCGTGTTGCAAAGGAACCTGCTTCGGCTCATAATTGTTCAGCGACTCCTTCATGCGTTTGCGCAGGCGCGATGCCAGGAACCTCGGCGCCAGTACTTTCATGAACTCTCCAAAACCCAGGATCTCGCGTTCCAGTTCAAAGTTCAGTATCACATCAATGCGGATCATCACACCGTTTTCATCCTCCTTCAACACTTGTTGCGAAGGGTGAAGGGGTTTGGTGAGCACATACGGCGCATTCGCTTTATTGATCTGTAAAATCACTTTATGCGGCCGGTCTTTCTCCGATTTGGTTACGCCGATCAGGTCGCTGAAATACCGTTCAAAATCAATGCCGGTATAGGCTTCAAAAGGTTCGTTGAGTATTTGCCGTATCGAAAGCATCCGGTCCAGCGCCAGGTTTAGTAGCGAACCTGAGCCTTTACGGCGGCACAGCAAAAACCAGCGGTTGCGGTATTCCTTCAACAGGTAGGGATAATAGATATTCATCTGCGGTTGTGCTGCTTTGAACGACTGATACTCGATCAGCAAAGGCTTTTGACCAAACACGGCCTGGTACAAAGGATTGATATGCTCCAGTCCTTTCAACTGTGTGTTGTTTTCAAACTGGATGCAGCTCTGTCCGTGTGTAGCGCTCTGGTTCAGGTTGTTTTCCAGTTTGGCTACCAGCACGCTCATTTCATCGAGGTAGGCAAAACCACTGAAAGCTTTGAGCAGTCCCACCACTTCGCGCAGCTTTTCCATATCGGCATCGTTCATCGGCGATGTGGTGATGCTGTAGTCCGCATCTTCGTAAGTGTAATATTTTTTGTCGCGGATAACGATGGGCGCATTGTAGCCCAGTTTATCGCTGCGCATCAATTGTATGTCGGCCTGGATGGTGCGTTTGCTCACCCCATTTTCAATGCCTTCGAGTTCATATAATATCTCCGACACTTTATCGATCAGGTCTTCGAGGGTCCATTTACGGCGACGGTTGCGTAAGCAATCATTGATGGCTTTGTACCGGATAAGGGCTAGTTTATTGACAGCCATAGCACAGGCAGGTTTAGGTTATTAATAATACAAATTTCCATTTGAAGTACGCAAAGGAACTGCGCAGCTCTATCTGGTTGAAAATTTTCTGAAAAAATATTCGCTGTTATTTGTTTGATTTTCAATCGATTGTGTTGTTGTCGAAAAATGTTTTTCATCTGCGCAATTAGGCTGCATCGTACTGCGGCCATCTTTGAGGTATCGAAAAACGGTAAAACATACGGTTATGAAATTCAACCTCAACATTCGTAAAAACAATATCACCAACCATGCAGGAAGCAAAGCCTGGCAGCTGACTCCCGAGCTGGAACTGTACACTGCCGTAGCCACTACCATGCTCAGCGATACCCATTACGAATCTGGTGACGAACGACTGCAACGTGTGCAAACCCTCCTGGAGCAAGTGTCACCTTTGTTTGTAGCCCGCCTGGCAGTATATGCCCGCACCCGGCTCAACCTGCGCACCATTCCATTGGTGCTGACTACCGGTCTGGCCCGTATGCACAAAGGTGATGACCTCGTGCGCAGAACCGTACGTAAGGTGATCCAGCGGCCCGATGAAATCATGGAGTTGCTGGCTTGTTACCAGGCGCTCAATGGCCGGACCGGTACCAAAAAACTGAAAGGTATTTCGAAACAATTGCAAAAAGGACTGGCCGATTCGTTTAACAACTTCGACGAATACCAGTTTGCCAAATACAACCGCGATAACGAGGTGAAACTGCGTGATGCCTTGTTTATCGTTCATCCTAAAGCAAAAGACGAAGCCCAGCAGGCTTTGTTTGATAGAATCGCGGCACAGCAAATGGCTGTGCCGCTCACCTGGGAGACCGAACTCTCGGCCCTTGGTCAGCAAAAATTTGAATGTCCTGAAGATAAAGCAGCGGCTTTCCGCAACAAATGGGAAGCGCTCATTGATAACGGCACCCTGGGCTACATGGCTTTGCTGCGCAACCTGCGGAATATTGTGGAGGCTGGTGTAAGCGCTGAACATGTTGGAAAAGTGTGTGCCCGTCTGGCTGATGCCGGTGCTGTGGCACGATCCAAACAATTGCCTTTCCGTTTCCTGGCGGCTTACCGCGAGTTGAAATCGATCGATACCGGCTATAGGATCGTGTTGTTCAAAGCGCTGGAACAAGCCTTGCAGCACGCTGTGGCGAACATTAAAGGCATGGATATTCAAACCCGTGTAGTGATCGCCTGCGATGTGTCTGGCTCGATGCAGGTGCCTGTATCGGCCAAAAGCAAAGTGTTGCTGTACGATATCGGATTGCTGATGGGTATGTTGCTGCAAAGCAAATGTAAAAACGTATACACCGGCATGTTTGGCGATACCTGGAAAATGGTACAGTTGCCCGAATCCGGAATATTGGCGAATGTAGATGCCATGTATGCCCGGGAAGGTGAGGTGGGTTATTCAACCAATGGTTACTTAGTGATCAAAGACCTGGTAACCCGGCGCCAGGTGGCCGATAAGGTGATGCTCTTTACCGATATGCAGCTTTGGGACAGCCAGGCTTCGCAGGGAGTGCAGGGTGGATTGTATGGCGGTAACAACCAGGATGCACTGTATGGTGTAGCGGGCAACAACCTGGCCGCACAATGGGCTGAGTACAAAAAGATAGCTCCCGCTGCGCAGTTGTACCTCTTCGATCTGGCCGGTCACGGGCAAGCGCCTGTGCGGGTAGAGCGCAACGATGTGTACCTCGTGGCTGGCTGGTCCGATAAAGTATTTGACATCATGGAAGCGCTCGAAAATGGCGCCGACATTATAACTGAAATAGAAAACTGTGTTGACGTGTAATCCACCGGATGCCGTAGGAGCGGAATACTTCACTTGTACTCCAATGAAGGTGCAGGCTGTAACAGGCCACATCCGTTTCCCGCCCCGGCAGTAGCTCCGGTGGGTTACCGCCAGCCATGAAAAGATGCCGTAAACCTGGGATACTTCGCGCCAATCAAGGGAGGCGCAGTGTAACAACTGCCCGGTTCGATTCCGGTATTGCAAAAGCCCAGAATCCCGGGTTGCCTGTTGCTCTTTTCTTACCTTGTTTATCCGGTGCCGTAGGGTAGCCTTACTTCGTTGTGGCCTTACAGCTGTCTGTACGCAGGCAGTGTCCGGGAGTTCGAATCTCCCAAGCAGGCTATCCGTTTTTAGCCCGGAAAAAAATAGCAGATGCCGTTAGAAGAAGGTACTTCGATTGGTTGAAAGCCGCAAGGCTGGTGTCGGTTCGAATCCGGCGGTACATCCTTCCTCTGCCCATTGCTCTGCTTAAACGTAAATACAGTAAGTGCCGTAAAAGGGAGTTACTTCGATTTGGGTTCGGGTAGCGCAGGTTCGACTCCTGCTCATGGTTTAAAAACTATGATGGTGTAAGGGTAGCACACCAATACTCCTTTTGCCTGTAGCCTTACTGTTTAATATCAATGAAAAGTAAAACAAGTGCCGTTAGGTAGCGATACTTCGAGAATGAATCATTGTGTCGCCGGTTCGAATCCGGTCCGTGGGGTCGCAATCCCGTGGTAGCTCAGCTGGTAGAGCAAATGCAGAAAATGCGCTGCCTGCCTGTCGCCTTGTTTTAATAAAAAGCTCCTGTAGCATAATGGAATAATGCCCACTGCAAAATATTGGTAACGGTGGAGTGTATGGGATTCCTGTAGTATCTGCTCGATGCTATAGGTACAATTTACAGATGCACCGAACCGGTACAACGTAGTAGGGAAGCGTATTTATAACCATACTGCCCGTTTACGGGAATGTGGGTTCGAGCCCCGCCGGGAGCACCAATCAACAACAAATGAAAATGAACAAATTTGAAAGACTGAAACACGAATTGGACAATACGGGAACCGGCAAAATGAAAGCCTTTGGTTCCTCCATGCTACCCATACTGAAAAGCGGAAGCCTGCTCACTTTTGAGAAGTCCGATGTTTATGAAATTGGAGACATTGTATTCTGCAAAGTAAAAGGCCGCTATATCGATGCGCATAAAGTAGTGAAGAAAGACAGCAATAAGGGTTTCCTGATTGCCAATAATCATGGATACGAAAACGGCTGGACTAAAATTATCTATGGCCGTGTCATCGAAGGTTCCTTCCAGGACAAAGTGATTTATAAACGTGCTGCGTAAAGAAGTTCAGAAATAATAACAAGTGCCGTACAGCAGCGATACTTCGACTTTTAATCGGGAGGTGGCGGGTTCGAATCCCGCTCATGCTGCACCTGTTGCAGTGTGGTAGCTCAGCTGGATAGAGCACCATATGCGCTGTTGGCCCGTAGCCTTGTTGTTTTGTTTTTGAGTTGGGAAAAGGAATGCCGGTGGTGCGATGCCATGCCGGCATTTTGATGTGGGTACGGTTTGTTAATGTTTATTCCATTTTTATACCAATCGGTATATTTTGTATATTTGTGATGTTATGTCAGCAAGCAAAGTGTCGAAAGCAGAGAAAACGAGGCAGTTTATCATTGAGCAAGCCGCACCGGTATTCAATATCAAGGGGTATGAGAATACTTCGCTGAGTGATGTGCGGCTGGCTACGGGTTTGAGCAAAGGTTCGGTGTACGGCAATTTTGCAGATAAAAACGAGCTGGCCCTGGAAGCTTATAGGTATAATTACGATTGTGTAGCGGTAAAATTGGTGGCTGCCGTAAAGGCAGTGCCTGGTGCGGGCGAACGGATCACGGCTATCCTGGATTTTTACCGCAAAAACTGGAAAAGCATTTCGGCGCTGGGCGGTTGTCCCATTGTGAATGCAGCAGTAGAAGCCGATGACCATTCGGTGTTTCTTAAAGCGCAGGTGCAGAAAAGCATCCGCGATTTTGCCGGCCTGCTGCAACGGATCATCGAAAAAGGGCAGGAGAAGCAGGAGTTCAGGAAAGATGTGGCGGCCAAAGACTTTGCCTATGCTTTACTCACGGTGCTGGAAGGAGGTATCCTGCTGGCCAAGATCATGAATAGCAACCAGTTGTTGTGGTCGGCATTGGAT
>Ga0247823_10003731_pt1 | contig 12274 bp, 7 predicted proteins | sample 13C_PalmiticAcid_2_FD_192426 | JGI IMG/M metagenome (GOLD analysis project Ga0247823, IMG submission 192426) | Soil microbial communities from agricultural site in Penn Yan, New York, United States - 13C_PalmiticAcid_Day30 | ecosystem: Environmental > Terrestrial > Soil > Agricultural land...
ACCGCATCGGCGATGCGGCGTGCGTCGCTGACGGCGAAGGCGCGCGGGTCCGCGAAGATATGGTCGATCACGCGCGGCTTGTGCCCGCGTGAGACCACCAGCGTGGTGTCGGTCGCGCCCGGTCTGAGCGCGGGATCGAGACCGCGGACCGCGATCTGGGCGAGCGGCGCTTCGTCGAGCGGCGCATTGAAGTCGCCCATCAGCACCAGCGGCACCTCATCCCGCGGCAACCAGTCGAGCAACCCGCGGATCTGCTGCGCGCGCATCGACCCCTGATCGGGCTGCCAGGCGAGATGGGTGTTGACCACATCGACCGGCCGGCCGCCATGGTCGACGCGCACGCGGATCGCGGTGCGGCTGTCGGCCAGCGGCTCGAGCTTGATCGTGTCGGTGGCGAGGACCGGGAGTCGAGTCAGGATCGCATTGCCATAGCGGTTGGCGGCGTCGAGCGGGGCGGTAGACGTGAAGTGGACCGAGTAGCCACCCAGCGCGGCGGCGATCGTCTCCGCCTGATTGGGCAGGTTCTTCTTCGAATCCTGAAGCACTTCCTGAAGCGCGATGACGTCGGCATCGGCGGCACGCAGCACGTCCGTGATCAGCTTGAGGCGCAGCGGCCAGTTGCCCGCGTCGTGCCAGATGTTGAAGGTGACGGCGCGCAGCGGCTTGCGCGGCGCGGTGGCGCGGGGCGCGCAAGCGGCGACGGGAAGCGCGGCAGCGGCGGCGAGCAGGGAGCGGCGGTGCATCATGCGGCGTGTCCTAAAGCCGGATCGCCCCGCCGACAACGCTGTCCATGCGTAATCTCGCCGCTTGCCTCAAACCCCCTCACCCGGCTAGGCCCGCGCGATGAGCATTGGGGAAGAGCGGCTTGCACGCCGCATGGCGCGCGGCGTCGAGTTTCTGGGCAGCAAGACCGCGATCCTGTGCGGCGCGATGTCGTGGGTGAGCGAGCGCAACCTCGTCTCCGCCATCTCGAACGCGGGCGGCTTCGGGCTGATCGCATGCGGCGCGATGACGCCCGAGCTGCTCGACGCGGAAATCGCGGGTACCAAGGCGCTGACCGACAAGCCGTTCGGCGTGAACCTCATCACCATGCACCCGCAGCTGTTCGATCTGATCGAAGTCTGCGCCAAGCACAATGTCACGCACATCGTGCTGGCGGGCGGGCTGCCGCCCGCGGGCTCGCTCGACGCGATCAAGGGGAATGGCGCCAAGCTCATCTGCTTCGCCCCCGCGCTCAGCCTCGCCAAGAAGCTGATCCGCTCGGGCGTCGACGCGCTGGTGGTCGAGGGAATGGAAGCCGGCGGGCATATCGGCCCGGTGTCGACCAGCGTGCTGGCGCAGGAAATCCTGCCCGAGGTGGCGAGCCAGGTGCCGGTGTTCGTCGCGGGCGGGATCGGGCGCGGCGAGGCGATCGCCGGCTATCTCGATCAGGGCGCGGCGGGCGTTCAGCTCGGCACGCGCTTCGCCTGCGCGACCGAGAGCATCGCGCATCCCAATTTCAAGAAGGCGTTCTTCCGCGCCTCCGCCCGCGACGCCGTCGCCAGCGTGCAGATCGACCCGCGCCTGCCGGTGATTCCGGTGCGCGCGCTCAAGAACGCCTCGTCCGAGCTGTTCACCGCCAAGCAGCGCGAGGTCGCGCAGCTGCTTGACGAGAACAAGGTCGAGATGATGGAAGCTCAGCTCCAGATCGAGCATTACTGGGCCGGCGCGCTGCGCCGCGCGGTGATCGAGGGGGACGTCGACAACGGATCGCTGATGGCGGGCCAGTCGGTCGGCATGGTCACGAAGGAAGAGCCGGTCGCCGACATCATCGCCCAGCTGATGGCCGAGGCCGCGCACGCGCTGGAGAAGCGCGCCGTCTGAGCCTGTTTGGCGCCGGCTCGCGGTTAACGGCAATTTTACCACGGCGTGATTGGATGGCGGTATGTCGTACCGCGTCCTCGCTTCGTTTGCCGCTGCGGCCGCCCTTGCGGGGTGCGCCGGACAAAAACAGGCGGCGGCCCCCACGCTTCCGGCTCCAGTCCCCGCACCCGTGCGAAGCGCGGCCCCCGTCCCGCCCGACGGCGCGGCGTCGGGGCTGACGATCCCGGCGAGGCTGGCCGACGGCAGCTATGCGACGCCCAACCGCAACGTCTCCGCGGCGGGCGCCGTGTGGCATCTGCGCGCGGCGTTCAACGTCGCGGCGCTAAACTGCCCCGACGCCGCGCTCGCGCCCGCCTATAACCAGCTGCTCGCCACCCACCGCCACGCGCTCGCGGCGGCGCACCGCACGCTGACCGCCGAACATGGCGGCATGGCGTCGTTCGATCCGGCGATGACGCGGCTCTACAACTATTTCGCCCAGCCGCCCGTGCTGGCGCGGTTCTGCGCGCAGGCCGGGCCGCTGCTGCATCAGGCGGCGGCGCTGCCGGCCGGATCGATCGACGCGTTCGCCGTCACCGCGCTGGCGGCGATCGACCAGCCCTTTGGCGCATTCTACGCGCGCTACGACCGTTACCGAACGGACCTCGCCGCGTGGCATGCGGGCACGCTGGCGACGCCGAAGCTCGCCTACGATCACACCGTGTTCACCGCGAACGCCACCGTCACGGGCGGACGGACCGTCCTCGCCGCGCGCTGAAGCTTTGTTGCCGGTTCGCCGAGCACACTGAAACTTCGTTCCCGGTTCAGCGAACGCGCCGAACCGATTGGCGCGCCCGCATCGATCTGATAGCGCGATACCATGCCCGTTTCCGCCGCCGCCTCCGCCCGCGAAATCCTGACACGGCTGCACGATGTGATGGCGTCGCGATCGGCGGCGCAGGCGAAGCTCAATTCGGTGGTCAACATCATCGGCGAAGCGCTGCACAGCGAGGTCTGTTCGATCTACCTGCTGCGCGAGGGCGTACTGGAGCTGTTCGCGACCCGCGGGCTGGCGCAGGAGGCGGTGCACGTCACCAAGCTGGCGCTGGGCGAGGGCCTCACCGGCACGATCGCGGCGAACGTCGAAACGCTCAACCTGGACGAAGCCGCCGCGCACCCCGATTTCGCCTATCGCCCCGAAACGGGCGAGGAGCGCTTCCACAGCTATGCCGGCGTGCCGATCATCCGCAAGGAGCGCGCGGTGGGCGTGCTGGCGGTGCAGCATGCCGATCCGCGCAAATATGACGAAGTCGAGATCGAGGCGCTGCAAACCGTCGCGATGGTGCTGTCGGAGCTGATCGCCAATGCCGGGCTGATCGATCCGGCGGGCGGCGGCGGATCGACCCGCCCCCAGTCCACCGCGACGGCGCGCGTGCCGGGTTTCAAGCTGGTCGAGGGCATGGCGGCGGGCGCGGCGGTATTCCACCAGCCGCGCATCACCATCGAGCATACCGTCGCCGAGGACACCGAGGCCGAGCGCCACCGCGTCTATGCCGCGTTCGACAAGATGCGCGAGCAGATCGACCGGATGACCAGCCAGGCCGAATTCGGCGTCGGCGGCGAGCATGAGGAGGTCCTCGAGACCTACAAGATGTTCGCCTATGACGAAGGCTGGAGCCGCCGCATCAACGAAGCGATCGACAGCGGCCTGACCGCCGAGGCCGCGATCGAGCGCGTCCAGCAGCGCACCCGGATGCGCATGCGCCAGATCGACGATCCGCTGCTGCGCGACCGCATGCACGATCTGGAGGACCTGTCCAACCGGCTGCTGCGCATCGTGTCGGGGCAGCTTGGCACCGCCGCGCAGCTTGGCCTGCGGCAGGATTCGATCCTGATCGCGCGCAACCTCGGTCCCGCGGAGCTGCTCGAGTACGATCGCCGCCGCCTTAAAGGCGTGGTGCTGGAAGAGGGGTCGCTGACCGCGCACGTCACCATCGTCGCCCGCGCGATGGGCGTGCCGGTGCTGGGCCGGGTCAAGGATATCCGCCGCCTGATCGCCGAGGGCGACAAGCTGCTGGTCGACGTGACCGAGGATACGCTGATCATCCGCCCCACCGCGGCGATGGAAGAGGCGTTCGACGCCAAGCTGCTGGTCACGCAGAAGCGCCGCGCCGCCTTCGCCGCGCTCAAGAACGAGGCGCCGGTCACGAAGGACGGGCACCGGCTGACCGTGATGGTCAATGCCGGCCTGCGCGACGACGTCGCCGCGCTCGACCTGACCGGCGCCGACGGTATCGGGCTGTTCCGCACCGAATTCCAGTTCCTCGTCTCAGCCACCCTGCCCCAGCGCGAAGGCCAGCGGCGGCTGTACAAGGATGTGCTGGAGGCCGCGGGCGAACGCCCCGTGACCTTCCGCACGGTCGATATCGGCGGCGACAAGGCGCTGCCCTATCTCGACCATGACGAGAATGGCGAGGAAGAGAATCCGGCGATGGGCTGGCGCGCGCTGCGTCTCGCGCTCGACCGCGAAGGCCTGATGAAGGTGCAGGCGCGCGCGTTGCTGGAGGCCGCCGCCGGACGCACGCTCAACGTCATGTTCCCGATGGTGTCCGAACCCTGGGAGTTCGATCAGGCGCGCGCGCTGTTCGAAGCGCAGCGGGCATGGCTGGAGGCGCGCGGGCACAAGCTGCCGCTGCACATCCGCTACGGCGCGATGCTCGAAGTGCCGGCGCTGGCCGAAGTGCTCGACATCCTGCTGCCCAATATCGACTTCCTCTCGGTCGGCACCAACGACCTGACCCAGTTCCTGTTCGCCGCCGACCGCGCGCATCCCAAGCTGGCGGTGCGCTACGACTGGCTCAGCCCGTCGATCCTGCGCTTCCTGCGCCGCGTCGCGGGCGAGGCGGCGGAAGCGGGCGTGCCGCTGGCGGTGTGTGGCGAGATGGGCGGCCGGCCGCTGGAGGCGATGGCGCTGATCGGGCTGGGCATCGAACGACTGTCGATCACCCCGGCCGCGGTCGGGCCGATCAAGGCGATGGTGCGTTCGCTCGACCGGCCCGCGCTGATCGAAGCGATGTCCGGGATGCTGAAGCGTCCGCCGCAGGACATGCGCGCGGCGCTGGAGCAATGGGCCAACGACCATGGGGTCGAGCTCGCCTGATTTACGGCGCTTTTCCCGCCGCCAGCGTTGACAGCGCGGGTGCGGTGTTGGACACCCCGACGCGGCCTGCATCCCCCTGGATTGATCCCAGTGCGACCGGAGTAAGATTGAATGGACGGCGAACCCGGCGAGAACCCGACACTCTTCCCTGAGAAGGTCGGTGAAAAGCTGCGCGATGCGCGGCAGGCGCAGGGGCTTGAGCTGTCCGATATTGCCGCGCGCACCCGTATTCCGCTGCGCCATTTGCAGGCGATCGAGACCTCCGACTATTCGGGCCTGCCCTCGCCCACCTATGCCGTCGGCTTCGTCAAGGCCTATGCCCGCGCGATCGGCGCGGACGAAGTGGCGCTGGCGAAGGAATTGCGCGCCGAGACGTCGAGCATGTTCGCCGCGCGCGAGGCCTATGAAAGCTATGATCCCGAGGATCCGGTGCGCGAGCCGTCGAGCGGCCTCGTCTGGGCCGGTTCGGTGATCGCGGTGCTGCTGCTGGCCGCGGTCGGCCTGTGGTACGGCACCGATCTGTTCCGCAGCAGCGGCGCCGATCCCGAGCCGGCGCCGACCGAGACTCCGGTCGCCGCGCCCGCCGCTACGCCTTCCCCCGCCGCGGCGGTGACGGGCGGCGGCCAGGTCACGCTGATCGCGACCGAGGCGGTGTGGCTGCGCATCTATGACGCGGCGGGCACGCGCCTGTTCGAAAAGGAAATGGCGGCGGGGGAACGCTATGACGTGCCCCGGGACGCCAATGGCCCGATGATCAATCTTGGCCGCCCCGAGGCGGTTCGCGTGACGATCAACGGGTCGGACGTCGCCCCGCTCGGCACGCCCGGCCGCGCGATCAAGGACGTGCCGATCAGCGCGGCGGCGTTGCAGGCGCGCGGGGGCGGCACGGCGCCCGCTGCCACACCCGTTACAGGCGCGACGCCCGCCCCGGCCGCGAGCGCCAGCCCCAAGGCACGGACGCAGCGGCCGCTGCCGCCCGCCTTCCGCCCCGCGTTCGATCCGCCCGCGCAGCCGGTGCCGGTGACGCCCGAGCCGCAAACTCAGACGGGCGGAAACTCGACCGCGCCGTAAAGCGTGGCGACAGATTCGGCATGTGATGTATAGGGCGTTGACGATGTTAGCGCCTGCGGGGATTTCGATGCGTTTGATGGGAAAGATGGCGTTGCTGGGCACGGCGGTTGCCGCGCTGGCGAGCGTGGCGATGCCGGCGGCGGCGCAGACCGGGGTCGAAGGCCGTGTCGACCGGCTTGAGCGCGAGATGCGCGCGGTGCAGCGCAAGGTGTTTCCGGGCGGCGCGGGTCAGACGATCGAGCCGCAGATCACCCCGCCCCAGCAGCAGCAGGGCGCCCCCGGCATTCCCGCGACCAGCGCGGTCGCCGATCTCAACGCCCGCGTCAGCGCGGTGGAATCACAGCTCTCCTCGATGACCGGGCAGATCGAGCAGACCCAGTATCGCGTGCGCCAGCTCGAGGAGGCGTTCAACACCTATAAGCGTTCGACCGACGCGCGCCTGAAGGCGCTCGAAGCGGGCGCCGCCCCGGCGGAGGACGATGTCGCGGCGACGGGTTCGACCCGTCCGGCGCCGACGCGCCCCGCGGTCGGCGGCCCGGTCGTGACGACCCCGGCGGTGGCGGTCGACCGGCCCAGGACCGATGACCCGGCCGAGGACGGCTATGTCTATGGCTATCGCCTGTGGCAGGCGAAGCAGTACGACAAGGCGATCCCCGAGTTGCGCACGGTGGTCCAGAAATATCCCAAGCACCGCCGCGCCAGCTATTCGCAGAACTTGCTCGGCCGCGCGCTGCTGGATCAGGGCAAGCCGGCACTCGCCGCGACCGCCTTTTTCGAGAGCTATCAGAAGATGCCGAACGGCGAGCGCGCGCCGGATTCGCTCTACTATCTCGCCCAGGCGCTGGTGAAGATGAAGAAGCCCGCGAGCGAGGTCTGCAAGGTCTATGACGAGCTGACCCAAGTCTATGGCGACCGGCTGTCCGACGCGATGAAGAAAGATGTCGCCACCGGCCGCACCGCCAGCAAGTGCAAGTAAGCCGTTGAATTCGCTCGATCCCGCAAGGGTCGAGCGGTTCGCCGATGACCTCCGCCGGTTGTTTGCCGGGGCGGCGGGCGAAGACGTGTCCGCCGGTGCGGCAATCGCGCTCGCCGTATCGGGCGGCGCCGACAGCATGGCCATGCTGCTGCTCGCCGCCGCGGCCTTTCCCGGGCAGGTTGTCGCGGCCACGGTCGATCACGGCCTGCGCCCCGACGCCGCTGCGGAAGCCGCGCTGGTGGCGGAAATCTGCGCCCGGCTGGGCGTCCCGCACGCGACGCTGGCACCTTCCGCGCCGATCGCGGGGGCGAGCATCCAGAGACAGGCCCGCGAGGCCCGCTACGAAGCGCTGACGGCATGGGCACAGGCGACAGGCGCCGTCGCGCTGCTCACCGCGCATCATGCCGACGATCAGGCCGAAACACTGCTGATGCGCCTCAACCGGGCCTCGGGCGTCGCGGGACTCAGCGGGATCCGGCCATGGCGCTTCGAGCAGGATACGCTGTTGCTGCGTCCGCTGCTGAGTTGGCGGCGCGACGATCTGCGCGCGGTCACCGTCGCGGCGGGCGCGCCCTGGGTGGACGACCCGTCCAACGACGATCCGCGCCATGACCGCACGCGGTTCCGCGCGCTGCTGGCCGGGCAGCCGATGCTCGACGCCGCCGCGCTCGCCCGCTCCGCGGCCTGTCTTGGCGAGGCAGAAGCCGCGCTGGACATGTTCGCCGAGACGCTGCGCGCCGAGCGCTGGTCACCGGGCAAGGGGCTGTTGCGCGCCGCCGGACTCCCGCGCGAGATGCAGCGGCGGCTGGTACGCGGCGCGGTGGCGGCGGTGCGCGCGGCACATGGCATCGCCGCTCCCGCCTTTTCCGACTCCGCCAATGTCGAGGCGCTGCTCGACGCGCTGGCGGCGGGAAGGGCCGCGACACAGGCGGGCGTGCTGGTATCGCCCGAACGCGATGGCGGATGGCGCCTCACCCCCGCTCCACCGCGCCGATCACTCTGATCGAAGCTGTTCCATTGCCATTAACCTGCCACACCCTATCTTATCGTGGAATCATGGCACCGGAATCGGAATGAACGACAACGACAAGCAGCAGGGCCCCGACAATAACGGCGGCAACCCGTGGATGAAGAGCCTGCTCATCTGGGTGGGCATTCTGGCCGCGCTGGCACTGTTCGTGTCGTTCATGGACCGTCCGGGTCAGAGCGCCGGGACGACGATCCCCTACTCGACCTTCCTCGACAAGGTTCAGGGGGGCGAAGTCAAGGAAGTCAATGTCAGCCAGACGGTGATCACCGGCACGCTGACCAATGACAGCAAGTTCCGCACCAACACCGTGCCCGACCCGCAGCTGATCCCGACGCTGCGCGAGAAAGGCGTGACGATCAGCGCGCGGCCGGAGGAACAGCCGTCGATCTGGATGTACATGCTGTACAACTCGCTGCCGTTCCTGCTCTTCCTCGGCATCGCCTTCTTCGTGCTGCGCCAGATGCAGAAGGGCTCCGGCTCGGGCGCGATGGGCTTCGGCAAGTCGCGCGCCAAGCTGCTGACTCAGAAGGAAGGCAAGGTCACCTTCGCCGACGTCGCCGGCATCGACGAAGCGCGCGAGGAGCTGGAGGAAGTCGTCGAGTTCCTCAAGGATCCGACCAAATTCGCCCGCCTCGGCGGCAAGATCCCCAAGGGCGCGCTGCTGGTCGGCTCGCCCGGCACCGGCAAGACGCTGCTCGCACGTGCAATTGCAGGCGAGGCGGGCGTGCCGTTCTTCACCATCTCCGGCTCGGACTTCGTCGAGATGTTCGTCGGCGTCGGCGCCAGCCGCGTGCGCGACATGTTCGAACAGGCCAAGAAGTCGGCGCCGTGCATCGTCTTCATCGACGAAATCGACGCGGTCGGCCGCCATCGCGGCGCGGGCCTCGGCAACGGCAATGACGAGCGCGAGCAGACCCTCAACCAGCTGCTGGTCGAGATGGACGGCTTCGAGGCCAATGAAGGCATCATCATCGTCGCCGCGACCAACCGTCCCGACGTGCTCGACCCCGCGCTGCTGCGTCCGGGCCGTTTCGACCGTCAGGTCGTGGTGCCGCGTCCGGACATCGAGGGCCGCGTCAAGATCCTTCAGGTCCATATGAAGAAGGTGCCGCTGGCGCCCGACGTCGATGCGCGCACCATCGCGCGCGGCACGCCGGGCTTCTCGGGCGCCGATCTCGCCAACCTCGTCAACGAGGCCGCGCTGATGGCCGCGCGCAAGGGCAAGCGGCTGGTCGCGATGCAGGAGTTCGAGGAAGCCAAGGACAAGGTCATGATGGGCGCCGAGCGGCGTTCGATGGTCATGACCGACGACGAGAAGCGCATGACCGCCTATCACGAGGCCGGCCACGCCATCGTCAGCCTGCACGAGCCGGCATCGGACCCGATCCACAAGGCGACGATCATCCCGCGCGGCCGTGCGCTGGGCATGGTCATGCGCCTGCCCGAGCGGGATTCGTACAGCTATCACCGCGACAAGATGTACGCGAACCTCGCCGTGGCGATGGGCGGCCGCGTCGCCGAGGAGATCATCTTCGGTTACGACAAGGTCTCGTCGGGTGCGTCGGGCGACATCCAGTACGCCACCGGCCTCGCCCGCGACATGATCACCAAATGGGGCATGTCGGACAAGGTCGGCCCGGTCGAGTACGCCCAGCCCGAGGGCGAATCGTTCCTCGGCTATTCGGCGTCGCAGCCGCGGCACATGTCGAACGAGACCCAGCAGCTGATCGATCATGAGATCCGCTCGACGGTCGAAGGCGGCCTGACCCGCGCGCGCGAAGTGCTGACCGAACATCTCGACCAGCTCCATACGCTGGCCGGCGCGCTGCTCGAATATGAGACGCTGTCGGGCGAGGAGATCAAGAAGCTGCTCGCCGACGGCGATATCGGGCGGCCCGATCCGGCCACGCTGAAGGGCCCCGTCACGGCGGCGGGAACCTCGATCCCCAAGACGCGGCGCCCCAAGGGGCCGTTTGGAAATCCGGCGCCTCAAGGCGCCTGAGCAGCCTATTTCTTCTTCGCTGAATCCGGTTCGGCCCGCGCGGTAAGCGCGGGCCGCATCGTTTTGGCGATGTCCGCGTCGGGCTGCGCGACCAGCACTTCGAGGAAGGCGATGCGCGCGTCGCATTTCGCCGCGGCGTCGCTACCGGCCATCGCGCGCTGCAGCCACGCCGCCCGGCCCGCGTCACCGCGCGTGGCGAGCCGCAGCATCTCGTCCCCCGCGATCTCGCGCCCCGCGGCAAGGTCCGCGGCGTCGGCGGGCCGGCTTCCGGCGACCCGCAGACCATGGCGATAATGGCGCTCGCGCAGCTTCTCGCTGACCTTACCCGGCTTGCCATCCTCGCCGCCCGACGCGCAGCGTTGCACGTCGCGCGCGCGATATTCGCGCAGCCGCTCGAGGCGAATGGTCATTTCCGCCGCGATCAGCGCCGCCGGCGCGGTCGGCAACCGCTCAAAATAAGCACGGTTGGCGAGCCGATCGATCTCACGCGATACCTCTGCGGAAGTCTTGGCGCCGTCCGCCTCCTGCCGCACCAGCAGCGCGATCGCCGAATGAAGGCCGGGATTGCCCTGCTTGAGCGCCGCGAACGCGGGCTCGCGCTGCTCAAGCCGAACCATCGGATCCGGGGATGTAAGGGCGCGCTCGGATGCCGGGGTCGAGACGATTGCGGCGGCAGCCATCGCGATCCACAAGCCCCAGCTCAACAGCGTCGCCAGCGCGCTCGCGCGAGACCGGCCGACCGCCGCGCGAAGCCCGTCGAGCAGCACCAGCCCGGCAATCGCGGCGGCGCCCCAGTGCAACAATGGCGGCGGAGCGGGGGTGAGGATCGAACGCGCGATCGCTCCTCCGACCAGCAGCGCGACGCCGGTCAGCGCGAACACCCGCGGACGCGGCGCGAGCATCTCCGCCAGCGTCCAGCGCGCCGACAGGGCGATCAGCCCACCGGTAAAGACCAGCGTGGCCAGCACGGTCTGTTGCGGGCCTGTCATGGCGAAGAAGGCCGTCCCGCTCAGCGCGCCCAGCGCGCCCAGCCCGATCAGCCAGATCCAAAAGAAATGGCCTTCCCGCTGGACCCCGTCCGCGGCCGATATCCACAGCGCGCCGGCCAGCGCCATTCCCGCGATTGCCGCGGCACTCCACGCATCGATCGGCAGCGCGATCGCCGCAACCGCCGCGACCGACCATAGGCCGAAACGCCACAAACGGCCGGGCGGCGGCGAATCCTCTTCCGCCATCTCGCGCCGCAACCGCCATGGCGCGATATAGCGAATGCGGATCACCACACCGAGCAGGAACGCGCCGGCGCTCACCGCCGCATAGAGTATCGGCACCGACGCGAAGCGCGCGAGCAGCACCGCGCCCGCCGCTCCGGCGAGAAGCAGGAGCAAATCCGTAAAGCCGAAATGCGGGCGAGCGGTGAAATCGCGCCACCACGCCACGGCCGCGGGATCGAACGAATGGGCGATTCCGGGCAATTGATAGTCAGCGATGCCGAGCAGCCGCCGGACCTGTCCGGCGATGCCGGGCCGCAGCGTATCGATCCGCCGCCGCCAGCCGGCGCGCGCGCGCCGGGTCAGCGCCCGCCAGGCGGGCGACAGATTATGCTCGCCGCGTTCGAGCAATCCAATGAAGCGCCATTCGTCGATCCGGTTGAGGATCGCCCGAATCGCCGGCGAGTGATTGCGTTCATCCTCCCATCCGAAGGCGGCGACCGCCCGCATCAACACCGCGTCGCTGCGCGGGACCGTGTCGGCAAGCAACGAGGCGAGCCAATATTCGATCGAATCACGCGTCGCGATCTCGATCAGCGCAGGGGCGGAGAGGATCGCGTCGAACCGGGTCTGCAACGTCGCGGCGTCGCCATGCCAGGGGCCGTGCAGCCCGGCCTTGAGCGCGTCGAGCCGACGCCACAGCTCGTCATGATCGGCGGCGCGCGCCACCGCTTCGGGGTCGGGGGCGGCGGGCGGCGAATCCGGTTCCTCCGGAAAGCCGTCATCCGCATCCGCCGGGACCCGCGTCGAACCGGCGGCGGCGAATGCCATCGTGCCGACGGCGTCCTCGTCCGCGTCCCAATTGTCGTTATAGTCGACCCAGTCCAGCGCCGCCTCATAGGCCTGACGCAGCACCATGAAGCCCTGAGGATCATCCTCGGGATTGGTGACACGCAGCTTCTGCGCATAGGCGCGGCGGATC
>Ga0247823_10003732_pt1 | contig 12269 bp, 12 predicted proteins | sample 13C_PalmiticAcid_2_FD_192426 | JGI IMG/M metagenome (GOLD analysis project Ga0247823, IMG submission 192426) | Soil microbial communities from agricultural site in Penn Yan, New York, United States - 13C_PalmiticAcid_Day30 | ecosystem: Environmental > Terrestrial > Soil > Agricultural land...
GGTTAAGGGGGTGGGGAAGGGGCTTGTCGGGATGACTACCAAGGTTACGTCAGGTGCGTTCTGGTTTTGCTCATGAAAGGATTTAGGGTTTCTCAGTATAACTGACGCAACTCAATAGGTGTCCTAGGCCTTGTGTCTTACTCGGGACAGGGAGTCTACCAGAGCACGCGGAGTGCGGCAAGACGTAGTACTCGTCGGCTCATTGATGCCACTCGGCGCGAGGAAGCGCGCTATGCCGCCTTGAAGGCCGAGGAAAATGGGTTGATAGACGAGGTGGCTGTGCTGAAAGCGTTTTCGAACTTGACGGGGAGTAAAACCTGGTAATTACTATGTAAACCAGCACAACAGCTGCCAATGTAATAATAATGGCCCAAAAGGTGTAAACCTGAGAGAAAACTCTAACCAATCACGTTGTATGAAGTAATCAGTACATGATAAATGCTCTTGGCTCTTCATGACTGCGGTTAATCCCAGCCGTATGTTCACACAGGTCAAGTTGCGGTTAAGTATGTACATACCAGGTGAAATGCCAGCCTCCATGACTCGATAATGTTACCTGGTACGCAGCCAGCTGGTCAACGTCCCCCCAGCTCAGCGTGTTCGCAGCGACTGTTGCGTACCTAGGTACTCTGGCCTAACCGTCGATCACGACTCAGTTGCAGCGCCTTGAATGGGACCTTGTCCGCATTCGGAGGTGGTGTTGAGCCTCAACCTGAAACCACGTGGCTTCCCGCCAACCCGGAGCGGTGTTAGCCGCAACATTTTCGCTTCAATGGCCTCGAGATAGCTTGCCGCGCCCGCCTAGCGACAACCCACCCTGACCATGAAGAGCAAGGGTCAATCTCCTGTACCGTGATGATTGGCTGTTTTTAGCGGCGCGGTCCGAACGCGCATTGCCAAGATGTTCAGCTGAAGGAAAGATTGACAACAAGTCTGCCCTGGCTGGGTCGCTTCCAGAGGATTCATGTGTGGCGCACCATCAAACACCCGTGCCCGCATGGGGGTGCTGGCGCTTAACAAGCCTTGAGGTTAGACTTGTGGTCCGTCCAAGAAGTTAGAGACTTTACCAAGGCGATCCCCCGCCGCGCGACTCTGCCGTCCATGTTTTCTTTTCCCCGCGGGTGGCGTTCAAAATCTCCCTGCCGATTTCTGACTTTCTCGACTCCTGATTCCCATCAGCAACATCGGTTTCTGAGGCCAGCACGATGGTAGCCTTAAGCCCTGCGAGGGTCGCCCTCATCCTCTTGTGGACGATAACCGCCTCAGCCAACCCTCAGCTGAGGTCCGTGTTTAGGTCCGCGGCGGCGTACAATGGACTGGGCGCCGATCAAAGAAAGTGCGCCGTCGACGACACATACGCCGCGGTATACAAGTCGCCTTGCAAGGACAAGGACTGTTTTTGCGCCAGCCCGCAATTCATCTCGGACACGGCCGACGCGTGCCTGCTCTTTTACTCGGATTTCTTGACGCCGAAACCGGAGATCTACTCGACCGACAACTACAACGGCATCATGATGTTCTTTGGGAACGAGTGTGGGACCTTCCAGGTCCAGACCAAGGTGGGTTGGGAGATTTGAGTCTTTGAGAAAAAAAAAATGGCTGACAGCAATGGGACGAACAGTCAGTGGCGACCCAATCGATCACATATACCTCGACGCCCGTCCAGACCAAGACCCAGCCTACCACCAACGCTGCGGCAACGACAACCGGTGCCGCGAGTTCTGGATCCGGCACCACGAATTCTGGACCAGGCAACTCAGGTATTCCTGCTTCAGCCATCTCTGACGCTGGAGGCATGCTGACCGCAACAGGAACCACTTCGAACACGCCAAACAATCAGGGGGGCGACCAGACGCAGCAATCGCAGAGCGGTGGTAGTGGCGGTGGGCTCAGCATCGGGGCATGGGTCGGCATCGGCGCCAGTATATTGAGTGCCATCGCTGCGTGCGTGTCTATTTGGTACAAGTGTTGCCGGAATCCGGATGGGCATGGCAAGAAGGAGAACGTGTGAAATACTCCGGTTAGGTAGATATGGGAATAATTATTTCACTCTTGCGCGCATCGCTCCGGCTCATAGGTAGAGGATAGACCTCGCGTTCGTTTGTAGATGCGGGTAGCGCCCTATGAGAAATTTCCATCACCTATCTTGAGCTCTGTCCACAAGTAGCAATGCGGCGTCTTCCGAGTTCGTTTTCGCATCTGGATGGCTCTGTCGCGTCTCTCCGCCGCCATCGTCTCCCTGACCACCTTCCTTCTCCGACGAGGATCTCCGCACAACATGGTAGACATTATCTGCCCGGGCACCCCATATCAGGCCCGTGCCCTGGGCGAACCGCACTCTGGTTGTCGGCCGGAACTCTTCATCCCCTGTGGCCTTGGCCAACAAAACCCCGGCATCTTGAGCCTCAAACTCGACCGCTCTCCCGCCGATCAAGACCCGGACCAGGCCGATCAGCGAGCCTAGCAGCAGGACCCCATACACGGCGAGCCAGCCACGGCTGCCGCCGCCCAGCCTCTGAAACGCGATGGTTACGGTGAGGGACGCGGCAGGGGATGCCTCTGGCGGTTCCATCTCGTGGGCGAGCTCGGTCATCTGCCGCACTAGCGAGATGGCGGCCTGGGCCGACTGCGAGAGCACGAGGGCGAGCGTGTCGACGAATTCAGCCGGGTTTTTGTCCGTGCTCCAGAAGTAGGCAGCGTCTAGGAAACCCCGCGCAACCAGTTCCATGTTGTTGTGCAGCTCTTCGGCCACGAGTCGTTTCAGCAGCGGCCAGAGGGTGGGTGATATCGTCGGCGATCCTGGCGCCGACCTCACGCGGCCAAGCTCGAGCGGCGCGAAGGGACTTGGGAGGAATATCTCGACGAGCACCTCCTCGCCGGAGTACCGGCACTCGAAAACCCGGCCCAGTTTGTCTATAGGGTCTGAAACGAGAATGACATGAACGGGGTCCCCCTTGTCCATGGCGCTTCCGCCGGTGGCGTTGAAAACCTGTACGGGATTTGGGAAGGTGATGTTGGACCCCAGGGCGATGTGGGGATCAAAACCACCTAGGCGTGAAACAACGGTAATATTCCAATACTCGTAGCCGAACGGTTCCTCTGGAATGACGGCATCCCGCCGCTTGACCGTAGTGAGCGTGACGCCGCCAATATCCCAGAATGTTTTGGAATACCTGTCGTAATCGACGGTGCGGTCCTCGCACGTCGCGTTGATCTTAGTCCCGTAGACTTCGCCCCTCAAGCGGGTGAGCGTGTAGTTGTCAGGCAGTGAGAAATAGCCCGCCGGCCCGGAGTATTCGAGGTATGAAGGGACGTTGAGGCCGACGCCGGCTGTCCAGAGGCCCCGATACGTGACGTCGCCCACCATCCCGTCCAGCGTCATTGACTTGAATCTACCAGGGTCTGGATGGTCTCGACCAGAATTCGCTATGAGGGCATTCACATAGGCGCTGCGGTGCATGAAAGGACCGAGAGCCGTAGCGATGTGGCTGATGGAGCAAAACGTCTGACTTGGATGGTCCAGGCGGGACCAGTCGGAGCAAATCGTCGTATTAACAAGCGCCTCAAGCGAAAAGGACGGGCGATCGTTTGTCAAGTCCTCCGTTGTCGTATGGGCCGCAAACAAGGCGACGGTGGCGGTCGACGTGAAGGCCGTCACCAGCATGAGGAGCGTGATGGCGGCCCTTTCAAAGGGCAGTATATGCCCGCTGAGCAATTGGTCGAGGCCGCGTTTGGCAGTCAGCGGACGCAGAAACAAGGCCGGAACGCCCTTGGGAGAGGCCAGCTCAAATCGCGAAAGAAATTCGTCGTGGCTGCTCACGGCGATGCTGGCGAGGATACCGACGGCCGTACCAATGACCACGACGACGACATTCCAAGTCGACGGCGAAATGCCTTTCACCATCTTCCAATTGCCATTCGGCCTACGGTCAAATGAAAACTCCCAGCCTGAAAAAGCAATGTGTGTGTCCATGTCGCTGACGACGATGGCGAAGCCGAGCAGAAGCGCGAGGCATATTACAGCTGAGAGGTTGAGGAGGATAGCGCTGAAGCTGTGCCGTCGTCGGAAGGTTTGAGAAGCCATGTCGACGTCACAGTCAGACAGGGCCGAGGAACAATGAAACCCAGTCAACTGCAAAAGTGACAACAGAGCGCATTCACGACGATTGTAAGGGCAACGTTGCCCCGTTGAAGTACGAAGCACCTGAAGTCGCAGGTCCTCCCGACCGACGACCAAGCCGACCGAGGTGCGGCTGAATTGGCGAGGCGTTGTGAGCGCATTGCACTAAGAACGCCTTCTGCGGGGTGTGGCAGACGTCTATTGGGGCTCGCCGTCCCCTGACTTGGGAGAGACACCGAGAACAGCCAGAGTGAACTGTGACAGCGACGACACTCAACATCGTTACCTTCAGGGACCGCAACTTAGCTGCCTAGAGAGAGGCATAGAGCCTGATGACCATCATACAAGCCTGAATGGGCCGGGCTCCCTTTTCAACATCTGCCCCTAGAGCTTTTTTGTGAATCTGCTGCTGCGTGTTCAGGAAGTCTCGTGGGAAAGCCTTGGCGCATGTTTTTACACAGCAGGATAGTTAAGCCAAGGCCGAGCTTGGCAGCTGAAAAGTAATCTCGCATTTCCGAGGTTCGCTGGCCACGGCCATGGCGGAACAGGCGCTTCGTACCTTAGGTACCTTACCTCAATTATTCCCTCCAGGTTTGAAATCGCACCCAGACTCGCTGTGCGGCCCAGAACACCATGGCTCATAGCCAACCGTATGAGCACAAGGTCGTGACCTTCACGCGTATCCAGCTTGGCCTGGACGAGCCCACGCCCAACCTGGCGCCCGAGGTGCCGGATCCGCGAGGTTGGAAGGCCATCTTCGACAAGCTGATTTCCACCGACTGTGAGATTACAAACGGCCTTTGGTCGGGTCGCTGTGGACGGATTGAGGAAAGGCCGGGCGAGGCACTGTTGATCATGGGTAAGCCGTTCCAACTCTCCCCATGGATGTTTGGTGTGCGACTCATCGCACGGTTCGCACAGAGTGGGAATCACCAGAGGACCTCTCCAAATTCAAACACTCTGCGCTTTACGCCCAGTTTTTAGATTGCTTCAAGCTCGAAGACGCGCCTCAGAGCGCACTCGTTGCTGCTACGATAGACGATTATCTGTTCCTTGACGGCCTGACCTCCATCACCACAATCAGCTTCCATTACCCCGCTACGACAAAGCAGCACCAAACGCTCGACAAACTCGAGGGGCTGGGTTACTGCTATATGGGGCCGGGTTTGACTATGACGAAGGCCAACGTGAACTATATAAAGCTACGGCTGCGGGAACCTCAAGTGGGACCTACTGGCGAGAGGTTCGAGCAGGTCTTAGTGCTTCACGAGTGGAGGAATAATGATCGGCGGACACGTTTCTACAACGATTGGTAGGACTCCCCTTCGATGAATGATACAAGTCTTTTCGCTGACAGGTAATAATGAGGTATAGGCCTAATCGCCAGGCAGTCTGGGAGGAGCGGCTGCGGGAGCTCGGTGCCAGCTCCATTCACGAGGAGACTGCCGTCTTCATTCCGGTGGAAGATGATCTTTCCGAGGTACAGATGTCCCAGTTCTTTGGCAAGTTCTTGAATGCAGACGCGATGGGTGAGAGTAGAGACACGATGTCGTGGCATCTGTGAAAAGTCTCCATGCCAGTAAGACTGCCTTTTTATCACCGCCCTCCGTTGTTTGCCTCCTCCCTAGCACGCTCACTAGATCTGATCTCAGACCGCTAGGCTCGTAACCAGCGGAAGCATTATGACCGATTTCTAGCTAAGATTGGAACCTTCAGGCACCATTCAATCGATGATGAACCCGTAAAGTCTCGAATCATGGCCGTGCTGCACGACGAGACCAACTTGCTCGAGGATTGAACAATGCCTTCCACCAGAGCTGACACCCAAACGACGGCGGATGAGACGTGTTGGGCTGCACAAGCTGCGCTCTAGACTCCCCGGTTAAACCTGGCAGGAACACACCCAACTTCAGACGACAGCATAAGGTAGCGACGCATTGTTTGGGCAAGGCGTGCCGTGGCACAGGGTTTGGCAATACCTCTCCACAAACCGCGTCGCATCAGCGAAGCATTGGTTCATGCCAAGCCCTGCCGTCCGAAGCACGAGCAGATCAAACAACCCCAAACCACCAACCCCCCTGCGCAGTCCAAGCATTTTTGCCGACAACCGAGAAATTCTCGAAGCAGACTTGACAGAGTGGATCCGAACGTGGCTTTGTTGATTCTCGAATTCCCAAATGGGACGGTTTCAACTCCCGGCTGATGCCAACCCGTCCCATCTTCGGGGCGTTGCTGGACGGGCACGCCGGATCTGCGACGATTCTGGCTACGGCGATCTGGGGCAGCGTCATTCACGGAGTAGATCGGCCCAGGAACGGGATGGAGCGTGCCAGTGCACATCTCCAAAGGTCTATATCTTGGGCCGAATCCAGGTTCAACCGATGGCGTTATCCTCGCATCCTCTCTCATCATCCCAACTTCTTCACTTAGACTTCTATTTTCTCACGACCTGGTGTCGGTACTGTTGAACAGTTTACATACATACACACCCCATTAATCCAACACCACCCAACAAACAAACAACCATCAAAATGGTCCGCCTCACCATCGCCGCTCTCCTCACCTGTAAGACCTCCTTCAACTCTCTTCAACTCCTCCTTAGCCAAAGCCCCTAACCCTCAACTAATCCTTTGCGTTAGTCGCCCTCGCCGCGACGGCGCAAATCACCCCCAACAACGCGGGCGCCAAGAACGTCGGCGCGGGCAACGGCGGCCAGTTCATCACGGGCGGGTGCGTCAACAACGCCGACTGCGGCTCCGGGTGCTGCGCCGACGCGAGCGGCGTCGGCGTCTGCTCGGCCGAGGCCGCCCAGTTCCAGAACGGCAAGAACGGCTGCGACTTTGTCGACCCCAACGCGGCGGCCACGATCGCCAAGGCCAAGGCGCAGGTGGCGAAGCAGGGATTTTAAAGGGGTGAGGTGAAGGGGGGGTAAGGGGATGAGGGATGGTAAGTGCCTGGGGCGGGTTGGGCTGAGGGCCATTGCTGGTGTACATACATACGGATGAACGTTTGTATCATATGAGACTTGGGGACTGACGTCCAAGTCCGACTGGGAGGGAGGCAACAAAAAACAAAATCGTTAAAGCGTGCAGAATCTGGAACTTTCTAGCACCACCCCTTTCTTTACCCCGTTCACCTCCACCACCACCACGACGAGTGCACCCAGAAGGGTTGAGGGTGGCTCGGTCAGTCGCCGACGGCGACAAAAGAGGACTCGACGGTGAACCAGAATTTGAGCAGCCCCTTCATCGGCCGTACCTCCCATCCCTTGTGGTCTTCTGCTGCACCATGAGCCGCGTCAGCTTTGCTAAAAGTAACTTGCACAGTGTAGACTGTTTCGTTCTCCCCTGGTGAGGATGCGTCAACTTTGAATCGGATTTGGTTCGGTTGCGTGACGGTCTCGGACGGGTCGACATGAACCCGGCACTGGCCTACACTCCGAGCACCCCCATTCTGGTAGCGGAGCAGAATCCCCTTACACGCCCCAGTGGTCTGGTTGGTAAAGACTTCGGCTGCTGCAACGTCGTCCAGTGGTGCCCACGAGACGTAAGGCTCCTCGTCTATGGGGCTGTTACCAGGACGTACAATGCGAAACAGCGCGGCGCGGCCAGGACCCGATGGTGCTCTGCAATGAGCACCGAAGAAAGAGATTTGTCTCCCTGGTTTTGGGTCCCCGTAAAGCATCGTCACAGGAGCAGAGGCGGCTAGACAGGTGTCCCGGACGGCATGGTTGTGTTGCTTGCCAATGACGATGTCGCCCGATAGTCTCGTTCTCACCAGGATTCTTCGGCTCGTAGACCCCATTACCTCGCGGACGCCGAGGTCAAGGATCCGGTCACGCTTCGATCTGGGCAGGTAAATCCATACCAGTCCTCTCCGCGCACGGTTGGAGAAGTCGCGAGCGCACGTCTCCATGGCACAAGACTCGTGGGTATGATGGATGTGGATGCCAGTCAGGACGTGGGAGAAGAAAAAGGTGACGCCCTTGATATTGTCCATCTCGATCGCGCGCAAAACCTGACACGAAGCCATGTCGGCGGGAACCGCCCTGGTGAGCGCGGCGCTTGGAGGGCCCGGGGTGTTCCAGACCTTGAGCGGGGCATAGCCGTCAGGAAGGGCGAGACGCAAACGACCGTCCTAGTAGGCGACGGTACCGGGTCAGTATCGGCTAGGACAGCAGGACGTTGCGTGGCCAAACATACCTTGGAATGTGCTACAAATTCAGCAGGTAACGATGGGTATAAGAGAGCGAACATGGACCGAGTACTACACTCTCCTGCGTATGTGGGTGCGACAGGAAGTCGTTCAATCTTGCTAACACCGGTGGAGTCCACTGTGATCAAGATTGGAAGCTGTGAGGGGGGGCCGGTGACACGTTGTAGCGTCCCGTTGCGATGCCAGGATTGGATCTCGCGGACCGGCAGGGTAATAAGAGGCTGGGGATCCGTGGTCGAGACGAAGTCGGCCAGTTCAAGCACGACGAGACACCTCCAAAGTAAAGAATGCGGTGAGTAGGCACGTATCATGTCGAGGATCTCAGTAGGTAGCGTGTGCAGAAGTGGTAGGCCGCACCTCGAGGACACTGTCGCCAAAATGTCCTTGTCAACCGTTGGTGCTGGAAAGTACACGGGCTGGGCGCGGCGCCAGGGTCGTCTCCAGGCGGCGAGGACCCAAAGGCGGCGCATAGCGTCCGTGCGGGCGATGGTACAGCGTTGACTGAAGATCTCAAAGCATTCGTGATGCACGGCGACGAATTCAGGCGAAGCCTCGCAGCGCGAACATTCGTAGTATCTGCATAACGCATAACCATCGACCGGCGTTACCAGATAGCCTGGCTGTGGGAAGGGGAAGGGCCGGGTGTGAGCCTCGTACAAAGTCGAGTCATTGTTCCCACGGACTGGCGAACGGTGAGTTGGTATGGTTAAAAAAGGGGCGGGCCTCACGCACCAGCGACGACCCTTTCGTGCCTCGAGATGTGGTCACCACAAGCGCCGCAGAGGGGGTACACCCGGAGGTGGTTCCTCTCCTTGTCAACGGTCGATGCATCCATGCGCAACTGCTCCTCTTTTGACATTCTAGTCGGTTTCATTGTTGGGGTGGGTGCCCACTGTGGCTTGTTCAGGAACGATGTTGCGGGCTGTGATGAACAGACGGGGAGACTAAGGATGCATGAAGCCGTGAAAGCCTGAGTTGCTTGCGGAGAAGTGGGAGCCCAAACAACGTGTCTTTGGGCCCTCTTGCTGCCTGGGCTTCAGCTGCGAGCAATGCATTGCCAACTGACAAGTCTGACAGACCACTTGCACACGGTCTCTGCATGACTCCCCGAACAGGGACCCTTTAATCCGTCTCAGTCCCGAGTAATCCCGGACAAAACGCACCCTGTAGATGCATGCGCAGAGACAGCAAGTTGTCTGCATCAGGGGCGAGTGGCCTGCATTAGGGGCAAGTGATGAAGGAACTACGTGCAGTCCATCTGCGACTCGGACGCATCAGAAGAGAATCCCGGCTCTGGCGAGTCTGGAGTTGTCTTGCCATCCTTTGGGGTATTTAATCGACTTTTCCACTTCTTGTCCTTTTCCCAGCGCCAAACGACACCTTGCTTATCTCTGCCAACCTGCTGTCACTTTGCGTGTAAAACTTTTAGGGTAGTTGGCAACCTCACCTCAACCCTCTTCGCTCCTAGCCAGCCATCGTGGTTCTTCTTCCTTGTTTTCTTAACAAATACCAAAGCCTACCTATTGTCACGATGCTCGGCTACGCCCTTGACCCCTTTTTACGGTTGGTCTACGGCTCGAACATGATCGAGTCCGCTGGAAACAGCTTTGATATCACGCGCAAGCTCTGCGCACCCGTCTTCCAGGGCCAAGGTTTTCTGGTGAGCGCCGACATTGACAAGGGCGCAGTGGATTATGCGGAGCACGTCCGGCATTTACGGTCCACCAACCGTCCAACCGGCCACTCCGAGGTTGTGCAGTCCCGCCGGGAAATCATCCAGCACGCACAAGCTCTGCTCTACACAATCCTCCAAGTGGTTCAGTGCCGCCAGCCCTGGTCCGAGGGATTCATCCTCACCGCCCACCGGATACTCCACGCTGGCCTGGACGACCATGTCGAATTGGGCGCATACCGCACCCACGAGGTGGCTGTCAAGTACGAGAAGGCGGGCCAAAAGACCAAGGCGCACCTCTGTATGCGGGCCAGGGCTGTTTCGGGCTATATGAAGGACCTGGTCGAGCACCCCAACCACGACGCCGCGGCCCACGACGAGACTCGCGATCCCCCCACACTTGCCGCCCGCTACCACCACCAGTTCGTCAACATTCACCCCTTTGGCGACGGAAACGGCCGCATGTCGCGAATCATTGTGAACCTCCTGCTACTCAGGCACGCGGGACCGCCGTGTGTGAGCGTGTTTGGCGTTGAAGAGGAAGAGCGGGACGCCTACATTGCCATCGCCACACGGGCGGCACGAGTGTCCCACGCCGAGGATACCGAGGTGTTTTTCGACGACCACACTGGGCATCTCGAGCTGGCAGGCTTCATCAAGGGATGTGCTGTTGAGGAGGGAAAGGGGGGCTCGGGCGGCAACTTGTCGTGGCATTCTTGGAGTCGTTCACTCACTTGCGAATTACATTACGCAGATAATTGGAATGACACGAGTTGCACCCTCATCCACACACTGTCAAGTGGCCGCGTTCGTGCCACTTACTACTCCTGGCAAGCGCAACCTCGGCCTGTACCACTATCAGTTCCAGGTTGCGCTCGCCTCCCACGCTGGCTCCCACTGTTCTTTCCCAACTGCACTCTTGATTCCATGCTTGGCCCAGCTTGAACTTTGTCCACCCCTAAAGTCCACCCTCCGGTGTGAAAACCTGCACTCCACCAACCCAACCCACGCCAGCGAAGTTCATCCCAGGAGTCCCGCCGCCGCCGCCGAGTTCTTTCTCTCCGCCCTCTCTATCCTGTTCAACTCTGCTGCCCGCCATGCCGCTCAAGATCGACATCTCGGATGCTACCATCGAGAAGGACGAGTCGGTGCACCAGCTGCACATTTGGGGCGCCCACACGCCCCTCTTCAAAACCAACTGCGTCGTGTGCGGGAGGGACACGGATGCCTCCAAGATCCGGTGCGGCTGCGGAGAGGGTTTCTTCTGCAGCGCCGCGTGCCGGGACCACCCCACAGCGCAGCCCGACAGCCAGTGTGCCTCCCTCAACGATGTGCCCCTCAAAGCCCGTCCTAGTCGCAACCATCGTCGCGCCGTCATATTCCACTCGGGCACCCCCAACATGAGCCTTGTCTGGGCCGAGATCAAAGGCAGCAAACTCATCATCAGCCACCCCAGTCTCGATGACTTCTTCGGGACCCTGCAGGACGCCGAAGAGTGCTGGCTCGATCTGGCCGTCATCAACCCAGCTTTGAACTCTGAGTTGTTCAAGAAGATTGGACACGGCATTGCCATGGGTGAGTGACTCTTGCCGGGTGGTAGTTCCCCTCGCATCGCTAACCAAGCGCTTGCCACCGCAGGCTTTGCCTCAAACACACTGCAAGTTGATTGCACGGCGCCCTGCTCGCATCGCAACAAAGGCGTCCAGTACATTACCACCCCTGGCCGCAGGCTCCTGTGGCCGGGCCCCATCGTCTTCTTTTGCTACGGATACGACTTGAGCGACTACGTCAAGGTCAACCAAGCCCAGTTTGGCAAGATTGACCACGGTGCCGAAGCGGCCATGAGCAAGCGCGAGATCTGGGAAGAGCTAGAAAATCTGCGCTGGGACGAGAACTCGAGGGCCCCACCGTCCAAAGACCCCAAACGGGACGGCGCGGGCTGGAATGCGTTTGGGAGGGTGTGGAGATGGAAAGTCAAGGAGCGCGGCACGTCGATGAAGATCCTAGACGTCGTCCACCGCGACCTCAACACCATCCTGGACTACCTCGCCTGCAGCCGCCTCAACCCCATCCCCGCGCGTCACGAGGGCTGCAACACCCTGCTGCCCGGCATGCACGTCCGCGACCCCAACCACCCGGGTTACGCCCTCAGCGAGCTCTGGAGCCACGACAACCCCCTCTCCCAGTCCATCTACCAAAACATGATGTCCACCTCCACCCTGACCCCCAACAACACCAACACCACCAACAACCCCCAGCAAC
>Ga0247823_10003733_pt1 | contig 12269 bp, 10 predicted proteins | sample 13C_PalmiticAcid_2_FD_192426 | JGI IMG/M metagenome (GOLD analysis project Ga0247823, IMG submission 192426) | Soil microbial communities from agricultural site in Penn Yan, New York, United States - 13C_PalmiticAcid_Day30 | ecosystem: Environmental > Terrestrial > Soil > Agricultural land...
GGACAGCGTGACGATCGGCCGCGCGCGTCCATTGCTGAAAGCGGATCTGGTCTCGCGACGCCTCGACTTCGACGATCTGGCCGGCTTCGTGGGCGCGGCGCCGCAGACCGGTGGCGAGGAAACCAGCAACGCCGAACAAAAGGCCGAAGCGGCCGAGCAGCGCGCCGATGCGCGCGTGCTTCCTGACACGCCCTACCAGTTGGCCAAGCTGCGCGCGATGGATGCGGACGTGCGCTGGAAGGCACATCGCATCAACGCGCCGAAACTGCCTCTGGACGACATGGACGCGCACCTGCGCCTGGACGGCGGCCTGCTGCACCTGGATCCGCTCAACTTCGGCGTCGCCGAAGGCGACATCCGCTCGAACATCCGCATGGATGCGCGCACGGACACCATCCGTACCCGCGCCGACATCTCGCTGCGCCGGCTGAACCTGGCGCGGTTGTTCCCGGATGCCGAAATCACCCGCACGGCCATCGGCCGCATCGGCGGCGATGTCGCCATCACCGGCACCGGCAACTCGGTCGCGCGCATCCTCGGCAGCGCCGACGGCGACATCGCGATCGGCATGGGCCAGGGCCGGATCAGCAACCTGCTGATGGAACTCGCCGGACTGGACGTCGCCGAGTCGCTCAAGTTCCTGCTGACCAGGGACAAGACCGTTCCGGTACGCTGCGCGTTCGGCGACTTCGCCGTGCAGGACGGCGTGATGCACGCGCGCACGCTGGCCTTCGATACCACCGACACGCTGATCGTCGGCAAGGGCGATATCAGCCTGAAGGAGGAAACCCTGGATCTGGAACTGCGGCCGCGACCGAAGGACCGCAGCATCCTGGCCCTGCGTTCTCCGCTGGTGGTGCAGGGCACCTTCCGGGATCCCTCGTTCCGTCCCGACTTCAAGCGCCTGGGCCTGCGCGGCGCGACCGCGCTGGCGCTGGGCAGCATCGCGCCGCCGGCCGCGCTGCTGGCCACCTTGGAACTGGGTCCGGGCAAGGACGCCGGCTGCGGCGGCCAGTACGCGCGTTGAGCGTCAGCTGGCGATGTAGCGCTGCAGTTGGTCCAGTTCCAGTTGCTGGTCCTCGATCACCGCCTTGACCAGATCGCCGATCGAGATCACGCCGGCCACGCGATCGCCTTCCAGCACCGGCAGGTGGCGGATGCGGTGTTCGGTGACGATCTGCATGCAGCGATCGACCGTGTCGTCCGGGCCGACGGTGATCACCCGCCCGGTCATGATGTCGCGCACCGGCGTGTTGGCCGAGGAACGCCCCTGCAGCACCACCTTGCGTGCGTAGTCACGCTCGGAAACGATGCCGCACAGTCTGGCTCCCTGCATGGCCAGCACTGCGCCCACGCTTTTCTGCGCCATCAGCTTGATGGCGTCGAGCACCGAATCGTCCGGGGAAACCGCGAAAACCTCAGGGCTCTTGGCCCCCAACAACTGGCGAACCGTGCGCATGACTGCCTCCATCGGATGGTCGAGAGGGCTGGCCCAAGGATACTCCTGCGGCGCCGGGTTGCCATACATCGACCAGGTACAGCGGGCGCTGCTTGGACTCCTCGTAAAGCCGGCCCAGGTACTCGCCGATGATGCCCAGCGCGACCAGTTGCACGCCGCCCAGGAACAGGATGACCGCCATCATCGTCGGCCAGCCGGCCACCGGGTCGCCCCACAGCATCGCCTTGACCACCACCCACAGCGCGGCCAGGAACGCCAGCAGCGCGGTCAGCACACCCAGGTAGGTCGCCGCCCGCAGGGGCGCGGTGGAGAAGCTGGTGATGCCCTCCAGGGCGAAGTTCCACAGCTTCCAGAAACCGAAGTTGGTGTCGCCCGCCAGCCGCGGCTCGCGCCGGTAGGCGATGGCGGTCTGGCGGTAGCCCACCCAGCCGAACAGCCCCTTCATGAAGCGGTGGCGCTCACGCAACCCGCGCAACGCCTCCAGCGCGCGCGGCGACAACAGGCGGAAATCGCCGGTGTCGGCCGGGATGGGCGTCTTGGAGAGCCGGCCGATGACGCGGTAGAACAGGTGCGCGGTCGAACGCTTGAACCAGCCCTCGCCTTCGCGCTCGCTGCGGGTGCCATGCACGTTGTCGTAGCCCTGCCGCCAAAGTTCGACGAAGCGGGGAATCAGTTCCGGCGGGTCCTGCCCATCCGCGTCCAGGATGATCGCCGCACCCGCGTGGACCTGATCCAGCCCGGCGGTCAGCGCCGCCTCCTTGCCGAAGTTGCGCGATAGCCGCAGCAGCGACACCCGCGGATCCTGCGCCGCCAGCCGCTGCATGACCGCCCAGGTCGCATCGGTGCTGCCGTCGTCCACGTACACCACGCGCGCGCGCAGGCTGCCTTCCATGCCCTCCAGCGTGGACGCCAGCCGAGGGTGCAGCAACGGCAGCGCATCGGCTTCGTTGCGCGCCGCGACCACCACCGTCAGCAGATCATCGCTCATGGCTCGCTCAGTCCAGTTGCTCGAGATACCCGGTGCCACCGATCTGGCGGACCTGGCGCTGGATCCAGTTGGCCCGGCGCTGCACGTAAGGCCCGGGATTGCGCGCGTTGTAGCGGCGCGGCGCTGGCAGCACCGCCGCCAGCCGCGCGCTCTCGGCGGGCGACAGGCGCGATGCGTCCTTGCCCCAGTAGCGGCGGGCAGCCGCCTGGGCGCCGTAGACGCCGTCGCCGAACTCGGCGATGTTTACGTGCATTTCCAGGATCCGCGACTTCGGCCAGAAGGTCTCGATCAGCAAGGTGTACCAGACCTCGAATCCCTTGCGTACCCAGCGCGAAGGCCGGCTGCTGCCCTGCCACAGGAACAGGTTCTTGGCGACCTGCTGGCTGAGGGTGCTGGCGCCGCGCAGCCGCCGCCCCTTGGCATTGCTCGCGCGCGCCTTCTCGATGGCCTTGAAATCGAAACCGTTGTGCCCGGCGAAGTTCTGATCCTCTGCCGCCACCACGGACAACGGCAGGCTCGGCGCAATCCTGTCCAGATCCCGCCAGGCATGCTGGATGCGGAAACCCCAGTCGCCCTCGGACCAGGCTTCGATCTGGCGCGCGACCATGAAGGCCGACAGCGGCGGGTCGACGAAGCGCAGGACCACGACCTGCAGGACGCTCGCCGCCGCGAACAGGAACGGCAGCGCCAACAGCCATCGGCCCCAGCGGCGTCGGCGGCGGATCGGTTTCCCGCCCCCTTCCTGGCCCGCCGTCTTGAGGAAGGCCGGATTCGCCCCCATCGTCACACCATCCTTTGCCATCGCAATGCCGCATTATGCCGATGCGGCCGGTTTTCCCGCATCCCGGAGTCCTCGTGAACCCCAGCCCCGACAACGACACCCAGATCCGTTTCCTGCTGCCCAAAGCCGGCGTGCGCGGCGTGACCGTGCACCTGGATCAGTCGTGGCGCGAACTGCTTTCGCACCAGGCCTATCCGCCCGCCGCCGCGGCATTGCTGGGCGAAGCCAGCGCGGCGGCGGTGCTGTTCACCGGACACACCAAGGTGGATGGCCGCCTCTCCATCCAACTGCGCAGCCGCGCGTCGTTGCGCACCCTGTTCGCCGAATGCACGGCGGCGGGCACGCTGCGTGGCATCGCCCAACTCGAGGACGGCCATGACGCCCCGCGCGACCTGCGCGACCTCGGCGAGGACGCCCTGCTGGCCATCACCATCGAGAACCCGGGCCTGGACCCGCGCGAGCCGCAGCGCTACCAGAGCCTGGTGTCGCTGGACGCCGAATCGCTGGCCGGGGCCTTCGAGGACTACTTCCGCCAGTCGGAGCAGTTGCCGACCCGCCTGCTGCTGGCCAGCGACGGCGAACGCGCCGCCGGCCTGATGCTGCAGAAGCTGCCCGGCGACGAGGGCGACGCCGACGGCTGGCACCGGGTCGGCGCGCTGTTCGACACCCTGTCCGAGGACGAACTGCTGGCCACCGCTCCTCATCTGCTGGTCCACCGCCTGTTCCATGAGGAAGCTCCCGAACGGATGGCCGAACGGCCACTGCGCTTTGGCTGCTCCTGTTCCCGTGATCGGGTCGCGGCCATGCTGCAGTCGCTGGGGGAAGAAGAAGCCCACGCCGCGCTGGTGGACGGGACGGCGGAAGTCCGCTGCGAGTTCTGCGGTCAAAAATACCAATTCAATACCAACCAGATCGCGGAACTTTTTGTCCAACCGCCGGTCGGAATCGAGGCCCCGGCCAGGCTCCAGTAGCGTTATTTTTGGAAGCTGGCGGGCGCTGGGGACTTGTTAAAGAAACATAAACGGCATAGCATCAGTTCCCCTTCGGGAGGGGAACTCCGCGTCAACGATCGGGGTCTGAAGCGAGCCATGAAACTGCGTCATCTGCGACTACCGTTAGCCGTTCTGCTCGCCCTTGGCGTGGCGACGGGCGCGGCTGCGCAGACCAAGCAGAAGAAGTCCGAGCGCGCCGCGCCGACCGCACTCCCCATCCTGAACAACGCCAACGGCAAGGTCGAAGCCGTGCTGCTGCTCGAGCCCACCGGCGAAGCCTCCGCGGGCGCGCGCTGGCGCTTCGGCAGCAACACGCTGAGCGCGGCCTTCGGCCTGGAAGCCGGCGATTCGCTGGGCCTGGTGTGCAACCGGCAGAGCGGCATCGTCGGCAACATCGGCAGCCTGGCCAGCCACTGCATGCTGGCGGCACTGGACAGCGATGAAGCCAACGGCCAGCGCATCAGCGCCGGTGCGACCCTCAGCCGTCCCGGCGGCCGTCTCGGCCTGTCGGCCGGCACCGGTCACGACACCCTTCCCGTCTGGCTGTCCGGTGGCAAGGTTTCCGGCGGACGCGTCGAACAGAACGATTTGGCGGTGTTCGGCGAGAAGAACATCGGCCGCGAAGGCTTCGTCTCCATCGGCGGCGCGGTCGCCCGCGCCCGCCTGGTGCCGGCGTCGGACCTGCCGGCGATCGCCGATCACTGGAACAGCAAGACCTTCACGGTTGGCGGCGGCTACGGTCCCTTCAGTGCCAACATCATCGGCCGCGTCATCGATGTGCCGGGCCAGCCGGGCAAGTGGGAAGGCCTGGGCCTGGGCTTCACCTGGCGAACCCCGTGGAGCGGCCAGTTGACCGTGGGCGCGGAAAACGTCATCAGCCGCGGCAAGAATCCGTTCTCGCTGAGCAACGACAAGGCTGACGAAGGCACGGTGCCCTACGTGCGCTACGAGCAGGATCTCTGATTCACCGGGCTCCCGGAACGGTTCCTTGCAACAAAACCCGGATACAGGAAAGGCCGCGATTTCCGCGGCCTTTCTGCTTTCCGGATACCAATGCGGCTTACTCGAAGCGGAGCTCCGCATTGCCGGAGAAGGTCTCCAGGCTGATGTCGCCATCGCCGCTGCCGTAGCGGGTCTGGAAACTGGCGCCCGGTCCGGCGCCACGCTCGACCTTCACCCCCGGCGCACGCAGATCGCCACTGAAGGTTTCGCCCCGGACCGAGGCCGAAAGGTTCTTGGGCACGATCAACAGCACGTTGCCGCTGACCGTCTCCATGTGGAACTCCGCCTTGGGCGCCACACCGGTACTGACCCGGAGATCGCCACTGACCGTATTGGCCTTGAATTCGCGCAGGCGCTCATCCTTGACGGCAACATTGACGTTGCCGGAGACACTCTCGACGGTGACCTCGCCATTCAGGCGTCCATTGAGGGTCAGGCTGCCACTGACGGTCTGGGCATCGACTTCCGCGCTGTTGAGGGTCAGGCGGACATCGCCGCTGACCGAACTGATGTCCGCACTCCGCGGCGCGCCGATCGCCACCACCTGGCCGCTGACCGCTTCGATCGACAGCGAACCCGCCGCCACGCCCTCGACATCGACGTCGGCCGACACCGAATCAATCTCGAGGTCCGCGCGCAGCGGCACCATGAGCTGCAGATCGGTCGGTTCGCTGCGGCGCTCCCCCCAGCCACCGCCATTCGGGTACTCGACGGAGACATTCAGGTGTTCGCCGCCGCCGTCGATCTCCAGCTTTTCGACCCCGGCCCCCAGGGTACCGGTGATTTTGACCTCGGGCCGGTCCCAGGTGCGGACCTGGATCCGTCCCTTGAGGTTGCTGACGTCCACGCGCCCGCGCGGATCCAGCGGGCGACTCTCGTTGATCGGCGTACCGGCCAGTGCCGGACATGCCATGACCAGCGACAGCAGCAGCACGGAAGTTCTGAACATGTACATGGGAGGCTCCTTGGTCAACTCATCATTGCGCGCTGGGTCAACGCCAGGCGCTTGGCATAGGTGCGGCGCAACTGCTCGAGCAGGAAGCGCGTGTTGGGTGCGCGGTCCAGCGCGGCAAGGATTTCCTCGGCGCTGCGATCGAGCTCCTGCAGGGCGCCCCCCAGTTCCGGATGGGCCTCTGCTCCCTGGATCTGCGCCAGCGCTCCCTGGTAGTCGCGGGTCAGCTGCACCGCTTCCTGCCTGATCAGGGGCTCCTCCTGGGCCGATGTCAGATGCGTGGCCTGCCACAGGAAGCCCACGGTCAACAGGACGGAGGCCGCCATCGCCCAAGGCACCAGCCGGCGCGCGCGCAAAGGCAGGCTGGCAACTCGTTCCCGGCCTGCCGAAGACCCGGTGGACGGCTGCGGCAGCTCCGCAATGCGGGCGGCGATACCCGGCCACAGGTCGCGGGACGGTGGAACATCCTGGCGCAGGCCCTTCAACTGCCAGCGCAGGCGATCGTTTTCTTCGTTCATGCTTCTACTCCCAATCTTTCGCGCAGCAGCTGCCGGGCGCGATGCAGTTGCGCCTTGGAACTGCCAACCGCCATGCCCAGTTCGCTGGCGATTTCCTCATGTTTCCAGCCTTCCACGTCGTACAGCACCAACACCGCGCGCGCGCGTGGCGGCAGCGTCGCTACCGCCCGTTCCAGATCCAGCGAGAGCGCGGTCTGGTGGCCCGCGGAATCGGCCATGCCCAGATCGTCCAGGCGGTCCTCGTCTTCATCGAACAGCGGCTGCGACCGGCGCGAGCGCAGTTCCATCAGCGCGGTATTGACCGCCAGCCGATGCAGCCAGGTGCTGAAAGCGCTTTCGAAACGGAACTTTGGCAGTGCCTGCCAGGCACGCACGAAGGCTTCCTGGGTCAGGTCATCCGCACGCACGCCCTGGCCACCGACCAGGCGCTGGATGACGCCATGGATGCGGCTGGCATGCCGGCGGTAAATCGCTTCGAAGGCGCGCATGTCGCCGCCGACGGCGGCCCGGACCAGGCCATTGTCGGTCTCGGCGGCCGCCAGAGCGGTCGTGTCGGTCATCAGGTCGGTCACGGCGGCGTTCAGCATATCCCTTTGGATGTGCCACCGACGGGAAAGGTTTAAGCCGTTTCCGCCCTCAGACCACGAATCAGCGGCTGCAGGTAGTCCTCGTAGGGCGCCCACTTGGGCCGTTCCAGCGCGACCACCCGGTCACGCACCTGCACGGCGCTGGCCGTCGCGACCCCGCGGGTCCGCTCCTGCAGCGCCAGCATGCCCGGCTCGAATTCGAAGCCGCAGAAATCGGCCACTTCCCGCAGCACCGTCTCGGTATCGCGGGTCAGCCGGCCATAGTCCACGTCCAGCACCCGGCCGGGGTAAGCCTGGCGCCAATGCGCCATCAGGCGCTCGTACTGCCGATGGTAGTACGCCAGTTCGTCCTGGTCGTAGGAATAAGGATTGGCGTCGGAGAACAGCTCGCGCAGATTGGAGAAACAGGTCTCCACCGGGTCGCGGACCATATGCAGGATCTTCGCCTGCGGCAACGCCTGGCAGATGAAGCCGATGTTGAGGAAGTTGGAGGGCAGCTTGTCGGTGAAGAAGCGCTCCTTCCCCAGCCGCCATTCCATTTTCTGCAGATAGCCCTGCCCCACTGCGGCATAGTCCACGCCCGCCGCCGCCTTCCGCACCAGCGTCTCGTCGATGACGCCTCGGCAGTGGTAGTCGGTCGCCCAGCGCATCTGACTGGTGAAGTCGTACAACTCGCCGACACCGTGGATGTCGCCATGCCCGTCCAGCAACTGCTCCAGCAGGGTGGTCCCGGAGCGGTGCATGCCGACGATGAAGATCGGCACGCGTCCCGCATCGGACTCGCCTGGCGTCCGCATATCGCCCGTTCCCGTGGGAAGCGCGATCAGCGCATCCACCAGCCGCCGCGATTCCTCGCTCTGATATTTCAGCGTCGACCGCTTGGCCCGGCAGGCCAGCGTCAATGCCTCGCCCGCGCCGGCGAAATCACCAATGTCGTCCAGCTCCTTGTGCAGCGCATAGGCCAGCAGCGCCACCTCGTCCGGGCGCTTGCCCGGCGCGGCCAGCAGGCGGCGCAACCGGTCCACATGGTTCGCATCCTTGCTCTGCTTGCGCAGGCGGGAAACCAGCCACCAGGCCTGGGCGATTTCCGGTGCGCGCCGCAGGCAGTACTGGAGGTCTTGTTCTGCCGCCTGGAACCGACCCAGATAGGTCAGGATCTGCGCGCGCGCCATCAGCGTCGGCGGATAATCCGGATCCGCGCGCTTGGCTTCGTCCAGCAGCCGCAGGGCATCTTCCTGCCGATTGAGGTAGCTCAGCTGGGCGGCAAAGGCCAGCAGCAAGGGGATCGGAACCCGATCCAGGCCACCCAGCCCACGCAGGCACTCCTGCAAGACCTCGGCCTCGTTGAAGGTGCGCAGGCGCTTGGCGAGTTCGGCCAGCACCGGAAGTTCTCTGGGTTTCGCCGCGGCCGCGCCCAATGCATATTCCCGCGCAGCCCGGTAGTGACCTTGCAGGGATTCGACATATGAAAGCTGGGTCAATGCCCCTGCATGTCCGGGCTGCCGCGCGAGAATCGCCTTGTAGGCTTCCCGCGCCGCATGCCAATTGCCCTGTCCGGCCATTTGTTCGGCACGCTGGGATAACTCGGAAATCGATGGATTCATGCCTTGATCATACAAAAGGCGGCCACCCCGAGGTGGCCGCCTCCTGTTTGAGAAAGGTCTGAAGACCTTAGAAGTCGTACTGAATCATGAAGCGGACCGAACGCGGTGCCTGGAACGTCACCGGCGCCAGGTATGTTTCAACGGGCAGACCGGATGCCTGATCTTCGGCAATTTCGTTCACCGCCACTACTTTCTGCGTGTCAAACAGGTTGAATACATCGACCTTGACCTGCAGCCCCTTGGCGAACGATGGCCGATAGGCCACGTTCAAATCGAATGTACTGGTCCAAGGCAACCGCCCCGCAGTACCACGCGGCACAGGAATATTGTTGCAGCGGAAGAACGAGGCTCCGTATGGGTGCGGATTGTAGGTACCGTCCGGCGCCGGCAGGCTCGGCGGGTCGCCGGCTGCACGGTTCGGGTCACGATCGAGGACGCCAATGCAGTTGTACGGACGACCCGACTGGATCAGCAAGTTGCCGCCCACCGACCACTCTTCGGTGATCTGGTAGTTGCCGAACAGCTTCAGGCTATGCCTGCGATCGTTCGGCAGGTAGCCATAGGTATTTTCCGTCAACTCGATGTAGTCGAAGTCCTGCGTCACGTTCGTGTCCGCCTGACCGATATCCGACTTCACGCCACCCTCGGTGTTGCCCTTGCTCTTCGCATAGGTATAGGAACCCTGCAGGAAGAACTTTTCCCAATTGCCGTCGGCGAAAATTTCCAGGGCCGAATAGGTACGCTTTGCCTTGGGGCTGAGACGGTCGCCGGGGATGGTGATGGTGCGCAGGGTGCCGTCGGCTTCGATGTCAGTCACGAACACCGCATCCTCACCCGGATTGAACATGCGGCAATAAGGGAAGCCGGGATTCGGGATCACCGGATCCAGGCCGTTGGCTTCCGCGTATTCCAGAATCGCCGTGTAGTCGCAGTTGTCATCGATCGCCTGCTTCAACTCACGAAAAATACCGCGAGCGCCCAACGTCAGGTTCTCGGTCAATGCGGCCTGGAAACCAATGATGTATTCATCCTGGTACTGCGGATCCAGCGTCTTGGATGCAATCGTCGCGGGGTTCTTTCCGCGGCCATCTTCGCCATTGATGAAAGCAGGGCCGGTGGTTCCGCGCGGAGTCAATCCCAGCGGCGCACCCGTGACGGGGTCAACACCCGTGAAGTTGAAGTTCTGCCGCGTGAACAAGGATGCGCTCGCGCCACGCAGGGCAACGCTCGGCGTCAACGGGAGTGCATAGCGACCGGCATTGGCGAACAGCTTGAAGGTCGAGTCGCCATTCACGTCCCAAGAGAAACCCAGGCGTGGGCCGAACTGGTTGTCGATCTTGACATATGTCTGTCCGCTACCGTTCAAGTTCTCAAAGCTGTCCCAGCGAACACCAAGATAGGCGATGAAGTTGTCGGTAATGTTCCAGCTATCCTGCAGATAGAACGCGCGCTGCTTGACCTTCAGCTTTGCTCCCGACGTGGTGATTTGCTCACGGACAATATCGAACTCATCGCCGGAGTTCGCACCGTCCACGCCCGGGGTGGGATCGACCGTCGAGTAGCGCCAGAGGCGGCCACCCTCATTTGCCTGGCCCGCCACGGACTCGTAGTCGTCCAGATCATAACCAAAGCGCAACAGGTGATCGCCCAACTGCCATTCGGCGTCCAGGCGGAACTGATCACGGGTGTCCTTTGAATTTTCAGCCTGCAGCAAAGCGCCTGCGCCGATGTTGCATTGGCTGCTGTACGCCCCACCGGTAGCTGCACGCCGATAGGCCGGGCGGACATCGAGAATGAACGGGCAACCGCCAACTGGCTGGTTAAGGTTGCCGTTGTAGCTGACGTTCTCGCCGCTCGCCGTCTTGATGCTTTGACTACGCGAAAATTCACCGTGTCCGGCGAGAGCGGACAATGTGAAATTGTCGGTGAAGTACCCGGTGTACTTCAGCACGTAGTTCTCGCCGCCTTGCTCGCTGTGCAGTGTTCCGATGTAGTTCTTTCGATCCACCCTCCCCACGGTATTGAGATAGGTATCGGCATCCTGCTTTTGCTTGTCGGAGAAAGCGGTGAATTCCAGCAAACTGTTATCGGTAATGTTCCAATCCATCTTCAACAACCAGTTCGGATTCTTGGTTGTCGTGCTGGTATTGGTCGAAGCCAGGATATTGCCCCATGCCTCGGCCTCGGTACGACCATACTGGACCAGGCCATACGCAAAGAGCCTGTCTTTTATCAGCGCGCCACTGGCCCAAACCGCGGTGGTTGCGTTCCAGGTTTCATCGCGTGAGTTGTCTGCGCGCAGCGTTCCGTTAGTCAGATAGACGTTGCGCGGATTGGAAGTCAGGCTTTCCGGCGTATAGAAGACGTTGGCGCCCGCATGAAACTCGTTGGTACCACGTTTGGTGATCTGGTTTACCACGCCGCCCAACGAACGGCCAAACTCAGCGCCATAACCGCCCGTCTTGATCTGCTGTTCCTGTATCGCTTCGAAAGGAACCTGAGAGAAATTCAGGCTTCGGAACGAATTGGTGATATTGAAGCCGTTGACGAAGTACTGGTTTTCCGCAACCGATGCACCGCCGAACGAAGCCAGGTTGCCAAACGCCGCATCGCCACGCACCGTGCCCGGTGCAAGAAGTGCGACACTGGTGGTATCTCGCGGAACAGGAATACGCGCGATCTGCTCCGAAGTCAGGATGGTGGTCGATTCCACCGACGTAACGTCGATCGGGTTGACGAAGCCACTTCCGACCACGGTCACCGCATCCAGCGTGGTGGCACTTCCGTCGCCGCGGCTGACGAAGTCCGCATTGGCTGCCACGCCCACGTTGACCGACACATTGCGGGAACCTCCCGCGCTGCTGGTGACCGTGTACTGGCCGGTTGGAAGCGCCGAGAAGCGATAGAGTCCGTCCGACCCCACCGTGATCGTTCTCGAGAAACCGGTGTTCGGGTTGGTAACGGTTATGGTGTCCCCGGCGTTGGCTCGTCCCGCGATCGCGCCGGCGGTATTTGACTGCGCATTGACCCCACCCACGACGCACAAGCCGAGGGCAAGTGCGAGCGTGGTTCTTTTCATACGCATTTTGCTGATATTCGTTTTGGCAACCATGCTTCTCTCTCCGCGAAGATGAATTAAAGACTTGGCCTACCCAACCCATGCCACGTACATCTGGCGCGGCGAGAATAACGCTTATTTAAGGTTTTAAAAGCGCTGGCCGTTTCGTTCTTCATCAGTCACGTACAAAGCCGAATTAATCCGTCGTTTTTGTTCCGAATTACGCTTGGTATGCCCCGCTCACGCATCAAATCGCTTTAATTAATATTTGCATCCTTCCTGTGAAAGGCCATTCAGTACGTAACCTGGATTCTCAATGGTGCAATGC
>Ga0247823_10003734_pt1 | contig 12264 bp, 21 predicted proteins | sample 13C_PalmiticAcid_2_FD_192426 | JGI IMG/M metagenome (GOLD analysis project Ga0247823, IMG submission 192426) | Soil microbial communities from agricultural site in Penn Yan, New York, United States - 13C_PalmiticAcid_Day30 | ecosystem: Environmental > Terrestrial > Soil > Agricultural land...
GACTGATCCAGTCTGATCGGGTGCCTGCCGCCCCTCCCTGTCTCCAGGAGGGAGGGTCGGCGGGTTCCGGACCAGAACGGTTTCTGGAAACAAACGATAGGAGAATGACCCCATGAAGAAGATCTCGCTCAACCCCATGGCGGCGCTCGTCGCTGTGACGATCGTCCTGATCGTCGTTCTCGCCGCGTCCCTCACGGTGATCACCTCAGCGGTCAGCGCCGAGGGCGACACCGGCTGGCCCAGCCGCGAGGCGTGCACCCCGAGTCCGGCCTCGACCGAGACCATCACCGTCGTCGACACCCCGGCGCACACCACCGTCGAGTTCGACCACTGGCAGCGCTACTCGTGGACTGGTGGCCCGCACGCCGAGGACACCCCGCCTCCCTTCCCGGGTGAGGACTGGCAGGCCAACGTGGCTGGTGACCCGCACGGCATCGGTGCCCCCGGCGCCTACTACCGCAGCAACGGCAACTCCGGCAAGGGCGACTGGTTCTATCTGGAGATGGTGATGATCACCGTCGAGCACCCGGCCATCACCCACGACGAGGTCATCGAGCATCCGGCTGTCGAGTGCCCGCCGCTGCCCACCGATGAGCCGACTGACACCCCGGTCGTCGAGCCCACCCCACAGACGCCGGTATCGGATCCGTCCGATACCAGCAAGCGCCACCGCAGGGACGCACCACTTCCCGACACGGGAGCCTGACCATGGCCGCCGAGACGGCCGAGTACCACACGTGCCCGATCTGCAAGAACAAGTCGCTGCGCATCCACTGCGAAGCGGTGACGTGCAACTGGTACGTGTGCGTCACCAAGGCCTGTGACGCGACGCTCGACACCGGGCTCAGGATCGGTCACATGAATGACGTGAACCCGGCCCCGTCGTCGGCCAAGTCGAAGCCCCGCATCGGGCTGATCCTGAAGGACGGTGTGTGGCGTGAGCGCATCTACGGCTGAGCGGATCGAGACGACCCACACCACCTCGACCGACAAGCCCGAATCGGCGCACATCGTGATGGTCCCTCCCGGCGAGAGCGACGAGACGCCGCAGGCGTACGTCATGCGCGCTCGCATCGAAGGGTTCCCGATCACGGCACTGTGCGGGTTCACGTGGATCCCGAACAAGATGGCGACCGGCCTGCCTGTGTGTCAGGAGTGCTTGGAGATCTATGAGCAGCCCGGCGAGAACCGCGATGATCGAGACAGGCTGCCTGATGAGTAGGCGTCTCCGTCGATGGCAGCCCACCTACTGGCGCAGGTGGTGGTGCCTCAGCCACGGGCACCCCCAAGCGGAGTGGGCTCCGGTCGTCATGAACTGGACTGAGCCCGCGTACGTCAGGTCGGACGGAGAGATCATTAACGGCAAGGAGGTCTTGATCCGGCAATACATGTGCGCCAAGCACGACCGAGAGATCTGAGGAGATGACCATGACCAGCACGAAGAAGGTCGGACCTGACAAGCGTCGGTTCAAGACCGTCGGCATCCGGATCGACATCGAGTCGAAGTCGAGCACCGACATCAAGCACGGCGTCTACCGCTATGCCGAGGACCCGGACTTCGACGTGCTGGTCGTGGCCTACTCCCCGATCCGCATCTACCCCGGGAACAAGAAGCGGCTGGGTCAAGTCAAGGTGCTGGACCTGTACGACCAGCAGGCGGTGGACCGTTTCGCTTCCCTGCTGGAGAACGACCGTTTCCAGAAACACGCCTTCAACGCGAACTTCGAGCGTGTCTCCCTGTCCCGCTGGCTGGGCATGGATGACGGCGAGTACCTCGACCCGGTCAACTGGCATTGCTCGGCGGTGCGGGCCAATGTCAACGGGATCTTCGGCACGCTCGACGAGGTGGCCCGGGCCGTGCGCTCACCCGTCAAGAAGGACGCGCTCGGCAAGGTTCTCATCAAGATGTTCTCCGTCCCGATGAAGCCACGCGAGCAGAAGGCAGCCGACAACTCCTGTGGCTGTCAGGTCTTCCACGAACCCCACAAGCACCCGGCCGAGTTCAAGCAGTTCGAGGACTACTGCGTCCAAGACGTGGTGACCGAGGCCATGGTGGCGGCGTCGGTGCCGGATGTACCGAGCGACGTGCAGGCGCAGTACGAGGCCGACCAGCGGATCAACGACCGAGGTGTCTTCCACAACAAGGTGCTGGCCGAGTCCGCACTGTGGGCGGTGACAGCCGAGAAGGACCGGCTGATGGACGAACTGCAACTGCTGACCGGACTGGACAATCCCAACTCCGGTCCGCAGATGAAGGGCTGGCTGGAGCAGCGGGGCTACCCGATGCGCTCGCTCGACAAGGAGTCCCGGGCCGAGGCGCTGGATGACCCGCTGTGCCCTGACGAGGTACGCGAGGCGCTGATCCTCAAGGGAGCCGCATCCCTGTCGTCGGTCTCCAAGCACAAGGCGGCGCTCGACACCCGCTGCAATGACGGGCGGATCCGAGGTTCGCTGCGCTTCTACGGGGCGCACACCGGGCGTGAGGCAGGCCGTGGCATCCAGCCACAGAACCTGCCCCGGTACGAGGCTCCTGAGGAAGACCGACTGGCGCTGGAGCGGCGGCAGTTGAAGCGATTGGCCGACATCTCGCTGGCGGCCAAGGGTTCGGTGCGCGCCAGCGTGATCCCCCGACCCCGTCACGTGTTCGTGGTCTACGACTACAATGCCATCGAGGCCCGGTGTCTGGGCTGGCAGGCCGATGAGAAGTGGGTCAACGACGAGTTCACCACCGGGCCGGGCAAGATCTACGAAGCCACAGCAGCGATGATGTTCGGCGTCAACAAGGACAAACTGCTCCTCGATCTGAAGGCGTGCGACAAGTGCGGCAAACTCGACTGCCTCGCGTGCAAGTTGCGCGGAGGTGGCAAGGTCTCCGACCTCGCGCTCGGTTATGCGGGCGGTGCCGGTGCTCTGGTCACCATGGGGGCCGAGGACGCAGGGATCGACATCGGCAACTACACCGAACTCCACAAGGAGTGGGAGATCCTCGGCAAGCCGGGCAAGTTCCACGAGTGGCAGCGCGAGCGCCACGACTACCCCGAGTTGCTGCGGCTGCGTGACCTGTACCGTGACCGCCGTCCGATGACGGTGCGTTTCTGGAAACTGTGTGCGCGTGCATGGGATCTGGCGTCCGAGGGACGGGGCGCTCGCTTCGGCCCGAACGAGTCCATCTCGATGATCCGTGACGGACGCGCCAACCGCCTGATCCTCCCATCGGGGAGGTCGATCTGGTACAACAGCGCTCGCTCACACATCGACCCCGATCGGGTCGGTCCCAACGGTGAGCCGCGCATCGACCGGCGTACCTACATGGGCAAGGGCAAGGGTGTCGGGCACATCCGCGTCGACACCCACGGTGGCAAGTTGACCGAGAACGTGACGCAGGCAATCGCACGCGATGTGCTGTTCGACCTGATGATGAAGGTCGAGTCGATGACCGCTGCCGGGTGGCCCGGACGCATCGTCCTGCATGTGCACGACGAGGTAGTATTGGAGGTCCGCGAGAAGCACGCCGAGAGGGTGTGTGCGGACATGGAATCCCTGATGTCGACCCCGCCATCATGGGCTCCCGGCCTCGCCGTCAAGGGCGCGGGCGGGATCATGGAACGCTACGGCAAGTAGCGCTACAAGAGATAGGAAACGAGATGCTGTACGTCTTCAGGACCCTGCTGCTCACCCTCATGATTCTCGGCCTCATCACTGGGGCCGCGTACGCAGGCAAGGAGAGCGTCAACTCAGTCGCCCTCGTGTTCGTCGCGTTCTTCTTCGCCGTTGGTGCAGTGCTCATGAGCGTGATGCTGGGGGCGCTGCTGGCCGACGGGCCGGACGACAAGTAATAGACCACGGGAGGGCGGCGTCAACGGGTCATGTTTCCCGAGGGACCTCCGCCCGAAGGACGGCCATGACGGGTATTCGTTGCGTTCTCCCCCGAGCCGTACCTGCGCCGCCCTCCCCTTCCACACCACCCGATAGGAGAAGCACATGAACGATCTGAGCCCCTACAAGGCAGGCTCGATCACGATGAGCCGCGAGATGCATGATCACGTCCGGAAGTACCTCGACAGTCTGAAGCCGGGTGTCTACGCGAAATGCCCATGCGGTCGGTGGATCATGCCTGGTGAATCGATCACGATGTTCTATGACGGCATCGCTCCGGTCCCGCTGTGCGAGAGGTGTGCCTGATGCCCAAGTACACGCTGATGCAGCACCAGACCGAGGGAGTCAAGTTCCTCGACGACATGGACGGCATCGCCGCCCTGCTGTTCGACCCCGGTGTTGGCAAGACCGGGACGACGCTGGCATGGGTGGATCGGCAGGCGCAGGGCCGGGAGTTCCGGGTGCTGGTCTTCGCCCCCCTCACGGCTGCCGACACGTGGGTGCTTCAAGCCCCGCCGTTCATGGACTCGGTCGTCAAGGCCCGCATGATGCAGGGATCGACCGCATCCATCCTCGTCAAGATGGCGCAGGCCCGCCAGTGGGCCGACGTGCCGGACGCACACATCATGGTGAACCACCCCGGCACCCGGGCCACGCAGGTTTCCGGAAACAAGGTGACCATCCTGTCGGTCTCGGCCGGTGCTGTCTCCACGTGGTGCAGCGAGCGGCGCAAGACGGTGCAGATGATCCAAGCAATCCGTCGGTACGCACCACACCTGATCGTCGTCGACGAGAGCCACATCATCAAGTCGGCCACCGCCCAGATCAGCACCGCCCTCTACCAGTTCGGGCAACTGGCCCCGCACCGGATCATCCTGACCGGGACGGTGGCTCCACACTCCCCGCTCGACGTGTACGGGCAGTGGCGGTTCCTCGCACCGTGGACGTTCTCGGATGCCCATGGCGAGAAGTTCACCAAGCGCCCGCTGAAGATGACCGAGAACCAGCGCAAGTCCATCCGGCCATGGCCGTGGCACAGGTTCCGCCTGCGCTACGCCCAACTCGGCGGCTATCAGGGCAAGGCCATCATCGGCATGGACCCGGTGATGGAGAAGGAACTGCACGCCCGCGTGGCCGAGCGCTCGATGGTCGTCAAGAAGGAGGACGCGCTCGACCTCCCCCCGGTCCAAGACGTGGACGTGCACGTCACGCTCAGCCCTCGCGAGCACCGGGCATACGAGGAGATGCGTAAGGAACTGGCTGCCCAACTCGACAGCGGCGAGTTGATCGAGGCACCGAACGCGCTGGCCAAGATGATGAAGTTGCGCCAGATCGCGGCAGGCTTCGTCAAGGACACCGAGACCGGGCAGGTCCACGTCGTCGGCTCCTCCCTGCGCAAGGCGGTGAAGGAGATCATCGAGGTCACGCTCGCTGGAGAGAAGCGGGTCGTGGTCTTCGCCTACTTCCGCTCCGAGTGCAACCTGCTGACCGAGGCGCTGAAGTCCAAGGGCGTGACGGTGGAACTGATCACCGGGCAGACCCCGGCACGCGAGCGGCTGGCCATCCGTCAGCGGTTCGCCGACGTTTCTGGAAACCCCGAGCGCACCATCCTTGTGGCTCAGGCGAGGACGATGTCACTGTCGGTCAACGAACTGGTCACTGCCCAGAACGCCGTGTTTGCCTCGATGTCGGAGCGTCGCGACGACTGGGTGCAGGCTCGGGGTAGGCTCGACCGGAACGGGCAGACAGGGAGCCACGTCACGTTCTGGAACTGCTACTCGCCGGGTCTGATCGGCGAGATCATGCTGAACCGGCACAAGGACAAGGGCGATCTGGAGAAGGCGCTCCTCGATCACATTCGCGCAACCCCGAGATAGGACAGAACATGCAGATTTACGTACTCCCGCGTCAGGCGGGCAAGACACACAGGCTGGTCGAATGGGTACTGGCGGGTGAGAAGACCGACGCCTATCCCGGCTGGTCCCGGATCCTGTTGGTCCACTCCGTCGAGGAGTGCAATCGCCTGCGACGGCACTATCCCGCTCTGGACTTTCATCAGGTGTTCTCGGTCAGTGAATGGCAGAGGACTCGGTTCGGAACCATCGACATGGAGATCGGCCTCGACAACGCGGACATGGTGCTGGCTGCCCTGCTTGGACGGATGCCCTCAGTCGTTACCATGACAGGGCAGCAGGCATGAACAGGGAGGAGACGCTGTGCGCTCTCAACTTCATCGCCAAGTGTGACGAGGAGTGGAGAACGGCCCGCCGTGAGTACGACAAGGAGCGCAGGAAGGTAGTGACCCGCCTGCTCAACGAGGCAGCGGTCAACTTCCTGTCGACCTCCGACGTGGCCAAGGCGTTGGGCACCACGGTCAAGAAGGTCTGCGCCACGATGCGTGAGAATGGTCTCGACCACCGACGAGGTCGGGGCATCCTCGCCAAGCAGGCAGCGAAGACCCTGAACGAGAACGCTGCCCTGCTCGGTGTCAGCCCTCGGCACATGGACCTGACGAGCCCGCTGGCCTACCTTCCCGCTGGCTCGAAACTGCGGGCAGCAGCGCAGTCGGAGGCGGTGCGCAACGGCGTGGACATCGATCGGCGTGAGGCGTTGGCTGCCGCCATCTACGGCAACGGTCGTTGCCCGTCGTGGTATTCGACAATGGACGACACGCCCAATTCGACGTCATACGAACTGGCGGACCGGATCTTGGGGGCAGGGCTGTGACCGCACCATCAGCCAATGAGGAGTCCTACAAGCAGGGCATCATCGACTTCGTCAGCACAGTGTCGGTCCTCTACTCGCGGCACTCAGGGGCAGCGGTGAACGAGGACATGCTGATCGCGTGCGTCGAGTTCGACATCGACCCCTCCGCGTTCTTCGACAGCGAGGACGAGGCGCGTAACCTGCGAGCCGAAGTGGCCGCAGCCAAGGTGAGGAAGGGCGCATGACACCATCAGCCAACGACCTGTACCACGCAGCGCAGGGCTACATCAAGATCGGACAGCCTGTGTTCCCCTGCCTGCCCGTGGGCGAGAAGGCCAAGGCCCCGCTGGTGAAGCGCGGCCTGCATGACGCCACGCTGGACCGAGCGCAGGCCAAGCGCTGGTGGACCCGCCGCAAGGACGCCGCCATCGGCATCCCCACCGGGATCGTCTACGACGTGCTGGACGTGGACGTGAAGCGCGAGGAGGACGGCCGGGTGCACCTGCCCGTACTCCAGCACCTCGGCCTGCTCAACGGGTGCAAGCGCGTGGTCAGGACCCCCTCGGGTGGATGGCACCTGTACTTCCTGACCAAGCCCGGTCTGACCAACAAGGCGAACAAGACGCTGGGTCTGGACGTGCGCTCGCTCGGTGGGTATGTGCTGGCGCCACCTTCGTACATCGAGACACCCGACTACGCGGGGCCGTACGAGGATCATGGCGAGACCATGGGCTCCACCGACGAGCCGCTGTGGTGGGACCTGATCCTCAACGCGCTGACTCCGATCGACGTGGCCACCAAGAAGCCGATCGACCTGCTGCCCTCTGAGCGCCGGGCGTCCATCGCTGCACTGCGCGAGTGGGTCTCGATCCGGGAGGCCGGTGAGCGCAACAACGCGCTGCACTGGGCGGTGTGCCGCTGCATCGAGAACGGCATCGACCCGCACGAACTGGTCGAGCCCGCCCTGCTGACGGGGCTGAACGAGGAGGAGATCCTGCTCACGGTACGCTCTGCCATGCGCCGTGCCGGTGTCACCGAGGACGACTTGCAGACGGAGGCTGAGGCGCTGTTCCCGGATGAGAACTGACCACACGACAGGAACGAGATAGGAGGGAGGTGACCGAGTGATCCAGTTTCCGGAAACCGCGCAGAGTGAATGGAAGATCGTTGCCGACGCCGCGAACGTTGAGGCGAAGTTGCGCAAGCAGATCGAACGCGACACCCGCGTGGAAGGGGAACTAGAGAAACTGCGCATCAAGCATCAGGCAACCCTGATGTTCCAGCAGGAACTCGAAGCCGACCAGACACCCACGTTGGAGATGATGACCTTGACCGAGTACAAGTCCGACCCCGGCAACGCACCGGCTGACTGCATCGATGGCGTCCTGAAGGAGGAGGGACTGTGCGTCGTGCAGGGGGCACCATCTTCAGGCAAGTCGACGCAGGCGTTGCAGATGTGCTACTCGCTGGCAACCGGCGAGCCGTGGCTCGGGTCGAACGTCACGAAGATCGACGGCGGGATCGGGCTGATGTCCTACGACATGGACGCCTCGATGCTGCTGGACTGGATGGGCGGCTTCCCCCACTTCGACACCGACAAGGTGAGCGCGGTCAACTGCTACAAGCAGGGCAACCCGCTGGGGGTGCCTGACTTCCGCAACATGATCGCGGAGCGGTGGAAGGCGATGAACGTGCAGGTCGTGGTGATCGACTCGTTCAGTGCCTCGTTCTTCGGCCACGACGAGAACGACGCGGCAGCCACCATGGCGCACTACCGCAACCTGAAGAAGTTCGCGCTGGCCGAGGTCGGAGCCAAGGTCCTGATCGTCATCGCCCACACTGGCAAGGCGGGAGATGCCGCCGTGCGCGGCTCCTCGGTCCATCAGGCCACCGCCGACACGATCGTCTCGGTCGAGGTCGACGACAAGACCCAGTCCCGCACGGTGCGCGTCAAGAAGTACCGCGCCGCTCGTGGCCAGCACATGAAGGACCCGGTGATCATCAAGCCGCCCGATGATGTGACACACTTGTGTCAGTTGGACACGGGCGCGATGACGCTGGCAGGGATGAAACTCCCGGCCAACGGGGTAGGAGCAGAGGTCATGTTCCCCGAACTTCCCGAACCGCATGACGAGCCGGACACGGCACACGACGAGGAGGATGACGACCTATGAGGGTCGACCCGAGCAAGAGCAAGTACCACGAATCCCCTGCGGCCGAGACCGAGTTCGACCTACAGGAGATCAAGCACCTGCGCTTTCTCCTGCGTCGGCTGCGCTTCTTGGAGAAGAAGGTCCGGGAGAACGGCGGTCTCGTCGGAGCGGGGCCGAGCGACCCCTTCGCCGAGTTGGAGGTTGACGCACTGGCCTACGCCCTGCTCGAACTGGGCTACCTCGCTGAGCCGGTGAAGTCATGAGCGCCGGTCTGCCCAGTGAGGTGTGGAAGGTTGAGCCCACCAACGTGTCGGAGTTCTACGCCACACGCTGGACGGGGTACGCCGACGACGAGGCCATCAACTGGCTGGCCGACCGCTTCAACTGGAAGGTCACCGGAGAGGTCAATGTCACCCGGTTCGGCAGGCGCACCCCAGGCTTGATCTTCTATCACCGGGGCAAGCGCCACGCGGTCGCCCTCGGTGAGTGGATCGTGGTGGTGAGCAGTAGCGGTGCGGTGCGCATCGTCACCGACAAGCAGTTCCACGACAGTTACAGGAAGGTAGAAAGATGAGCATCGACGTACGTTGTGAGGACGCAGAGCCTCACATGTTCCACTCCCACGAGATCGAGGTCATGGTCGTTTGCACTGGGCAGACGCGGTGCGGGGAAGCGGTCCACGAGCGGCACGAGATCTGGGAGAAGCAGGCAAAATGGTGCAACGGAATCTGCGACTGTGGTCGCACCGATCTGCACGGGCCGGGTGAGCACAAGTGAAGATCGCAGTGATCATCCCGTTCCGTGACAGGGGCATCGACCCCCGGCGGGCGGCGAACCTCGAAGTCGTGCAGGCATGGTGGTACGCCCACGGTTTCGACCCCAAGGTCGTGAGCGACGGGCTGGAGGGTGACGCCCAGTTCAACCGGCACCGCGCCTACAACCGGGCGGCTTCCGGAAACGAAGACGCCGACGTGTTCGTCTTCACCGAGGCCGACATGCTGATCCACCCGGACCAGATCCACCTCGCTGCGCGGCAGGCGCAGATGCAACTCGGACTGATCGTGCCCTTCACGGAGTACCGCTACCTGAGCGATGAGATGACAGCCACGGTTCGAGACCGCTACCACGACTGGGAGCCTGAGTGGATCGCCACCAGCATCCAGGAAGGGTGGCCCTTCAACCTCTACCCCGAGTCCGTCATGAGGAATGGCCGCAGCATCGGTGCCATCAACGTCGTGTCCCGCGACACCCTCGATCTGACAGGCGGGTTCACCGAGGCGACTAGCGGCAACTGGTACGACGACAACATCATCGAGGAAGCGTTCGCCTTCCTCGCTGCTCCGACCCGCTGGGTCAGCGGACCGGCCGTCCACCTGTACCACCTACCCGGGCACAAGGGCGCGCACCTCACCGCCCGCGACAAGCAGGCCACCCTGCACAACAAGATGCGTCTCCAACGTATGCGTGAGGACATTCGAGCCGGACGCCGAGAGCCGGTCTACAACTTCATGAAGTACCGCAAGCCCTGACACCTGAGAGGATACGAAGATGAGCAAGAGCACACCCAAGAAGACTGCCCAGTCCAAGACCGTCAAGAAGGCTCCGGAGCCGATGGACACCTCCGTCCGTGAGGCGCTGGTCGGCACCCCCGCGTCCAACACCAAGCGGACCTGCCACGCGATCAAGCAGTTGGTCGCTGAGGTCGCCGGGCTGTTTCCGGAAACCCCGGTCGAGTACAGCAACTACGACGGGCGTAACACCGCGCTCGATGTGACCTTCGACATGTCGGTGTTCCACTCCACCGGAGAGACATTGTTCGCCTCCTTGCTCAGCCTCGTCGAGTCGGACGAGCGCGTCCGTGAGGTGATCGACGAGGACCGCAAATTTCTCGTCGGCATGGTCTCAAGCCCCCGGCTTCAGGACAGCCGGGCACCCTTCGGGCTCGACGACGCCTACGCGGTGCTGGTCGGGCTGGACGACGAGTTCACGGGCGAGATCCGGCCCGAGCACTCCGAATGGCTGGAGGGTTCGCGATGACTCCGCTGGCTGTTCTGGCGCTCGTCATGTGCGCCATCCTGTTCGCGGTGCTGGTCTACGCCGGAGTCCGCATTGAGAAGCAGGACGCCAAGATCGACCTGCTCCAGAGCGCTCGGCTCGCCTCTCGTGCCGTCAGCCACGCCCAGTGCGTGGTGAACATCGAGGACTACGTCAGCGCCGTGTTCGCCGCCGAGGTGCTGCGCGCTGCCGCTGGAGACTGGGACTCCACGAAGGAGCAAGCCAACCTGCACCGGCTCGCCCGCGAGAAGTACCAGCCGGGCGGGCCGTCCATGCCGGTCATCTGGCTCAACGACCGGGCCAACAGGATCGACCCCCGACCCGAGCCGACCGCTGAGTACAACTTCGCAGGGGAGCGTGTGCTGTGAGTGAGCACGAGTCCACGTGGGGCAGGTTGGCAGTCGCGGAGGATAAGTTGGCTGAAACTCTGACTCGGTTGGCGGAGGTCGAAGCCGAGCGGGACGAGTGTCTCCGGGCTGGCGAGGAGTGGCAACGCGATGCCTACCGCGCCGAGCAGAAGGTCGCCGCGTTGGAAGCCGAGCGAGACCGGCTGCGCGAGACAGTGCGCGGTCACGAGGACATGCGGTGGCCGGAGGAAGCGCACCGACTCCAGCAGCAGCGCAATGCGCTGGCCCAGGTGATCGAGCGGGTGCGGGCGAAGTACGCCAGCAAGGCTGCGAACCCGTCGGCTCGGTTCGTCCGGGCTCAGGACGTGGTGGACGACCTTGCCGCCGCTCCCACCCCGCCCGCCGAGGCCGAGGCGTGGAGCACCGAGGACCGCCGTGATGTGGCCGCGTGGCTGATCCGCGAGGCCGACGACCGCGTGCACCTGTTCCCGCAGCGCCGCGACGGCGTGGACGCGCTGCTGCGCCACCTCGCAAAGACGACGCGGCCCGCCGAGGCCGAGTGCGCACCGGGCAACGGCTGCACCTGTCTCGGACACCGGGTTCCGGGCTTCTCGCACATGGTGCCGTGTTGCGACGAGCCGCACGCGTCAGGGTCCCCCACCCCGCCCACCACCGACGCCGAGGAGGCGCAGTCATGACCACCACCGAGAGCTGCGCGTGCGGACACGGTCGGTTCCTCCACGGCGACCTGAACGGCGACAGCGCCTGTCGCGAGTGCCGTTGCTGGCGCTGGCACCAGAAGCCAGATCCGAACGGCGACCTCTGCTGCAACGGCGAGGGATGCTCGCGCTGCACCTCGATCGACGTCACCGAGTGCCCCGACTGCGGACACACCGGCCGCTACGACCGCCGCGTCCTCGTCAACGGCCGCGGGATCTACACCTGCCCCAACAACCACCAGTGGCAGGACGCCGACGAGACGCCCGACGGCAAGGGCTACATCGCGGTCACCCCGCCCACTCCCGACGCCGAGGCGCAGGAGGACCAATGAGCGCCAAGAAGGACGCGAGGACGAGGCTCTCGGAACACACTGACACCTCAAACCCTGGCGCCTGCTGGATCTGGGG
>Ga0247823_10003735_pt1 | contig 12263 bp, 10 predicted proteins | sample 13C_PalmiticAcid_2_FD_192426 | JGI IMG/M metagenome (GOLD analysis project Ga0247823, IMG submission 192426) | Soil microbial communities from agricultural site in Penn Yan, New York, United States - 13C_PalmiticAcid_Day30 | ecosystem: Environmental > Terrestrial > Soil > Agricultural land...
TCGTTGGATCGCTGAAACGCGGCGAGAAGGTTAGCGGTACTTTGCTGACGGACGAACGCGACAAGCCGTGGCTCCAGATCGACGGCAAGGATCAATATGTGAGCCTTGCCAATCTCTCGAAAATCGCGCCGCCTTCCCTCGTTAGCGTCGACGGCAGCGACCGCATGACATCGGGCGCCTGCACCATGATGGAAACGGCGTCCGCCGGAGCGGCCACCAAGGCGAGCCTCAAGCCGGGAGCGCCCGTCCGGCTAGTCGGCGTAACCGCCGACGGCTTCACCGAATATGGCCTTCCCGGTGGCGGCGTCGGCTATGTGGCGGCATCATCGACCTGCGAGACCAAGCCTTCGCCGGCAAAGGGTGCGGTCGCAAACAATCTCATCCAGTTCGACGCGCGGACTTGCGAGCTTGGCGACGAATTACAACCCTATTTCGAAGAGGCGCGCGCGTCGCGCGCCAGCCTCGCCGGCGACGAGACGGACGAGGAATATGATTATCCGATCGACAAGAAATTCCGCGGCCTGCGTGTAACGGCGGTGATCGTCGGCTATGAATGGCAGGGCGTCGCGTTCGGCGATCCGGCCGACAAGGTGCGCGACACCTTCCGGCAGATGGGTTTCGAGATCGACAAGCAAGGCGATTTTGCCGTCGAGGACGATGTCGTGGTCTCGGCGAGCATCCGCCCGACCGATCCGGGCTCGAAGAACCGTGGCAAGAGCGAGCTTACCTGCGGCGTCTGAACGACAATGTCTGCGGGCGGCACCGTCCCGGTCGCGCCCGCTAGACGCCCATGTTCCCCGCCGGCGCCGCCGACGGGGAACTGCAGGTCAGCCGTTCAGACGATCCTTGACCGCCTTGGCGGCGGAGAAGCCCAGCTTCTTCGAGGCAGCGATCTGGATGGTCGCGCCGGTTGAGGGATTGCGGCCTTCGCGCGCCGCCGATTCCTTGACCTTGAACTTGCCGAAGCCGTTCACCGACACGTCGTCGCCCTTGGCCGCTGCGCCTGAGATGGCGGCGAACACCGCATCGACCGCCTTTTTGCCTTCGGCCTTGCTGAGACCGAGCGCAGCGGCGACGCTGTCGGAAAGTTCGGCGTGATTCATGAATAGAAACTCCTGTATCGCCGGGCCCATCCCGGTCGGGCCAGCGCCTATAGTGATGCTGCGAGTTGCGCGCCACCGCCATCGCATATCACCGTGCTCACGCCCGGCCATGCCGACCAGCTCGTCGACCGCTACTGGGAACAAAGGCTTGGAATGAGCCAGTCGTCACGCTCGCGGAACCGGCCGGAATTCCAAGCGCGCTTGGTCTGCCTTGGAAAAACTGGTCCAATTCTAGAGAGAGCCGATTGTGGCGAAAGAATTGGAGAAAATCATGGGACGTCAACGTTTTACGCTGGAACAGATCATCGCGAAGCTGCGTGAGGCGGATGTGCTTGTGGGGCGAGGGTCGACCGCGGTCGAGGCTTGCCGTCAGATCGGTATATCCGAACAGACGCTGTATCGATGGCGCAAGGAATATGGTGGTTTGAAGGTCGATCAGGCGCGGCGGATGAAGGATTTGGAGCGCGAGAATGCGCGGTTGAAGCGGCTTGTTGCTGACCTCGCGCTGGACAAGGCGATCCTGCAAGAGGCGTCGAAGCTGACTTTTTAAGCCCCTCCCGTCGCCGCGAGGCGATCGAGCAGGTTCGTCGTGCGTTGCCGGTATCGGAACGACGGACCTGCCGCGTGCTCGGTCAGCATCGCTCGACGCAGCGGCATACCCCGAAGGATGATTCCGACGAGCGGCGCCTGACGGCTGACATTATCGCGCTGGCGAAGGATTATGGCCGTCACGGCTATCGCCGTATCCATGCGCTGCTCGGTCATGCAGGCTGGCAGGTCAGCCTGTCGGTGGTCGAGCGCATCTGGCGGCGGGAGGGTTTAAAGGTACCGAAGAAACAACCGAAGCGTCGCCGGCTCTGGCTGGGCGATGGGTCGTGCATCCGGCTGCGCCCGCTCCATCGCGGGCATGTGTGGTCCTATGACTTCGTCGAGGATCAGACGCATAACGGCCGGAAGTTCCGGATGCTCAACATCATCGACGAGTATAGCCGCGAGTGTCTGGCGATGGTGCCGCTGCGGCGGTTCCGGTCGAACGACGTCATCGACGCCCTCGCCGATCTGTTCATCGAACATGGGCCACCCGAGCATATCAGGTCCGACAACGGTCCCGAGTTCGTCGCCCATGCGGTGCGCGACTGGCTCGGGCGGCTCGGCGTCACGACCCTCTATATCGAGCCCGGCAGCCCATGGGAGAATGGCTATATCGAGAGCTTCAATGCTCGCCTGCGCGACGAACTGCTCAACGGCGAAATCTTCTACAGTCTCGAAGAAGTCCGGTGCGTCACCGGTTGGTGGCGGGAGCACTACAACCGGATCCGGCCGCACAGCAGCCTCGGATATCGACCACCGGCCCCGGAAACGATCAAGATGCCAGCCTGGCCGCTCGCCTCCGCTGCGCTCCGCCTCCCGCCCAGGCTGGCATCGGAGGCGATCTTCAACTAACTATGCAACCGGATCAGTCATCGCGGGCAGTCCTCGTGGAACCGGGTCAAACGGATCGCGCCGCTGCTCATGATATTTCAGGCTTTTTGGCTGGTCGTGGGCTTCATGGGCCTCGTCGTATATACATTCCTGGACTTTCTGAAGGGATTCGTTGTCCACTCCTGGCCGGGGGTGGCCTGGTCGATCACCGTCGAACTCCATTTCTATCTCTTGTTGCCGCTGCTCCTTTTTGTCGCACATCGTCGCCCCGCATATTTGCTGGGATTGCTCGGCTTCCTGTTGATTCTGAAAGCAACCGTCATCGCGGGCCTGTCTCCCTCGATCCGCTATTACACGATCATCGGACGGCTCGATCAATTTGTGATGGGCGCGCTTTGCTTCGTGTACTGGCGCCAGATTCCGGCGTGGGTCGGCGGCGTTTGCTTCGGTTTCTTCCTGCTGTATCTGGAGATATTCAATGCCGGCGGCGGCCATGCCCTCTTCAACGCCGGTGAGAACGCGTATTTTTCGCCCGGCTTCATGCGTTTCTCTGTCGAAGGCCTCGGTCTGTCGGGTCTTTTGATCTGGGTCCTCAAGTCGGACTGGAGCCTCAAAAATACGCGGCTCTGGCCGGCGATGGCGTGGGTGGGCACCGTATCATATTCATTTTATATGCTGCACTATTTCGTGCTGCGGGTCTGGTTTTATGCGATGGACAAGCTGGATCTGGGCATGGGGGCACGCATTGCCTTGCTAGCTCCCGCCCTTGCGTTGGTTTTGCTGGTTTCGTGGGCAAGCTATGAACTGATCGAAAAGCCGTTCGTGAGGACAAGAGCGAAATACGTCGGTTAGGGATTTCCCTCGCGCGAGGCAGTGACGTCACACGATGTCACCAAGCCTTTGCGTCATTTGCCGAGCGCAAGTCCGATCACGGTCCGTTTTCCGGTTATCCCGGAAATGACGGGCGTTCCGGTTAGCGAATAGGCGAGCCCGACTTCTTCCCCGGAGGCACCGAACAGCGAGCCGGAAAAATTTCCGGAAAGAGCGGATCCGGTCGCCGTCAACGTCCCGGAGAATTTATTCGTCCCCGCCGTGAACGTGCCGAGACCGTTGTAGGTGCCGAGGCTCGTGCCATTCGACGTGATGGTCACCGCAAAGGTCACGGTCTTGGCGGCATAATTGACCACCGCGGTCGACACCGATGTCGTTGTGTTGCTGTTGCCGAACTGCGCTCCTGCGGTGAAGACGTCATAGGTGAGACCCACCGTCGAAAAACTGCGCGATCCGGTCGCAGGAATGGCAGCAACCGGCGTGGGATAACCGAAATAATGGAAATTGGTCGCCGTCTTCGATCCGACTACATCGACAAATTTGACGTAGCTCACCGATTTGAACTGATAGTCCGCATTGCTGGTCAGAAATCCGGTTATCACATTGTTCAGCAGCATGAGCGTGGACGGTGCGCTTCCGAAGCCGTTGATCTCCAAGCCGGTTGGCGGCGTATTCGGATCGGTCTTGAATGTTTGTGACGCAGCGGAGAGCGCCGGAGCAACTCCGATCAGGCAGCATTGGCCAAGCTGGGCCGGAACGGTGACCGAACTGCCGCCACCCACCGGTTGCAACGCGGCATCCGATATGCGTCCGTCCACACCGCCGGAAATATTGAACTGGTCTGCCGTGACGCCGGTATATCCCGACTGAAACGTCGCTTGGGCTGCGATCGGAAACGCGGTTGGGGCCGGCGTCGGGGTAGGCGTTGGTGTCGGGGTAGGCGTTGGTGTCGGGGTAGGGGTAGGCGTCGGGGTAGGCGTTGGTGTCGGCGTCAGCGAGTCTCCATCGCCCCCGCAGGCGGTCAGGATCAATATGGCCGACGACAACAACACAGACCGCATCACTTATACTCCTCGAGTAACCTCTGCTCGGCCCGGACTATATCATCAGGCTGACGGGAACCATAACTATTTGTCTTTTAGGGAATTGATGACCGAATCGGGCAACGCCGGAAGCGTTATATGTGGATCGGCACAATTCAGTTCTTCATCTCTGCCTATTTGCCGAGCACGAGACCGATCGCCGTCCTCATTCCGGTAGTGCCGGAAATGACATGTGGTCCGGTCAGCGAGTAGGCGAGCCCGACCTCCTCCCCTGCAGCGCCAAATAGCGAGCCGGAAAAGCTCCCCGACAGGGCGGATCCGCTAGCGGTCAACGTGCCCGAAAACTGATTCTTGCCCGCCGTGAAGGTGCCGAGCCCGCTATAGGTCCCGAGACTGGTTCCGTTCGATGTGATTGTAACGGCAAAGGTGACGGTCTTGGCTGCATAGTTGACCGTTACGGTCGACACCGATGAGGTCGTGTTGTTGTTTTCGTTCGTCGTTCCCGCGGTAAAGACGTCGTAATTCAGTCCGACAGTCGAGAAATTGCGCGATCCGCTCACGGGGATGGCTGCGACCGGCGTCGGATAACCGAAATAATGGAAGGTCGTCAGTCTGGTCGTTCCCCGAATTTCGAGGTGGTTTGCGTAGCTGACGGACTTGAACTGATAATCGGGGTTGCTCGTCAAAAATCCGGGATAGATATTGTTTATTATGAACAGATACGATGGAGGATGGCCGGTTCCTACTATCTCCAGCTCGGATACAGGGTCGAGCGGAGAGGATTTGAAGGTTACATCGGTTTCCGACGCCTGTTTAAGGACATAGTAATGGCCCGTGCCCCGTTCCGCGGGGAAGGTCACAGAGCCGCCGCCTATGGGTAGAAGAACTGCATCGGACAAGCGTTCGCCAACGTTGGCGAACGGATTGAATTCTACGCTGGCAAAGCCCGACTCAAACTCTGTTTTCCCCGCTATGGGAAATGCTGTCGGTGCCGGCGTAGGCGTAGGCGTAGGGGTCGGTGTAGGGGTTGGCGTCGGTGCATTTGAGCCGCCGCCGCCGCACGCGGTCAGAACCAGCATTGCCGAAGACAAAAATACAGACCGCATCATCACTGCTCTCGGAACAAGCAAGGTCCGGATCCCGAACCTGCCTTTCGATCAGGCTATATTATCGCGATTTCGGGTGCCATAACTATTTGTCTTTTCTGGGATTGCTGATCGAACGAGACTTAAAGGTGAAGCTGTTCGGGCGATTCAACGCGCGATTCAGATTTTCGCTGCCAGCAACCAGTCGTGGAAGAGTTTGACTGCCGGCTGGCGGAGCGCACGTGGGCGGCACACGAACCAGTAACTGTATGGGCTGTCGACGTCGAAATCGAACAGGCGGACCAGCCGCGGGTCGTGCGCATCATCAAAATGATGGCCGTGCATGAAGGCGACGCCGATCCCCTGCGCCGCGGCTTCGAGCATCAGCGGCCCCGAATCGAAATAATCGATCCCGGCCGGCTCCAGATACGGCATGCCGATCGCCTTTTTCCACTCGGCGAAGGTCTCTGGCATCTCGCGGTGGAGCAGAACGGTCATCCGCTGCATCTGTTCGGGCACGGTGATGACCCGATCGCCGTCGGTCAGCGTCCGCGACGCAATCGGGAACACCTTGTCCTGGTCGAGCCGCGCGGCATAGAGCACGGGGTCGATCGAGCGCGCGAGGGCGATCGCGGCATCGATGCCGTCACCCAACCGGGCTTCGGCATGCGACATGGTGTCGATGTCGATATGCAACTCGGGGTGCTTGCGCCGAAGCTCGGGAAGCCGGGGGAACAGGCGCTGCTGCGCAAAGAGCGGCAGGACGTTGAGGTGCAGGCGGAGCGAGGCGTCGGGGCTGCCGACCTGTTCGATCACGTTACGCAGTTCGTCGAGAATCGGCGACAATTGCTCGTGCAGCGCCCGGCCCGCTTCGGTCAGGCTAAGCCCATGGTGGTGGCGGTTGAACAGCGGGCGGCCGACGGTATGCTCGAGTGTCTGGATGCGGCGCGACAGCGCGGGCATCGACAGGCCGAGTTCGATCGCGGCGGCCTTGACCGTGCCGTGGCGGGCGACCTCAAGAAAGGCCTCCATACTGCTGATGGGGGGAAGGCGTGGCATATCGGGTGCCGATGATGACATGACCTTGCCGGACATGCCAGAATTTTGTGCAGTGCGTCATAAATGGCTATGGTGCCGGGGGTCGCAAATCGGGAACGACCATCCTATCTTCGGCATTCTGACTATTTTGCGGGAGATACGCTTTGGCGGACGCAGCGGTAAAAGAAAAACAGGTCAAACTGCAGGTGGCGAACGCCCGGGCCGAAGAAAGCGGGGGAGGAATTGCCCGTATTCCGCGCTCCGCGATGGCCAAACTTGGTGTCACCGAAGGTGATATCGTCCAGATCAGCGGCAAACGCGAGACCGCCTCGCGCGTCGTGCTTCCCTATGCCGAGGATGAAGGGCTGGAGGTCATCCGCCTCGACGGCTTGCAGCGCGCCAATGCCGGTGCGGGCGCGGGCGACATGGTCGTGCTGAGCCGCGTTGAGACGCGCCCCGCGACGCGCGTGGTATTCGCCCCGGCGCAGGAGAATCTTCGCCTGCAGGGCTCCGCCAATGCCTTGAAACGCAGCTTTTTCAGCCGTCCGCTCGTCGCGGGTGATACCGTCGCGACCGCTGGGCAACAGCGGCTGGAGTCGGGCGACATGCCGCCGCAGCTTCGTCAGATGCTCAATGCGCCCGCCTACGCGCTCGCCGAAGTGCGCCTGCTCGTCGTGTCGGCGACGCCCAAGGGAGTCGTTTTCATCGACGAGAATACCGAAATCGAGCTGCTGCCCGAATATCAGGAGCCGCATGACGCGCGCCGCACCGACGTCACCTATGATGATCTCGGCGGGCTCGGCGATACGATCGATCAGCTTCGCGAGATGGTCGAGCTGCCGCTGCGTTATCCCGAACTGTTCCAGCGTCTGGGCGTCGATCCGCCGCGCGGGGTGCTGCTGCATGGGCCGCCGGGAACGGGCAAGACGCGGCTGGCGCGTGCCGTGGCCAACGAAAGCGACGCGCAATTTTTCCTGATCAACGGCCCCGAGATTATGGGCAGCGCCTATGGCGAGTCCGAAAAGCGGCTGCGCGACGTGTTCGAGCAGGCGGCAAAGGCGGCGCCATCGATCCTGTTCATCGACGAGATCGATTCCATTGCCCCGAAGCGTGGACAGGTGCAGGGTGAAGCCGAGAAGCGCCTCGTCGCGCAACTGCTGACGCTGATGGATGGGCTCGAGCCGCGGACGAACCTCGTCGTCATCGCCGCAACCAACCGCCCCGACGCGATCGACGAGGCGCTGCGGCGTCCCGGCCGTTTCGACCGCGAGATCGTGATCGGCGTTCCTGACGAAAGCGGCCGGCGCGAGATCCTCGGCATCCACACGCGCGGCATGCCGCTGGCCGAGAATGTCGACCTTGCCGAACTGGCGCGCACGACCTTTGGCTTCGTCGGCGCCGACATGGCGGCGCTGACCCGCGAGGCCGCGATCGAAGCGGTGCGGCGGATCATGCCCAAGCTCGATCTGGCCGAAGGCACGATTCCCGCCGAGGTGCTTGAGGAACTGCGCGTGACGCGCGAGGACTTCAACAATGCGCTGAAACGCGTCCAGCCGTCGGCGATGCGCGAAGTGATGGTGCAGGCGCCGAAAACGCGCTGGAGCGATATCGGCGGACTCGATGCCGCACGCGACAAGCTGATCGAAGGGATCGAACTGCCGCTGAAGAATCCCGAGGCGTTCCGCCGGCTCGGAATCCGCCCCGCAAAGGGCTTCCTGCTCTATGGGCCGCCCGGAACCGGCAAGACCCTGCTGGCGAAGGCGGCCGCGCGCGAATCCGACGCCAATTTCATCTCGATCAAATCGTCGGATCTGCTGTCCAAATGGTATGGCGAGAGCGAGCAGCAGATCGCGCGCCTGTTTGCGCGTGCACGCGCGGTTGCGCCGACGATCGTCTTTATCGACGAACTCGACAGCCTGGTGCCCGCGCGCGGCAGCGGCGCGTCGGGCGAGCCCCAGGTGACCGAGCGTGTGGTCAACACGATCCTCGCCGAAATGGACGGGATCGAGGAAATGCAGTCGGTGGTCGTCATCGGTGCGACCAACCGGCCGAACCTGATCGACCCCGCGTTGCTGCGTCCGGGGCGCCTCGACGAACTGATCTATGTCGCCGTGCCCGACAAGGAGGGGCGCCGCCGCATCCTCGAAATCCAGACAAGCAAGATGCCGCTTGCGAAGGATGTCGATCTCGCCGTGCTCGCGGAAAGGTCGGATCGTTTCACCGGTGCCGACCTCGAAGATCTGACGCGCCGCGCTGGGCTTGCCGCGCTCAAGCGCTCGCTCGACAGCGACACGGTGACGATGGAAGACTTCGAAGCGGCGCTGAAGGATACCCGCGCTTCGGTGACGGAGGCGATGGAAAAGGATTATGAAAAGATCCAGGGCGAGATCAAGCAGGCTGCGATGAGCGTCGATCCGATCGGCTTCTTCGCACCCGGGATGCTCAAGCCCGTTCGCGAGCGCAAGCACGACGGCGCGGCCGACTAAAGCTGTTGTTCTCCGGGCTGGTTCGGTTTCAGCGCCGACCAGCCCCACAGCACCAGCCAGCCGCAAACGCCGGCCATCAAGCCGTAAGCGGCCATCGGGTGCCAATTATAGAGGAGCACGCCGACCGCAGGCGACACGATATAGGCTGACCCGTTGATCGAGGCGGTCATCCCCGCGACGCTGCCCTGGTCGCGGCGCGGCACCGATAGCGATGCGCCGGCTGTGAAGCCCGGGCGGAATAGCCCGAAGCCGAGCGAGGCAAGCGCGAAACCGATGATGATGCCGTGGAAGTCAAAAGACAGGCCGGTCATCACCGTCCCTAACCCGCCAAGGCTGGCACCGCAGAGAACAGCAGTGCGCGGCGACATCTTGAGCAGCGGGATCAGGCCCCATTGCGAGAGCAATGTCGCGAAAGCGCCCGCCATCAGAACGATTCCCGTCATCGCGGCGCCTTCGTCGGGGCGCAGGCGCAGGTGCAGGCGGTCGAGGATAAGGAAGCCGATCACGCCGAGCACCATCGCCTGAGCCTGCCCGCCGAACAGGCCGGCGAGCAGCCATGGTCGGACGCGGGTATCGGTCCAGCGAAGGGGAGGGGCGTCGCTTGCGTCGAGCACCTGCTCTTCGGCTTCGTCTGCCGCTGTCTGCGGCGACGCGCCGGTTGTCGGATAGGATACGATGGCGCCGCGAGCGGCAAAGCGCGGCACGTCGTCGGGCAAACGCCAGCGCAGCGCGATCAGCACGCCAAGGCCAATCAACGCAAAGACTAGCAGAGGCCCGGCGAGACCCACGATCGGCAGGATGAAGAAGGGCGCGATCGCGGGGCCGATGACGGTCCCGAGCCCGAAGGACGAAGAAACGAGCGAGAGCGCCTGCGTCCGCTGCTCGGGATCGGTGCGCGCGGCGACATAGGCCTGCACCGCGGGGGGGGACGCCGAACCGAAGCCGCCGTAGAGGCTGCGAAACACCGCGAAGACGATGAAGGTGACACCCGCGGCGAGATAGCCCTGAAGTCCCGCCCAGAGAGTCAGTCCGCACAAGGCCATCGACGACAGGAAGCCGATGACGCCCAAGGCCATCAATGCCTTGCGCCCGCGCTTGTCCGATTGGCGTGCCCAATGCGGCGCGGTGAGCACCCAGAGCAATGCCGACCAGCTGAACGCCAGGCTGACCCAGACATCGGGGATGCGCAATTTGGCACCGATAGAGGGCAGGATCGATTGCATTGCGGTGTTGCCCGCGGCGGCGACCAGCATCACTGCGAAGAGCACCGCCATGCGGTCGGAGGGGATGGAATGCGATGTCGTCGCCATGTTCGCCCCTCCTTGCGCGTGGTCGGTAACGCCGCCTCTCCCTACACGCGGGCGCCCCGCTGTCCAGAGTCAAGACAGACTCTTTCCTTGCGCCCCGGCGCCGATTTTGCCACGCCTTTAGCAACCGCAACAACGCGAAAGCCATCATGACCAATCCGCGGGCGCAGGCCCAAGAAACAAAAGCCCCGCTGATCCGCCGGGTTCGCGAGGGCTTAAAACGCTTTTTCGGTCCCTGGGGCATGTTTGTCCGCGGCTTCATCAAGCATCCGGTCATGGTGGGATCGATCGTGCCGTCGTCGCCGACGCTGATCCGCCACATGTTGCGGCCCGTCGACTGGAAGAATACCAGGCTGTTCGTCGAATATGGCCCCGGCGTCGGCACCTTCTGCCGCCCCGTACTCGAACATATGGCCGGTGATGCGACGCTGATCGCGATCGACACCAATCCCGATTTCATTGATTATCTGCGCAAGGATATTCGCGACAGCCGCTTCATTGCGGTCCACGGCTCTGCCGCCGATGTCGAAGAAATCGTGCGCGTGCACGGGTTCGAACAGGCCGACTATGTACTCTCCGGCCTGCCTTTCTCGACGCTGCCCGCCGGTGTCGGCCCGGCGATTGCCGCTGCCACGCATCGCGTGCTCCGCCCCGGCGGCGCGTTCCTCGTCTATCAGTTCCGCGCCCGCGCGCGCGATTTCCTCGCCGTCCACTTCAATCGCATCGACAATGCGTTCGAATGGGTCAACATCCCGCCCTGCTTCCTTTTCTGGGGCTGGAAGGACTAAACTTCCGGGTCGGGATCGCCGAGCCCGAAATTGAGCTTTCGCGACACCGTATAGTCGACGACACCGACAATAAACCAGGCGAGCGTCCAGCGGATGCGCGTCAGCCAGCTGGCGCGCGCCTTGTGCGAATTTGGTGTGATGACTTCGCTGTCGGGTCGAAGGCCAGCGAGAAAGTTGCGCATCTTTTCGGCAAAGCCCGCATCGGCGATCCGCACCATCACCTCGACGTTCACGAACAGGCTGCGGACATCGAAATTGGCGGACCCGATATAGACGACATCGTCGATCACGATCAGCTTCATGTGCAATTTGCACGGCCGATACTCCCAGACATCGGCGGTCTTGCGCAGCAGATAGCCATAGAGCAGCCGCGATGCGCCGATCGTCGCCGGATTGTCCGACTTGCCCGCCATCACGAACCGCGCCCGCCCGCGCTGGGCGACGCGCCCGAGCCGGCGAAGCATGCCTTGGCCTGGGGAAAAATAGGCCATCGCCATGTCGAGTTGCCGCGCGTTTTCGAGGTCGGCGCGCACCGCGCGCGCCCAAGGCGAGAGCCGCTGGGTCGGGCCGCCGACGAGCCATGATACGGGGCCGCCATCGATCGGCCATTCGCGGATCATCCGTCGTAACATCAACAGCTTGCCATCGTCGTTGACGGTATAGTCGTGGATTTCGGCGAACCATTGTGCGGCGCGCGCAATGGTCGGGCCCTTGATGATCATTCCGATGTCGAACCAGCAGTCGCTGCGCGGCGGGCTCAGATAATCGTCGGCGATGTTAAAGCCGCCGGTCACCGCGATATATTCGTCGATCAGGATCAGCTTCTGGTGATTGCGGATCAAATAGGTCGAACGCCAGCGCCGCGAGAAGAAGGTCACGCTGCCGCCGGCGTCGCGAAGCGGCGCGAACAGGCCGTCGGGCGTGTCGCCCGATCCGAAGCTGTCGATGACGGCGCGGACGCGGACGCCGCGTCTGGCGGCAACCAGCAAGGCGTTGACGATACGCACGCCCGCAGCGTCACCTTCGAAAATATACATGATGATGTCGATGCTGTGCGCTGCGCCGTTGATCAGGTCGAGCAGCCGGATCAGCCGGTCGCCGCCGTCGAAGATCAACTCGAGCCGGTGACCAGCCACGTCCGCCGTCAGTCTTTCGGACAA
>Ga0247823_10003737_pt1 | contig 12262 bp, 10 predicted proteins | sample 13C_PalmiticAcid_2_FD_192426 | JGI IMG/M metagenome (GOLD analysis project Ga0247823, IMG submission 192426) | Soil microbial communities from agricultural site in Penn Yan, New York, United States - 13C_PalmiticAcid_Day30 | ecosystem: Environmental > Terrestrial > Soil > Agricultural land...
CATCGCCGACCAGATCCAGCACGCCCCTCTCCGCTTCGACGGTGAACTCGCTGGCCGGCGGTTCGTGTGCCCGCTGGCGGGGCAGCATGCCCACCTGGACGATAGCGCGCGGAGCACCAGCAGCCAGCTTCTGGCCAAGCGCTTCGGCGGCGGCATTGCGCAGCCAATCGTCCCCGAGCAAAGCATTCGCACCGCCTGCGATTTCTCTCGCCAGTGTCGAGGCCGCGTCGCCCCCGACACCCGTCACAACGTTTTTGCCTGCAGAAAGGAACGAATCGAGCGCCGAGGCCTCTTCGATCGCAGCGTTCGTATCCGGCAGCGCGGCCTCGCCAGCAGGTTGCAGGCAGACAACCTGCGCGCCGAGGTCGGCAGCGATTCGACCCGCGCAAGCCGCAGCGAGCCGCACACCCCAACTGCTGCGCGGCGAAACGGCCTCGAGCACAACACGGCCTTGGAGCGGCTTCGTCATGCTTTGTCCTTGAACGCTGCGATGCCTTCGGTCTGGGCCGTCGTGCGCGTCCGAATCCCGACGTTGAGGGCCATCGCGTAGTCGAATGCCGGTTCCAGTTCGGTGATTCGCTTCGGGATCATCTCGAGCGCACGCTTGCTCTCGGACAGCGCAATCGCGTCGTGCCGGGCAATACGTTTCGCCAGAGCGTCCGCGGCGCCCTCCAGTTCGGGCAACGACACACTCTCGTTCACCAGTCCCCACTGGGCGGCCGTGCGGCCGTCGATGCGATCAGCCGTCAACACCATCCAGGCCGCGCGCTTCGATGGCAGCATCATCTGCGTAGAAGGCCCTGCCATTGCGGGATACATGCCAAAGCCGAGCTCGGGCATGCCGATCTGCGCTTCGTGTGCGGCAATCGCGAGGTCGCACACGTTGATCAACGACACGCCGCCGCCCAGTGCATAGCCTCCGACGGCCGCGATGAAGACGGCTGGATGACGCCGGATCGCCAGCAACACCTCCACCCACTCGCGCGGAGCCAGCTCCCGTTCGCGCTGGGTGGCATATGCGACCTCCTTCAGGTCCACGCCGCTGCAAAAGCTGCCGTCCTGCCCCGTGATGACCAAGACCTTGTGTGCGCTGCGAGCCCGTTCGAGGCACTGAAGCAGTCCTTTGCGGGCCGCGCTGTTCATGGCGTTGCGCTGGGCCGGGCGGTTCAGCCGGATCAGTCCGTAGTCGCCACAATCTTCCAGCAGAACAGGTTCTTGCGGCGTGCTCATCGAGCGTCCTCCCCCACCGGCTCGAACACCGGGATCGAAACCAGCTCGTTGGCGTCGCGGAACGTCACGCGAACACGTTGGCCGATGCGGATCTCGTCGTTCGCAATGCCGACCAGGTTGGTGAAGATGAACGGGCCTTCGTCCAGCTGGACCATTGCCACGTTGTACGGCAGCTCGTCAGCGAAGCCGGCATAGTATTTTTGATGGAAGACCACCCACGATGTGACGGTGCCAAGGCCAGAGAGCTCCGCCCATTCCCATTCCTTGGAGAGCGTGCGCGGCGCGACCGGTGAAGGCGGAAACCAGAACTCGCCGGTCACCTTGTCACGCTGCATGAGCAGGCGATGCTCGCGGCAGGCATTCCAGAACGGCGTGCTCCAGATGTCGACGACGGGAAGCGGCTTGCGGTAGGGAGTCGATGTTTCGCTCATGGACTCAGTTCCTGAAGATGATGGAAGTGGCGCAGTTGGTTGCGCAGATGTACTGCAGGGCCTTGCAGTCCGGGATCTGCCGTTCGCCCGCGCTGCCACGCAGCTGGCGCACGGCCTCAGCGATCAGTGCCCATCCCTGCATGTACGACTCCGACAGATGGCCGCCGCTGGTGTTGGTGGGCCAGCGGCCGCGCCCTAGTTCGAGCATGCCGTCGCGCACAAATGCGCCGCCCTCGCCGCGCTCGCAGAAGCCCATGCCCTCCAGCGCGAACAGCACGGTAGGCGTGAAGTTGTCGTAGATCATCAGGCCGCTCAGGTCTTCGCGCGAGATCCCCGAGCGCGCGTGCACCTCGCGGGTAACCTCCTGCAACGCCGGATGCCACAGGTCCGGATGGAACGTGGAGCTGTTGTCATAGGTGTCGCGGCGGGCATAGCCGCTCACATACACCGGCTTGCACCGCAGATCGCGCGCTCGCTCGGGCGTGGTCATAATCCAGGCGACGCCGCCGTCATTGATCAGACAGTAGTCGTTCAGCCGCAGCGGGTCCGCAATGAAGCGGCCTGCCTGATGCTGCTCCACGGTCAGCGGCTCGCGCATCACGGCGTGCGGGTTCAGCATGGCGTGCTTGCGGAACGCCACCGCAACGTGCGCCAAGTCTTCGGAACGTGAGCCGTACCGATTCATGTGGTGGCGCCACATCATCGCGTGCAGCGCGCCCGGCGAGGTCATGCCCCAGGGCGACCACGTAGCGTCGCCGCCGCCATAGTTCATCCGCTGCGAGCGCCCGTTGTTGCCATACACCAAGGCTACGTAGTTGGCCTCGCCGCAGGCAAGCGCGTTGGCCGCCAGCTCGAGCGAGATCGAGGCGAAGCGGCCATGTACGGGCGTCTGCATGGTGAAGCGCGGGTTTAGCCCTGCGATCTCGGCGAAGCGCTCGAACGATGGGATGCGGCTGACGATCAGCCCGTCGATTTGTTCCGGCTTCAGGCCGGCGTCCTCGACGGCACGCTGGAGCGCGTCCGCGCCCAGCCCATAGGCATCCGATTCGGGGAAGGATCCATAGGCCGTCGTTCCGACACCGACGACACAGGCCCTGTCGCGAAGCGACCAGTCTGACATTTGATTCCTCTCAGGTTGAACGCCGGATGGCGTACCGGGGAATCGTGGCTCAGGGCTCTTTCACAGTCCAATAGAAAGGCTTGAGGAGCCGCATAACCGAACGGAATAGAGCCGTCGGAGATCGATTCGCAAGAACCAGGAAACGATGATCTCGCTGAGTGCAGGGACTGCTTTGACAATAAATAGCGCCCGCAGCCCGTGCGCGGGAGTGACTCCAGTTGCTCCTCGGATGCACCACCGCGTGGCCGCGCGATGCAGCCGCAGAAGTCACTCCGACGGCCTCGAATTGGCACCAGCGGATTCCTGCATCGGCCAATATCGACGTTATGCCGCAAGTGCGATGAGCTTGCCCACATCAAAGCTGGAAAAAATGGCCCGTACGCGCGGGCCTCAAGCGATGCCGCCGAAGCAGATGTACTTCGTCTCGATGTACTCTTCAATCCCGTATTTCGAGCCTTCGCGCCCGATGCCAGACTCCTTGACGCCTCCGAATGGAGCGAGTTCGGTGGATATGCCGCCTTCGTTCACGCCCACCATGCCGACCTCCAGCGCCTCGGCAACCCGCCATGCGCGACCGACGTCCCTGCTGTAGAAGTAGCCCGCCAAGCCGTAAGGTGTGTCATTGGCAGTGGCGACAACGTCCGCTTCATGCTCGAACCGCTGCAGAGCTGCCACGGGCCCAAAGATCTCTTCGTGGCACATGCGCATATCACCCGTGACGCCGGAGAGCACCGTCGGGCGAAAGAAGCGCCCGCCGAGTTGATGCACGGTGCCGCCAGTTTCCACCTTGGCACCGCGAGCCAAGGCATCGCCCACCAGCGTTTGCACCTTTTCCAGGGCGGCATGGTTGATCAGCGGACCTTGCTGGATGCCCGGTGCGAGCGGATCGCCGACCTTCATGCCAGCTACAGCCTCGCTCAGCATGTTGCAGAAACGATCGAAGATGCCGGCCTGCACGAAGATGCGGTTGGCGCTAACACACGTCTGCCCCGTGTTGCGAAACTTTACCGCCAGCAGACCCGCCAACGCGGCGTCCAGATCCGCATCGTCGAACACGATGAAAGCAGCGTTGCCGCCCAGTTCTAGCGACACCTTCTTAACTGTTCCTGCACACTGCGACATGAGCAGCTTTCCCACACGCGTGGAACCGGTGAAGGACAATTTTCGGACCGCCGGGTGCGTAGTGAAGACCTCCCCTACCGGCGCCGGCTTTGCCGTAGTCACGATGTTGAAAACGCCCGCCGGTACGCCCGCGCGCAGCGCCAGCTCACCCAATGCCAGCGCAGACAACGGCGTGTCCTCCGCAGGCTTGAGCACCACCGTACATCCAGCCGCCAGGGCAGGCGCCGCCTTGCGGGTGATCATGGCGCTGGGGAAGTTCCAGGGCGTGACCATCGCCGCGACACCGACGGCCTGCTTCACGACGACGAGGCGGCGGTCACGCACGTGCGGCGGAATGACATCGCCGTAAACACGCTTGGCCTCTTCCGCAAACCACTCGACGAAGCCAGCGCCGTAGACCACCTCACCAATGGACTCGGCCAAAGGCTTACCCTGCTCGCTGGCGAGGATAAGCCCGAGATCTTCTCGGTGTGCAAGGATCAACTCGTACCAACGACGCAGGACAGCCGCACGCTCCTTCGCAGTGAGGCTGGACCATGCCGGCAGGGCGCGGTGCGCCGCTTCCACGGCCGCGGTGGCATCTTGCGCGTCCGAGGCAGGCACCTGCGCCAATCGGGCGTCATTTGCAGGATTAACGACCAGATGCACCTCGCCGGAGGCGGCGCTGCGCCATTCGCCGTCGATCAAATTGAGCTGCCTTAGCAGCGTCTTGTCGGCGAGTCGATCTGCAAGTGTTTGGGATTGGGATGTTTTGAGCGTCATGGCTCGAAGCATTTTCCGCAGAGTACGCAAGCGCACAATCGACGAATACTCACGTCGCACCAGACAATCTCACGTTTAAGTCGCCTTTGCCTTTATCACACGCTGGTGCACTGGCAATCGCACCGTGAACAGCAAAGCAAACGATGCAATTGCCGCAAGGCAATCCCGACCTCGTCCCTGGTCAGGAAACGATGCGCCGACATGTGCTCGGACAGTCTATGAACTGATCTCCGAACATGGCACTCGACGGCATCAGCATGAGGGCAGGTCGAGGAAGTGGCCCTCTCCATGAATACGGTCAACTGCCACTTCGGCAACAAGAAGGACCTGCCTGCTCAATAGCCGCCATCGTCGAACCGACGCGTCGGTCGCCCATGGCCGCCCATCCGTCACGCAAGGTCGTGGCCGTCTCTTCCGGGCAGTAAAAGTACTCCTCATCTTGAGCAGCAATCCGGCTCCCAGCCTCTCCGCGTGGCGTTCAATGCAAGGCGCCAGCGCTGTGTGTTCGCTGGCACCAAGCTGCATTCTGGTACGCAGGAGCATGAAATTAACTCACGCCGCCTAAGCTTTCATCGATTGCCGCACGAAGAGGCGTTCCGGACAATCTGATAATTCGAGCGCAGTGTGCTGGCAAAGTCAAGCGAATCTTTTGGAACCCTAGTGGAAATGCAGCTTTACATAGTGTTCGACGACACCGACATCGACGCTGCAGTTGCCGGAATGATGGTGGCTAAATTGTGAAGTACGGGAGACACCTGCTTTAGTGCCAGCAGGAGCGTGGTCAATTTTAATTTTCCATCCGAACAAGCGCTTTATTAACAATTGTCATCATTCATGTTGATCTGGAAAAAACCGGTTTCGGTCGCTTCTCTTACCCGGCGCGCGGCTAATACCGCAATAACCCATCTGGGAATAGAGTTTATGGAGGTGGGGGAAGATTTTCTCACTGCACGGCTCCCGGTGACTAGACAAACATGCCAGCCGATGGGCCTGCTGCATGGAGGCGTGTCGGTCGTGCTGGCCGAAACGCTGGGATCGATCGGCGCGGCCCATTGTTGCTCCGAGGGGAGCAGCGTGGTTGGTCTGGATATAAACGCCAACCACCTACGTGCCGTACGTGAGGGCTGGGTTACGGGGCGCGCCATGCCGATCCACATCGGGCGAACCACACAGGTGTGGAAGATTGATATTTCCGATCAGGCAGGCAAGCTTACTTGCGTGTCTCGCCTAACTATGGCGGTTATCCCATCCGTAGCCGAGATTTAGATCCACGGCAATTTAGCAGTGGATTGCATCATCTGGCCCGCTATGGAATAAGAATAGCCATAGCACATACGTGACAAATTCTCGGATAAAAAATGAAAGAATACAAGTCACCTTGGTTGACTCCGGAATTGGAAATGCTGCAGGAAGCGAGCCGCCGATTCTTCGAGGAACAATTTGTGCCTCGAGAGGAGGAATGGGCGCACAACATGTTGATGGACCGGAGTGCCTGGAACGAAGCAGGCGCCATGGGTTTGCTTTGTGCGAGCATTCCTGAGGAATACGGCGGAGGCGGAGGAAGCCTAGCGCATGACATTGTTATTTTTAGCGAACAGTCGCGAGCACTGATAGGAAGCTTCAGCAACACGGTACACAGCGGTATCGTTGCCCACTACTTGCTGCACTACGGAACAGAGGAGCAGAAGCGCCGTTGGCTGCCTGGTATGGCCTCGGGGGAGTTGGTTGGTGCAATCGCTATGTCCGAGCCGGATGCGGGCTCCGATCTTCAAGCGATTAAGACACGGGCACAGCGCCAAGACGAACACTATGTAGTCAACGGTTCCAAGACGTTTATCACGAATGGTTATCACGCAGACTTGGTATTCGTGGTCGCGCGTACCGATCCCGAAGCAAAGGGCGCGCGGGGATTGTCCATCATAGTTTTAGAAACTAACAACCTAGAGGGCTATCGCAAAGGCCGCGTATTGGAGAAATTAGGAAATAAAGGCTCTGATACTGCAGAACTTTTCTTCGATGACGTAAAGGTGCCGTTGAAAAATCTTCTTGGCACCGAGGAGAACAAGGGTTTTTCGCAGTTGATGGCGCAATTGCCAGCGGAGCGGCTGTACATAGCCATGAATGCCGTGGCGCAAATGGAACGAGCTGTGGCGATGACCATCGACTACGTCAAGAGTCGAAAGGTCTTCGGACAATCCCTGTCGCAGCTCCAAAACACGCGATTCAAGCTCGCCGAATGTGCAACGCAGGCCAAGGTTGCACGGGTGTTTTTGGATAATTGCTTAGTCAGGTGCCTAGATGGTGATCTTGACGCTTCTGAGGCGGCAATGGCGAAATGGTGGAGCACGCAGCGATGCAATGAGATAGTCAACGAATGCCTCCAACTGCATGGAGGAAACGGCTATATCATGGATTATCCGATCGCAAGAATGTATGCGAACGTACGCGTTGGGCCGATTTACGGGGGCTCAAACGAGATCATGAAAGAGATTATCGCGCGGAGTATTCTTTAATTTTCGCTTAGTGGCACTTGGCAAGTGGTGCATTGCTGGGGCCTATAACATCGTCAAATCGGGTGATTGCTTTTGCTCCACGGCATGCCTAACGATGTGTTCGTGCAGCTTGCGAAGGTGCGTGTGCATTTCTTGAGCTGCCTGATCCCCATCCCGAGCCCGAAGCGCTTCAAGGAACCGCCTTCTTGACAACGCTAGATCTTGCGTCGGATATATTTCGACGCGCTGCAAGATAACTCTTATCACGTCTGTCAGGGATCGGACGACAACCGTCATAACCTTGTTTTTTGTGGCTGACGCCAGCAGTTCATAGAAGTCGGTGGCATGCTGCAACCGAATTTCCCGATTTCCGGACTTAAGCGCCACCTCGTTAAGTCTTACGTTCTCTTCGATTTGCTCTAGGTCTTGGGTTGTGGCTCGTTCACATGCCAAGCGTGCAACCGAAGCGAGTATGAATATACGTGCTTCAGTCAGCTCGCTTAGCGTGATCGTTCCCAGATTGAGCATGTCCTGCATCAGCTCCGTCATCTTGCGATCGGAACTGGCCTGAATAAACGCGCCGCCTTTTGGCCCCCTCTGCAAGGCTATGAGGCCAGCGTTCTCAAGGCTTCTGAAGGCTTCGCGTATCGCAAGACGGCTGACGCCAAGCTGAATCGCCAACTCACGCTCAGGAGGCAGCTTATCCCCTTTCCTTAATCTGCCACTCGCGACAAGTTCGCGAATCCGTTCGCAGACAACTTCAAACGCCCGCTGCGCCGGTATGGGTTGAAACATTGCGGGTACTTTGGCGGCGGTTTGATCCATTGCGTATGCCTTAGTCGAGATTCCACACAGTCCGCGCTCTCTCGAGGCGATCTTCTACAAGGTTGTTGGCCTGACAGTAAATCATGTACCGACTGCACGGGGTGGCTGAGTTGCGCCGCCGAGGCGATACGAAAACTCACGCGCACCTGGAAATACTCATACAACAGGGGCTTGAGCCTCAGGGGGAGGCCTTCTATCATAGCAATATGCAATGGTCATACCAACATGTCGCAAATCCGGGTGGGCTGCGACAGCGGCCGTTGTACCCACGGGCAGGGTCCGCCTCGCAGGTGATCGTAGGACGCATCATTCGAAATGCCGCCCAAAACGGCTGAGCCGGAGCCTGCGCGCGGTGACTTTGTTGTTGTACTTCTTTCGAAGAATTTCTGGGAACCCATGATCATGCAACTCACCGAAACCCAAAAAAGAGAACTTGAGACCATCGATGCCGCCATCCAGGCGCAGGCCTACAACCAACAGAGTGCCTATAGCCATTGGGGCTTCCGTGCGATTCATGCCGAGTTGCAGCGCGCGCCTGTCACGGTCACGGGCACCCTCCCGCCGGATCTTGAGGGCGTATACATCCGCAACGGAACGAATCCTCAGTTCGATCCAATGGCGATCCGGTATCAGATGTTCGATGGGCCAGGCATGCTTCACCAAGTCCACATCAAGAATGGTCAGGCCACCTATACCAATTCTTATGTCCGTTCGAAGCGCTTCCAAGTTGAAAGGGCGCTTGGCCGAGACGTCTACATCAGCATGGGTGAACTGCTGACCGGGGGCAAGGCAACCTTGGCCAAAATGGAATGGCTGCAAAAGCAATACAAGGAAGGTGCGTTGCCGGAACTCAAGTTCAGCGGCACGGGCAACGGCACGGCCATCCAGTTCCACCAAGGCCAGCTCTACACGTTTAACGAGGCCGGCTATCCGTTCCTTTTATATGTCCGAAAGGAAAACGGGGAACTGGTCATCGATGGTACTGGCGAGCCCACCACTTGGGGAGGAAAGCTGACCGGACCGTTCTCCGCCCATCCCGCGATCGATCCTGACACCGGCGACATGTACAGCGTGGCGACCAACCGCTATGACGGAAGTATCACCATTGTGCAGGTGTCGAACAACGAAGTGGTTCGGTCACTTACTTATCAGCAGCCGCCGAAGCATATGGCGTGGATCCATGAGTGCTGCATCACCGAGAACTACATCATCTTCCCGGACATCTCCATGCGGGTCGACAGAGATGGGCTGCAGCAAGAAGACGGAAGCATGTATTACTGGGACGCCAGATACAACATGCGCTTCGGCGTACTGCCGCGCAAGTTCGATAGCGACACGCCGATTCGCTGGATTTGCACGAACAAGCCAGGTGCAATTTGGCATTTGCTCAATGCCTGGGAAGAAAAGAGGACCGACGGCGGCACGAACATCGTGATGTACGGTCCGCGATTCCACGAATACCCTGCTACGGTCCCCATTCACACCCCAGAAGAGACGCATGCTCAGCTTTCGCGATGGGTGATTGATCCGGAAGCAGATGAAGTGCTGGAAGACCGGATCCTCGTCGAGTGGGGCTACGAACGTTGCTCGTTCCACGTCGGGTACCGCGGGAAGAAGATGCGCTACTGCTACCTCCTTGATGAGCAGAAGGAGGGGTACATGGGCAAGGGCACCCTCAAGTACGACATCTTGAACGAGCGCGAAGTCAAGTATGTGGACTACGGAAACCAATATGGCGGAGAGCCACTATTCGTTCCGAAGAAGGGGGCGGTCGACGAGGATGACGGCTACATCCTGGACCTGATGATGGAGAAGGACAAGGCTGAAGTTCTCGTGCTGAATGCCAAGACCATGGACGAAGTATGCCGCCTGCATCTTCCGCAACGCGTTCCGTTCGGCGTGCATGCCGTCTGGCTCGACCAAGAGAAGTTGCAGCAACTCTAAAAAATCAACCGCCATCCATTTATGGAGACTCGAAATGCGATTTTTGTCATTGGTCAGGCTGTGCCTCGCCCTCGGGGCTGCTACGTTCGCAGCCGCTTCCTTGGCTCAAGGCAGCGCTGCAACCTTTCCGGCTAAACCCATCACGCTGGTTGTTCCTTATCCCGCCGGCGGCGTCGCCGACCAGACAGCGCGGGTGCTCGGGCAGAAGCTCCAAGAGTCATTGCGGCAGCCCGTAGTCATCGAAAATCGGACTGGCGCCGGCGGCATGGTCGGGGCCCGTGCCGTTGCGCGCGCACCGGCTGATGGATATACGATTCTGTTGGGAGTATCGGGGCTGGTACTTCAGCCCCTGCTGGTACAAAGTGCCACCGTGGATCCTTTCAAGGAACTGGCTCCTATCACCCTTATTGCTCGCCTACCCTTGTTGTTAGCCGTGCCGAAGAATGGACCAACTTCACTTGAAGAGTTCGTTCGCCAGGCGAAGGCCAATCCCAGTCAATTCAGTATTGGCAACTATGGCGTGGGCACACCCTCGCAGTTGCTGAGCATCATGCTCAATCAACAAGCGGGATTGGATCTGCCCTTGGTCGCCTTTCAAGGAAGTGCGCCCCTGGCAACCAATTTGATAGGCCAACAGGTGAGCGCAGGTTTCCTGGACAGCGTCACCGCACGTCAATTCACAGAAAAGTTCCGCTTCTTGGCAGTGACGGGCACGCGACGGCTTCCGGGACTGCCTGAACTTAGAAACTTCCGTGAACTGGGTTATCGCTCGTTCGAACAGGATGGTTGGTTGGGCATTCTCGCGCCAGCAGGCACTCCCACGCCGATCATCGCAAAACTTTCAAACGAGATGGCTCGCATCATCGCAACGCCGGAGGTCTCCGCGAAGATCGAACGCATGGGGATCAGTCCAGTGGGGGGTACTCCGGAAGAGCTCTTGTCCGTGATGCGCAACGATACCGAGGTATATGGGAAAGTCATTCGGAGCGCAAACATCCAGTTAAATTAAATGGCAAGTCGGCTGTGGGGCGTCTTCCCCTTCATCCGAGCTCGTTTCGTTTCGCGACTCCAGCCCTCCGGCATGCCGTTCAAATGTCGCTGCGTGATTCTGCGAGCCCCTAAATTCAAGGTGACGAATGATGACTTCTATTGCTGTGAAGACATATCCATTGACGGGTGTGCGGGTACTTGATTTAGGAACCATGCTCGCTGGTCCCGTGGCTGCAACACTTTTGGGCGATTTCGGCGCCGATGTCATCAAGATCGAACAGCCTACCGGAGGCGACACGATCCGCAAGTTGGGACCGTTCGCAGACGGTGAAAGTCTCAGCTGGCACGTGGAAGGAAGAAATAAGAAGTCCGTAACAATCGACCTACGTGTACCGGCAGGGCAGAAGTTGCTCCTTGATTTGGCTTCTAAGGCGGACGTCGTAGTTGAGAACTTCCGTCCGGGGACCATGGAGAAATGGGGGATTGGGTATGACACGCTCAGCAAGGTTAATCCCGAGCTAATTTTGCTCAGCATTTCTGGCTACGGTCAAACCGGCCCCTATGCTTCCCGAGCAGCCTACGACCGGATCGCATTGGCCTTCGCGGGCGTCCTAAACATCACGGGATTCCCAGACCGCCCGCCTGTCAGACCAGGGGTTGCAATGGCAGACTATCAAGCTGCACTGTTTGGTGCATTCGGTACCATGCTTGCACTCTACGGGCGAGATGCCGCAGGGGGCACCGGGCAACATATTGATCTGGCGCTCTACGAAGCGGTCTTCCGTTTTACCGATGTCATGGTGACCGCCTATGAAAAATCCAATACCAAACGCGAGCGCATGGGGAATAAGCACTTCGCTGCTGCTCCCGGCGATCATTTTCCTACTTCCGATGGGCGATACATTGCGCTGACTGTGTCTGCGGACACAGTTTTCAAGCGGCTTTGTGAACTCATGGAGATGCCGTCGTTGATCACGGATGAAAGATTCACCAGTCATGCCAGCCGTGTCCAAAATTTGGACGCCATCAACGCGATAGTTGCGGATTGGATTTATAAGCAACCCGTCGGGATAGTCATGGCGTCGCTCGAGAAGGCAGGCCTTGCATTTTCCCTGATCCTGTCCGTGCAAGAAATCACCGAGAATGAACACTATAAAGCGCGTGGCAGTATTGCGACGATGGAGCACCCGCGCCTGGGCCCGTTGAAGGTACCAGCAGTAGTTCCAAGAATGTCGAATACGCCGACTCGCGAGTTTGAACCGGCACCGGAGTTGGGCGAGCATACGGCTGAAATCCTCGCTGACTGGTTGGGAATGGATGCGCTTGCTATCGAAGCATTGGCATCC
>Ga0247823_10003738_pt1 | contig 12259 bp, 12 predicted proteins | sample 13C_PalmiticAcid_2_FD_192426 | JGI IMG/M metagenome (GOLD analysis project Ga0247823, IMG submission 192426) | Soil microbial communities from agricultural site in Penn Yan, New York, United States - 13C_PalmiticAcid_Day30 | ecosystem: Environmental > Terrestrial > Soil > Agricultural land...
TCATGAGCATTATCAAAGGGATTACAAACAAGGCAGGTTTACTTGCGTTGGCGTTGGTTGCGGTCTTTGCCGTAACCGGAACAACGACCTTTGCCGCAGGAAAGGTTCCCGCAAAGGCCAAGACAGCAACAGCCGCTAACAAGACCGCTAAGAAGTCGATGAAGGCATCGACGACGAAAAAAAAAAGACATCACAAAAAAAGACATCACGCTCGAGCAAGCAAGAGCCAAAGCGTTAAGAAAGGTTAAGGGAACCGTCGAATCGGGTGAGGAACAGGCCAGGAACGGGAAGGCCGGATATGCATTTCATATTAAGAATTCCCACGGAAAGGCCAAGGACGTGTGGGTTGAACAAGCAACGGGCAAGGTAATGGTCGTCTCACCCGAGAAGATGATGAAACACAAGTAAGCGATCAACGAACAAGGGGAAGGAAGTAACTCCAAAATAGCCTACGAACGAAAAGGCGATCATCTTATCGGATGATCGCCTTCCTCATTTCGGATCACTTTCCGAGCAGTTCGTCGACCAATCCATTCGCTCCGTATATCTTTCGGAGGGCTTCGATAATGCCGGCGGAATGAACGCCGACCGCACGCGAGCCTTCGGTATCCTCGATGTACCAATATCGATTCGAGAGCTTTTGGTTGTTGCTGTCGAAGTTGAGTCCGACGACCTCGCCGTTACGGTTAACAACGGGCGAGCCCGAATTGCCGCCGATCGTATCCGCCGTGTAGACGAAATTCAAGGGCGTCGAAAGATCGACCTTGTCGCGGGCCGCTTTGACGCTCGCGGCAAGTTGGAAGGGCTCACTCTCATTGAAACTCAGGGCTCGATCATACAGGCCGAAGAAAGTCGTTTTGTACGGCACGAGCGTTGTGTCCTCATCGTAGCCCTTGATCGCGCCGTACGCTAGGCGCAGTTGAGAGTTGGCGTCCGGCGGCATCGAGCGGCCGTAGACCGCGAATCTCGCCTGGGCTATCTTGGTCCCGTTGGAAGTTTCAACGTTGGCGACGTTCTTCTCGTTCCATTCGCGCAGGGCCCGGATCACCGGTTCGACCCGCTTGGCTAGCGTGATCATCGGGTCGCTTGACGCATTGACTGCCGCAGCTCCGGCGTCGAGCAGAGCTTTGCGGGCAGCCGGATCGATCAGTTTTGTTTCGCGAACTGCTCGTCCCACGACCTCTGCTGGCTCCGCATCACCCAGAGCTGCCTTGATGAACGGATCGTCCGCACCGAGCACCTTTCGTGCTTCTTCCATCCAATAGGTCAAAGCAGCCTCTTCCATATCGACGTAGATCGGAGCGGGCGAGAGCAGCGAGGAACGAAATGCGTCGAGCCGCGTGTCGCGGTATTCGGGATATCGCTGGTTGTCCGGCTTAGCCAGCTCGATGTGATAGGTCACGATCTGCTGAGCGATCATCGCCAGACGCGAGGAACCAAGGCTCGAAAACGCGAGCTGGTTTGCTTTTGCAGGAAGCGCCGCATTGGCCTTCGCGATCGCGTCCCATGCTGGAGCATATTGTGAGTTCAGATCCGGTTTGGCGGCCAGTTTGTCGCGCAGGTCCTTTTCTTCCGCCTCCTTCCGCGCGAAATTTCGCGGGTTCAGGAGGCCATTTTGCTGTCCCTCGAGACGCTTGAGCGAGTTCGCCAGGCCACGCATTCCGGGATTTGCCTGGCGAAGCTGCTCGGAGCCTTTCTTCGAATATTCTTCAAGGGCTTTGCGGCGGGTTTTCCAAACCTTTTCCTGGAGCGGATTGCCGACATCGCGTTGATAGGCCAACTGCGCGACTGTCAGGAGTCTCGCGGTCGATCCCGGATATCCGGACACGACAACGAACTCATTCTCGGGTGCTCCGGTCGGCGACCATTTAAGATAATTCGGCGTGCTCGCCGGTTTGTCGTTCTCGTAAACGCGTAGGAAAGTGAAATCGAGATCGAACCGCGGGTAGACGAAATTGTCATAGTCGCCGCCGAAGAACGCCGCCTGCTCTTCGGGAGCCATCACGAGCCGGACATCCGTATAGCGCTTGAAGCGATAGAGCCAATATTCACCGCCGCTGTAGAGCGACACGACCTCGCATCGGAGCCCGGCCGGGCAATCTTTCTCGATCGCCGCGATCTCCGCCGAGCGTTTCCCGGCCATCTCGGCATCGTTCGCCCCGGTTTTCGCCGCGTTGTGAACGCGTTCGGTTACGTTGTCATACGATTCGAGGATCGACACGTTGCCGTCCGGAACCTTCAGTTCCTCGACCTGAGTTTTCGCGTAGTAGCCGTTCTTCAGCAGGTCGCGTTCCTTGCTCGAGAGCCGCTCGATAAATCCGGAGGCTACGTGATGATTGGTAGCGATCAGGCCGTTCGGCGAGACGAAAACACCGGTCGCTCCCGGAAACTTCACCGACGCGAGCCGCAATTTGTCGAGCCACGCTTTCGACGGCTCGAAGTTGTAACGCTCCTTCCACTGCTTCAACGGCGGATTGTCGAAAGTCCACATCCCATCGTCGGCATGGACCGGAAATGACAAAACGAGGAGGTTAAAGAGTACGAGTGCGGCGAATATTCTTTTCATAGGACGTGCGGCTGAGTGCTGGAAATTCAAAGCACGGATTATATCAAAGTCCGCCCCCAAGGCTATCGGAGCTGCATCGGTCGTTTTCAATAGTTTGAAACTGCACTACCATGATGGGTATTTCATTTATGCTGAGAATCCTTGCGGCTTTTACATTGACAGTGCTCCTGCTGGCCCATCCGGCACAGTGGATGGCGTTCGAGACGGACCAGTACAATCTACCGCCGACTCCGCTCGCGGACATTGGCCCGGAGGTTTACGAGTATACGCTTGAGAACCTCGGCAAGGCGATCGCGAAAGTGAACGCCGAGATAATCGAGAAGCAGAAATGCATCGAGAACCCGAAGTGCAGCGACGCATCGAATGCGAGGAAGAAACTTGAATATCTACGCTCGGAGGCAGCGGTCGCTCGGGCGATCTACGACAAGCTCGGCTACGGAATAATCGCGTTCGCCAAAGCGGGAGACTGGATCAATTCGCACAAGTTCCGTGCACAGCCGGCGAGATACAAGACCGGTTATCGCGACTCGATCTTTGTCACCATACCGACCGACTATTTCACGATCAGCCCGACCGTCAACATCTACGGCACAAACCTTGGCACCGACAAGATCGCTCACTTTTTTCAACAGGGATATACCTACCACCGAGTTGCCCAACGCCAGATCGCTAAAGGCCGGTCGCCAAAGCAAGCCGAAGCAAAGGCGGTCGCCTGGGGTCGGTGGACCGAGAATACCTACTACGGAACCCTCGTCGGCGGCGTATTTTCGAACGCTGATCTCTTTGCCAATCTGGTGGGAATGCGATTCTACGAAGGGCTTACGGAGCCGGTCAAAGTTGGCGATATGGTTCGGCCGGCGACGCTGATGCTCGAGAACGGCCTTTGGAAACTAAACACCGCTGGCACAGCTGAAGAAGTTCTCTTGCGGCCATTTATTTCCGATCATTTGAATGAGGCCTTGAATCCCTCGCTATACATCCCGGGACTTCGCTCTTCCATCCGCGGGATCGTTCGGAAACGAAGCTGCACACAATGGCGTGCCGCCTTTCCGACGAGATCTGCCGATGACTTCCGAAACCTGACTGACGCGTTATCTACCTGGAACGGTGAAAACTACGGGCATAAATCAAGCAAAAAACTAGTTACGATCGCAAATACTTGTTACTGATCACCGAACGCACAAATAGAGTGTTATGGCGTTCCCAACGCAAGGCCCAAAACGTACCATGGCATACACCGGTTGTGAAGATACATGAACTTGTCGTTCTTTTCTGGCGTGTCGTACGCGGGCTCGTTTTGCCATCGTTCGAGTACCATCGGTTCCGACATCGGCCCGATCGCACCTGCCGTTCCGCTCGAATACACCTTAACTCGTCCGCCGTTCGGATTCACGGGAATCATCGAGTGTACCGGGTCGATAGCGTAGACGGACTTAATATTTACGTTTCCCGATGCCGCACGCATGAACGGGTTGAAATCGTGTATTCCGCTGCTAAACGTGAACGCCTCGCAGGTGTCGTAAGAGAACGAATTGTTCGTGAGATTCTTTATCTCCTCTAATACAAACTGGAGAAACGGGCCGTCGGCGGCAAATGGACCCAATTCATTACCGCGTGCGCGCAGTATATACATCAAGCCAAGATTCTTTCGCGAAGCTAGGGTTTGTAAACCCCAGCGGTTAATGACGTGCTTGAGTAGGGCGTAATGTACGTGTTTGTACGATAGCGGATTGGCCCAACCCAAGGCATCAAGTGTACCGGCCGCCTGCTGAAATCCTTGCGTAATGCATATCAAGATACCGTCCGCGCGTGCTTTTTCGGGCAGTAACATGATCACCGCGCGTTCCACGCCGCCCTTCTCCGCAGCAAAAATGCCCAATCTCCCAACAGCCCTCGGGATGGGCATAAACCTGAAGACATTAGTTCTGTCACCGGCGCGGAACGAAGAGATGTCGATCCCAACAAACTGAGGCAGGATCTGTTCGATCAGATTGTTGTTGCCCTCCATGTTGAGGATGTCGCGATTTATCGGCCGTACTGACTGTCCCATAACAAGAGCGCCTCCTTTTGAAAAGTACAGTATAGCCTAACCCTAATTTGACCAGAGCCCTTCAGGGACTGACCTTTGCATTAGCTCAGGACCGATCGTAATTTCTCCATCGCACCTTCGAGGATCTGATCTTCGCGAGCGATGCAGATGCGGACAAACGGATCCCACGTGTCAGTATCGGCGAATGCCGAGCCGGGAGTCATGCCGACCCCCGCGTCTCGCATCAGCATTTCGTTGAAAGCGATGGCGTCGTTATGGCCTTCGGGGATGCGGGCCCAGATGTAGAACGCGGAGCCCGAATCGTAGATGTCGAAGCCGAGATCCTTCAAACCACCGCCGAACGAGAGCCGTTTCGCGTCGAACTTATCGCGGAGCTTTGTGTAGTAATCCTCGTCGGCCATCAGCACTTTGGCGAGAGCGGCCTGAAGCGGAGTCGCGGGGCATACGTAGATCACGTTCGCCGCGTTGTTGATCGGTGCGATCAGTTCGCCGGCTCCGTACGCGTATCCGAGCCGCCAACCGGAGATGTTCCACGATTTCGAGAACGAGTTGACCGTGATCGTCCGCGCCTTCATATCCGGCAGCGATGCGATCGGCGTGTGCGGGTTTTCGCCGGTGACGTAATGCTCGTAAACCTCATCCGAGATGACGAGCAGGTCGAGTTCCTTAGCAACGTCGGCGATCGCCTCGAGTTCGGTCTGTGACATCACTTTCCCGCTCGGATTCGCCGGTGTGCAGACGATGATCGCCTTCAGCGGATATTCGCTGCGATCTTTTAGTTCTTTGGCCCGTGCGAGCAAAGCATCTTTTTCAAAGTGAAGATTCTCGTCTAGCTCGAACGTCTCGGTCTTTCCGCCAAACTCTTCGAGGATGCGTCGGTGATAAGGATAGTAGGGCTCGAAAACGAGTGCCGACTTCCCTCTCAAATAAGCCTGGGCAATACCGATCAGAGCTCCGGTTCCGCCGTTCGTCACCATCACCTCGAACGGGCGTGCATCTGCGTCGATATCGATATTGTTGTATCGCTTGATCTTCTCGGCGACCGCTTTTCGCAGGGTCTCATCACCCTCGCTGCCGCCGTAATGGTTACGGCTCGCGGCGATGATATCTGCCGCTTCCTTCGCCAACTGTGGGTCGATCGGCAGCTCCGACTGTCCCTGAACCAGGTTGCCGCTCGGCGGCACAAGACGCGTGATCGCACGGATATCCGGCTTCACCTTCTTCACTTTTGCTTCGGTCATAAGTGAGTAGAATAACAATTTTGAGGGTCGTTCGCATTTTGAACGCCTGCCTGAATGGGTGTTGTTCGGAGTCCGCTACCTGCGAGGCTCGTATCGGAGGATATTGAGATGGCATTATTGGTCGTCGCTCTCTTTGGCTTGTTCGTCCCGAACGGCATTTTCATGTATTGGGCCCTTACCGAGTTCACGAGCCTGTCGGACGTGGTCAACAACAAGCTAGCTCTCGCGTTCATCATCGAAGCGTTTCTCGTACTGGGGATAATGACCGTCTATTTCGCTCGCAACCCGATCGGCAAGTTCGGCTGGCCGTGGTTTGTCGTCTTCTCGCTGATCGGCGGACTCGGATTCGGAATACCTTTCTACTATTGGTGGAACAAGCGCTAGGCTATACTTCCCGGACAGACCATCATGCAAACACCCACACGATTCGTCATCTTTTTCGCGTTGATCTTATCTATTTCTGCTCTCACCTCCGCCCAAAACGACGGCGGCGAGTTTGTAAGTGGGATCGCCCGATTCGGATTCACGCCTGGAGTGCCGATCGTAGACGCAAAGGCTCTGGCGGTTCAACAGGGACCTTATATGATGCCCGGCGAAGCGTTCTCGTTCGGGGATGAATCTAGAGTGTTTGTGATCACTCACTACACTCCGTTCGAACCGCAGAAATTCGGCGGCGACATTTCGCCTGCGAGTAAGGCCGCCCTCACGGCATCGCTTCGAAAGGAACTGATCGCAGACTTTCAAAAGAACAACGCCGTCTTCAAGGAGTTGGCATTCACCTCCGGCTCTCTGAAAGGAATGGAGTTCCAGGTCACGGGAACCCGACGATCGATAGTCCGTGTTTTCTTCATCGGCAACCGTTTCTACATCCTGCTTGCGACCGGCAAAGACGTAAAGGAGTTCGCCCCACTCTCGACACGCCTCGATACGTTCAGGTACCTGCCGCGGGAAGAATTCGCTCCCGCAATGATCAGAGAAGCGATGCCCGCCGCTCTCCCGCAGACGACGCCGTCGGGTTTCCTGCCGACCGATGCTCTTGAGATGGGGCTTAAGGGGCGTGTCAAGTCGATCATCGAGGACATCGAAACTGTCACTCCTAAGAAGAGAGAACGAAATGCCGAGTTCTACTTCAGTTCCAACGGATTTATTACGAGGCACATTACCTACTCGGGCGGTCTGGCCGATGTGATCAACAACTACGGATGGGTAGATGGCCGGCGATCGGTAAATGTCGGACCTATCAAGTATTTCGGCGAACCATTTACCTTCAGCGCTTCCAAAATGACTGTCGGTTTCGGGGCCAGAGAGGGTTACAACTATTTGGGCAGAGATCTTACGGGCCGGATAGTCGATCGCCGATATACGTCCCGCTTCGAAGAAAAGTACGACGATTCGTGGCGGCTAGTCGAAAGGAAAAATATATCGAGCCAGGGCGACGTAAATTTCGTCGATAAGCACATTTACGATGGACTTACGCGTACGGTACGGGTTGAAGACAACTCAGGCGGATTCCTCTCAAGTAAGAAAGAGATCCTTGACGCCTCAGGAAACATCGTTGAGGAACAAACGTTGGATGATCGCGGAAAGGCGAATTCCATCATTAGGTTCAAGTATCAGTTTGATGCAAACGGAAACTGGGTGCTCAAGACGGTGACCGTACAATGGCGTGGAGCAGGTCCGAAGGGATTTCGGCCCCACTCGGCTTACTATCGAACGATCACGTACCACGACTAGTCTTACTCACGTACGGATTCCCTTTTACCCAGAATCTCCAAGGAAGATCCGCGTCCTCGCCGGCGTAATCGATGCCGATGCGTTTACCGATAGCGATCTCGTCGTTGTTGAACGATCGGTAGTTCTCGACCCACATTCGGCCGCCTTCGATCAGGTCTTCGCCGTTGAACGAGCGGTCGATTCCGAGCGCGATGCACAGTTTGCCGGGACCGGATGTGAGGTTCTTATCTTTTGAGGTTGCTGACCCGGTCGCTACCGCTTCCGGTTCTGACAGGCCTCGGCGAGATCGCATTACCTCGATACCCCCCACTGGCTCGACACCTCGGATCAGAAGGACGTGCGGATGATCGATCGGGCCAAGCACGATGTTGAGCTGGTAGTACATCCCATAGATAAAGAACACATACGCATGCCCACCAAGGCCATAGATGACCTCGTTCCGTGGCGTCCGCCGACCTCCGTAGCTGTGAGCGGCCCGATCTGTTACGCCGCAATACGCTTCGGCCTCGACGATCATCGCGGACACACGTTCGCCATTTTCACCGGGCACGACCAGCAACTTCCCCAGCATAGCCTTCGCCGCCGTGATCGTGTCTTCGGTCAGGTAGAATTCACGCGTCAGTCGCGAGTTCGGAATGGTTATTGCCATACGTAAGCTGAACACCCAAAACGTTCGCAATCGATACACAGAGAGTGTATCCAGCGAATCTCAACTTTAGCTTAGGAGAAAATGGCAATGAACGTAAAAGAAGTAATGACTGCCGATCCGGCCTGCTGCACATCGGACATGAGTCTGCAGGAGGTCGCGAAACTGATGGTGGACAATGATTGTGGCTGCATCCCGGTCGTTGACGACAAGAATTCGAAAAAGCCTATCGGTATGATCACCGACCGCGATATCACGATCCGTACGGTCGCCGCGGGCAAAAATCCGCTGGAGCTGACAGCTTCGGACGCCATGAGTTCCAACCCTGTCACCGTGACGCCGCTGACATCACTGGAAGATTGCTGCAACCTTATGGAATCGAAGCAGGTCCGGCGCGTCGCGGTGATCGACGAAGCCGGGGCCTGTTGCGGGATCATTGCGCAGGCTGACATAGCCCTGAACGCAAAGGACTCCAAGACCGCAGAGGTCGTACAGGAAGTTTCGAAGTCTGCGTCAGCGTAACTGCTTGTAAACGCGGGCGATTTGTTACAATTCCTTGGAATGTTCAGATCGCTCGCAATCATCATTTTCGTACTCTCATCGCTCGCCGCTGCACAGACGGCGGACGGTGTGCTCGCTACCGCAACCGGCAAAACCTTCAAGGCCGTGGATCTCTCGTCGGAGGTTCAGGCGCAGTTTTCGAATCAGAAGAAGGCTCTCGAAGATACGCGAACTCAACTGCTTGGTCAGATGATCGCCGAGGACCTGCTTGATATCGAGGCGAAGGCTGCCGGATCTACGCGCGGGAAGCTGATCGCTGCCGAAAGGGCAAAAGTCGCGGACCCGACCGCGGCCCAGATCCAGGCGGTCTATGTTGCAAACCAGGCCGCCCTCGGGAGTCGATCACTCGCGGATGTGAAAGGTGAGATCGTTTCGTTCCTTCGCCGCGATCTCGAACAAAAAGCCGTCGGAGATTACATCGCTTCCCTGCAGACGAAGTACAAGTACGCCGTGGGCAAAAGCATTAACGCCCCTGATCTGAAGCTGCTCGATGTGATCGCAACGCTGAACGGGACGCAGATCACGGCCCAGCAGTTCGAAACAAAGAACCGGCTTGAGCTTAACGAATTTCTTCATCAAACGTACGAATACGTTCGCAATGACCTTGAGATCGCGATCCTGAATGCTCTGATCGCTGAAGAGGCAAAGGCAAAGAATGTCGAACCGGGCGCGATCATCGCGGCTGAGGTGACGGACAAGCTTCGCGAGTTTTCCGACGAGGAACGTGAGCGATTGGAATCTGGGTTGATGGATCGACTGTTCGCCAAGTATCAGGTAAAGATACTGCTCAAAGAACCTCCCGTCATCGCACAATCGATCTCGATCGACAACGAACCGTCGATCGGGCCGGCGAACGCACCTGTAACGATCGTGATGTTCAGCGACTTTCAGTGTCCGGCATGCTCGCGAACGCATCCTGTACTGAAACGTGTGATGGCCGGGTATCCCGGCAAGGTTAGATTGATCGTTCGCGACTATCCGCTCGAGAATATCCACGCGAATGCCTTCAACGCCGCACTTGCCGCGAACGCCGCCGCAAAACAGGGCAAATTCGTCGAATACGCAGAAAAGCTCTACGCAAATCAGGACTCGCTCGACAAGGCGTCGTTGACCAAATTCGCGGCGGAACTCGGTTTGAATGCAAAACAGTTTGAGATAGACTTTAGCGACGCCGCGAACGCCGCCGAGGTCAAACAAGACCAGGCAGATGGTGATGCCCATGGCGTTAACAGCACGCCGACGGTTTTCGTGAACGGCGTCAAAGTTCACAGCATTTCCGCATCCGCGTTCCGACGTGCCATCGATCGTGCTCTGGCAAAATAGTATGCGTTTTTATCTTATCTTTCTTCTCGCTATAGCTTCATTTTCATGCAGCGAATCTCCAGCCAACAGTGGGGTAAAGAAACCGCCCGTGAACGCCAACGTTAAGGCTCCTTCAGCCCCCGTATACGATTTTCAGATCGTAAAAGAGTATCCTCACGACCCGACTGCGTTTACGCAAGGCCTCGAATACCGAGACGGATTTCTATACGAAGGCACAGGCGGCAGCCGAAGCAATCCGGTTCAGCCGAACGACGCGAAGATCTATTCGTCGCTTCGAAAGGTCGAGTACACGACGGGCAAGGTCCTTCAGAAACACGATCTACCAAACGACTTCTTTGGCGAAGGGATCAGCATCGTTGGCGACAAGCTGTTCCAGATCACCTGGCACGAAGGCACCGCGTTTGTCTATAACCTGGCCGATTTCAAACTTGAAAAAGAGCTTCGATATTCGGGCCAAGGTTGGGGATTGACGAACGACGGCACGAATCTCTACATGAGCGACGGTACGCACGTGATCCGCGTGATCAACCCGGAAGATTTCAAGACGGTCCGCACTATCGTCGTCAATGATGAATCCGGCAAGCCGATCATGCAGCTCAATGAGCTTGAGATGGTCAACGGTGAGATCTGGGCGAACATCTGGCAAAGCGGATGGATTCTCCGCATCGATCCGCAAACCGGCAAATTGCTCGGGCGAGTTGATATCAACAAGCTTGCGGACGACGTAAATGAGAAAGAGGCAGACGCCGACGTACTTAACGGCATTGCCTATGACAAGGCAGGCGATCGGCTCTTTATCACCGGTAAACTCTGGAAGAAAGTCTACGAGATCAAGGTGTCTGTCCGATGAACCACGAGCATGAAAAGTTCATGACGCGTGCGATCGAGCTGGCTCAGGCCGGGGTTGATGGCGACCTCGGCGGGCCGTTCGGATGCGTGATCGTGAAGGACGGCAAGATCGTCGGCGAGGGCAACAATCGCGTCACCTCGACCCTCGACCCGACCGCACATGCCGAGGTCGTAGCGATCCGCGAGGCGTGTAAAAAGCTGAATTCGTTTCAGCTCGACGGCTGCGTCGTCTACACATCTTGCGAACCGTGCCCGATGTGTCTCGGTGCGATCTACTGGGCCCGTCCGACGAGCATTTTTATCGCGTGCAATCGACAGGACGCCGCCGAAGCAGGTTTCGACGATGAGTTTATTTACGAGGAGATCAGCAGTCCTGATTTCGCTTCGCGCCGCGTGCCGATCTCGATGTTGATGCGTGACGAAGGTCTTGCCGTCTTCCAAAACTGGATCGAAAAGCCGGATAAGATCGAATACTGACCGGATGTCCAACACCTATCTCTATTTGCTTATCGCCCTTCTAGCGGGAGCGATGATGCCAACGCAGGCTGCCACAAACGGCAGAATGGCTTCATTCGTCGGAAGCCCAATACTTGCTGCGTTCATTTCGTTTCTAGTAGGCACGATCGCACTTTTCGTTTACGCGTTACTCTCGGGCGAGACGCTTTCATCGCTCGCCGCCGCGAAAGGCGCTCCGCCAATAGCGTGGATCGGCGGATTTCTCGGCGCATTTTTTGTCGCATCCGCCACCCTGCTCGTACCCCGGATCGGCGTTGCGATGACGTTCAGCCTGTTCATCGCCGGTCAGATGATCGTCACCCTGATCATCGACCACTTCGGCCTGCTCGGCGTGCCGGTAAAGGAAGTGAGTCTGGCTCGCATCGGAGGGATCTTGTTGATAACCGCGGGCGTTGTTTTGCTCAGAAGATTTTGAACCGCGAAACACGCTAAACACGCGAAAATATCGAACGTATTTCATGATCCGACTTTTGCGTCTTTCGCGTATTTAGCGGTTAGTTATTGATGATCCAGTTCATCCTAAACAACCAGGACATCACCACCGACCTGCCGTCAGGAATGACCGTGCTCGATTTTGTGCGCTATCGGCAGAATCTGAAAGGTACCAAGATCGGCTGCCGCGAGGGCGATTGCGGAGCGTGCACGATCCTCGTGGGCGAGTTGGTTGACGAGAAGGTTCGTTACCGCTCGATGACATCATGCCTGATGCCGCTGGCAAACGCGGCCGGAAAGCACATCGTCACGATCGAAGGCATCAGCCCCGCGGACGGTTC